>Ga0209541_10017455_pt1 | contig 10492 bp, 8 predicted proteins | sample RifCSPlowO2_01_FD_184027 | JGI IMG/M metagenome (GOLD analysis project Ga0209541, IMG submission 184027) | Groundwater microbial communities from Rifle, Colorado - Rifle CSP2_plank lowO2_0.1 (SPAdes) (version 2) | ecosystem: Environmental > Aquatic > Deep subsurface > Groundwater | place: Rifle... | reverse complement strand
CCAGGTTTTTACTCCTGTTGCCAAAACCAAGAAAGTCGAACTTTCAGCTATAATTGACGACAATCTACCAATGGTTTCTTATGATCCCATACGCATAGGGCAGGTTTTAAATAACTTTTTATCCAACAGCCTTAAATTCACGCCGGAGGGAGGAAAAATAACGGTAAGTGTTAAAAACCAAGCGCGGGGAGCTAATGAAATTTTAGCAGCAAGACTGTTTGAGCCGCAGCGAGTTTCGCAGCAAAAAAATTTAATTAGCGACCTCAGCGCGTCTCCTTTGGCAAATGAGATAACTATCTCTGTCTCCGATACGGGAATAGGTATTCCAAAAGAAAAACAAGGACAGCTTTTCTCCAAGTTCGCCCAAGTCAACCAACCAAACGGACAAAAACCCTTAGCTCCCCAAAGCGGAACAGGTCTTGGCCTTTATATCGCAAAAGGAATAATCGAAGCTCACGGAGGATCTGTTTTATTAGAATCAGAAGAAGGCCGTGGCACAACAATATCTTTCACTTTGCCTGCCGAGACAAACGAAGCTGCAACCACCGTACCACAAAGCACCGTTTCGCCCCAAACAGTAAACTAAAAAAGCACATATACTTACCGTTTCAGATTGATTTGGCGACCAGTTCACCGTTTTTTACCGTTAACCGTTTCAAAACGGTGGTTTCCCGAAGCTAATTAGCTTCAAATTTTTACCGTTCCCACCGTTTAACGGTACCGTTTCCTTTATCCTTAAACAGCAAAAAGGCACCATGGGGTAATAGAAGAAGAGAAATGCGACGGAAGTCGCGTAGATTGCAACAGCAATCACATTACTCTTCTGAGTTCTATCACCTTGCGGTGCCTTTTGCACATATTCAGTTTTCGCGGAAGTTGCCATTGGATTTCTCCTATGGTTATATTTTGAGGCGGAAATGCCTCCTTTGTGGCGTCATCTCACTGCCACTTTCCACAGTCGCTCGACCATGAAAGCTTCTCTGTTTACCAGATCTAGCGCTTCCCCTGATAGGACTATTCCTAACGGAGTTTTTAGGCAGGGACCGACTCGCCATTTGTATGAGGATTGCCACATTCCGGGCATGGCCCTGCGTCTCCGTGGAATTCCCCAGAGCTACCACGATCTTTAGAGCTCCAGGAATGTATACTCGTGGAACTTCTCCTTGGCGCTTTCGGATACAACCCAAAACTGTAAGAGGACATCTCGTCTCTTGCGCTCGTTAGCCTCCTTTAGCCGACGCAAGGTTTCCTCGTTAGGGACTACGTATCCAACGTCCGTTTCGTCGATGTCACGAAATCTCCCCGGCGGCAGGCCATAAATTGCCACGATCATGTTGCCCTTACCAGCCAACTCAGCCAGAGTGTCAAAGCCGACCTGCTCGGGATCCCGAACTAGCAACATGTATCCGCCCCATCTAGACAGATACGTCTGTGCCGTCGAGATACTCAAGAATGTTTCACTCATTGTGCTTCTCCTTTTGAGCTGAACGGTGAAGACTCCATTGTCTCCCCATTTCCAATACCGCTAGTATTTGATTAGTGGCATCAGACACAATTGTCTGAAGACACCTAACGTAAGTTTACTGTTTTGATTCTTTCTCCCTCTGAGCTTGAGCTTTGCATCCCGGTTTTTTACACCAGAAAGCTCCCGCCTCTCGCTCTACATGGTATTTCCCATGGAAAATCATGCACCAGATGTTGCTCCAAGCGTACATGTTTACTCCTTACTTTCTTTATGTTGGCAATTACCAAAAAATATTGAGCAACAAGCTCGCTTTACCCACAAGATTATTCTTATAAGCAAAGAGAGCCTGTGCTCAAAAAACTTTCCGCAAATTATCAAAGAGCCCGCCTTCACCTATTTTAGCGAGGCGATGCATCCGCCAAAGGTCGCTCCGCAAGACCCGTCAAACGGGTTCGCACGGTAAGACCGGGTGGAAATGTGCAAAAATATAAATATAATTGAGGCTAAATTTAGACAGCAATCCGCCAGCTGGCGGAAGTCCAACTTCGCCGCAAATTTACCCTTCTTACTGTATCCCGATTAAATCGGGATCAGTCTAGAAGGAGTTATACCCGTAGTATTTTCAAATACGAAGGGTATATAGACTAGAAATATATCACTTCTGGAGACAAAAGTCAACGCTATAGGATATAGAAGCTCTAGCCTCGCAAGATCTGATCTTGCGAGGCTAATTATCCCAAAAGCGATGGTTTTTCTTGGCGCGGGGAGGATTCAAAATTTCCAGTTAGAAGAGGAGATGAGCAACTGATCACGTATTTCAAATGAACTGAAAGTCGGCATTAATTTATCTTTGGGTTTTTTATTTATTCACGGCTGCCGACTTTCACTTAGCGAAGATGGAGAAAAAGTTGAATTTTCCGATAACTCTCTCTGAGTGTCATTTGAAATACGTGTCAGGTAATCATCTCTACCGCTGCTTTTGATATGACCCAAAGCAAAATATGATAAGTTTAAAAATTTTTAAATTAGAACATTTAGTATTGATTAAAAATTTCAAATTTAAAATTAAAAATTATCTTACCCACCACTTCTTCCCATCGCTTACAATCTCTATTTCCCCTTTCTCGTCTGTTCTTAAAAAGCGGGTCTTATGTTCTTTTAAAATACTCAAGACCTCTTTTGACGGATGCCCGTATTTATTTTTCCGTCCAACGGAAATAAGAGCTAGTTGTGGAGTAATTTGATATAGTAAGTCGCTATTTAGACCTGTTTTAGAACCATGATGCGGAACGTGAAAAACCTCAATTTGCGTCTTTTCACCGCTTATCGCGTCTTTTAATTCCTTCGTTTGGCTGTCTCCTGTTAATAAAACATCAAACGATCCATATGATAATAAAGAAATAAGAGAACTGAATTCCCCTGTATCATATATCATTCCATTTGGACTTGACGCTTCAAGAAATGATTTTGTTGGAGTCAGAATTTTAATGCTCACGTCATCTTTAAGATTAATTTTATCTCCGGCGTAAAGATTTCTAATATTTTCAGCCAGAGGCCGATCGTCCTTTGGACGAGATTTTCTACTCTCTACTTTTTTCATAAGATCCTTAAATCCAGCGGTATTATTGCCTAGTCTTTCTGTCGCAAAATATAAAACATTATATCTTTCCATAACAGATATAAGCCCGTTTAAATGATCCGCATGAGGATGGCTTAAAATCATTAGTTCTATATCTCTATCCCAAAAAGGCATGTTGTTTGATAAACATGATAAAACCGAATTATCCGGCCCTCCATCCCACAAAATATCTGTCCCAGACGGCGTGCGGATAAATATACTGTCCCCCTGCCCCACATTGCAAAAAACAACATGCAGCTTTCCGTCATTAAACTTAGAATACTGGAAGAAAAAAACCGCTCCCAGTCCAAATAATGCCAAAAATCCAAATAATATAAATTTTGCCTTATTATGCATACTGCTTTTTTCTATTTAAAAAAATAGAAAAGCCTAACAAGATTAAATAGTAGGCTAAAACAAACTGCCATGGAAAATCTATTAAATTAACAGTTCCGCCAAAACCGGCAAAAACCACAACAACTTTTTCAAATAAAAGCAAGAAAGGCAATGACAAGTAAATAAATAATTGTCCCAGGGGTTCGAAAATTATTCCTATTATCGCCCCTACTCCGCCTAAAACCATAATTATCGGGATTGTCCAAAGTAAAAGTCCATTTACCAATATTGACCATAAAGAATAAGCGCCAAAATTCATAAGAATTATTGGCAAGGTCGAAACTTGCGCGGCAACAGTTGTTGACACATCTTCCCCTATTACAAATTTTTTGACCACCTCTACTTTGTGCATGCGGTCAAACATTGGCTTTAAATATAAAAGACCAAATGTTGCTAAAAAAGATAATTGAAAACCAATGTCCTCTATTAAATTCGGCGATATAAAAAGCATTAAAAATGCTGTTAGGAATAAAATATAATAAGATAATCTTTGTCGTCCTATAACTTGAGCAGAAAAAACTAAAATCCCCATAATTGCGGCTCTGATAATAGAGGGTTGAAGTCCGGACATAACGGCATAAAATAAAACAGCAGCTGCGGTTAGCAAAAGAGCAGCTTTTCTGTTTAAGAAAAAACCGAAAAGACTGCTTAAGAACCCGGCAACCATTGTAACGTTCATCCCCGATGCCGCTATTACATGCATTACTCCAACTTTTCTAATGCTATCTGTAAATTCCAACGGCATTTCTTTTTTAATCCCAAAAACAATTCCCAAAAGAAGACTGGATGAGGTTTGGTCAAGTGTTTTTTCAAACAAAACAATCACTTTTTGGCGGACAAAAGACGCAACTGATAATATATAATTTTGCTCATTTTTATCAGCCTCTATTTTAGGAAAAAACATTGTCATAATAGTCTTTTCGTTTGTTGTCAGTCTTTTGCTTTGAGTGCTAGTCTTCGTGCCTGTAGAAAATTTAACCGCACCGGATATCTTTAATATATCTCCATAATGGTACTCCGGGTAACGAGGAATTGTTATATAAATTTTATCTCCCGAAGCTAGATTGGCAGAGACTCTTTGAGAGTTGCTAATTATACTTGGCTCCGATAAAAGAGTCGTTTCAAAATGAATCTCCTGCCCGTCAATATAAGTAGATTTGTGGCTGTAGAAGAGAAAGAAGCGAATGGCAAGAATAGCTAGTAAAATAAAAAGAACAAAACCCATCTTTGCATTGTTCATAAATATTTATATCACTGTTTCATTGTTAAATTGTTCAATTGTTAAAGAAGACCCCCTCGTGGGGTAACAATGTAGCAATGAAGCAATTTAGCAATCGCCTCTCTCTTAGTCATTAGCTTCACAGGGTGTCACCCTGCGGGCACTGCAGGCACAAATTTAGTAAGCTGTTATCTTCTCCTTTATCTTCTCAAAAACACTACTGCTTACCACCTTCTTCTCCAGCAGCTCTTCTATCACACTATATTGCCTATTATCTATAATCTTCTGCGCGGTAACCACCCCAACACCTGGCAACCCATCCAGCTTACCAGCGCTCGCCGAGTTGATATTTACCTGCCCGCTGACATTTTCCGAGTTGCTTCCTTTGACACTTGCTTGCCCCTCGTAGTCCTGAGCGGAGTCGAAGGAGCGAAGTGGGAGTATATATATCTTCATCCCATCTTTAAGCTTTAAAGCCAGATTAAGATTCTTTGCCACCCAATCGCGGTCCGCAACAGCAGATATTCCCCCCGCCGCGACCAAAGCATCCTGAATTCGAGAATCCGAAGTTAACTTATAGACTCCCGGGTTTATTACTCCCCCTTCAACATCCACACTTATTTGTGAAAACTTGTTTTCACCAGCCTTTTCTTCCGTTGAAGATTCAAAAGTAATGTCGTTTGATCCGGCTTTGCCGGAAAATAACCCTATCAAACCATATGCAAAGAATATCAAACCAAAGAAACCAAGAGAAATTGGAAGCCAATGATGTTTTAGTAAAGGTTTATACTTTTCAAGAAGCTCTTCTGTATTCATAAACTTGAGAATTATTAAATTGTTTTCCGGTTGTCATTCCCGCGGAGGCGGGAATCTAATTATTACACAATCTTTTACTGTTAATTGGATCCCCGTTTTCACGGGGATGACAAGCATTGTTTTAATCATTAAAAATTTGAATTTTAAAAATTGATTTCAAATTGAAAATTTCAAATTTTAAATTACTTCATTCCTCCGTCACAAAGTTAATTATTTTACCCTCCACATATATCACTTTCAATATCTTCTTTCCCTCCAAATGCTTCTTCACTTTCTCACTCCCCTTCGCTTGTTCTTTGATCCAACTTTCCACTTTCAACTTTCCACTTTCAACTTGGAGAGTGTCCCGCACCCGTCCGTTGACCTGAACAACAACCGTTACTTCATTTTCCACCAGATACTTTTTATCAAACAAAGGCCACGACTGCTGATGGATAGAAACAAACGCTTTGTCATTCTGATCCGGCTTTGCCAGAGAAGAATCTAGATCCTTCGTCGTTTCACTCCTCAGGATGACATTTTGGTAAAGTTCTTCTGTAATGTGGGGAGCAAAAGGAGATAACATTATTAGAAGCATTTTTATTGTTTCCTTCGAAACTCTCTCTTTTCTATAAATAAAATTAATCAACTCCATCAAAGCTGAAATCGCCGTATTATAACATAAATTTTCTAAATCTCCCGTTACTTTTCTAACCGTTCTGTTAACAATTCTCTTTTCTTCATCTCCCATTTCATTGTTATCAATCATGTGTTGAGTCTGCCAAACACGGGTTAAGAATCTATACATTCCACCAATCGCGCCGTCTCTAAAGTCTCCACCATCTTTAAACGGCCCCATAAACATTAGGTAAATTCTTAAAGTATCCGCGCCAAATTCTTTTATATATTTATCAGGATTAACAATGTTTCCTTTTGATTTACTCATTTTTGCGCCCTCCGCGATTATCAATCCATGAGCTCTAAACTTTGTAAACGGCTCCTCAAAATCTATTAGTCCCAAATCTTTAAATACCATTGTTAAAAATCTGGTATACAAAAGGTGAAGCACCGAATGTTCTGCTCCACCAATATACATATCAACTGGCAACCATTTTTTAACTCTTTCCTCATCAAATGCTTTATCTTTAAACTCTGTAGAAATATATCTGAAAAAATACCACGAGCTATCCAAAAAAGTATCAGAAACATCTGTTTCCCTTCGTGCGGCAGAGCCGCACTCAGGGCAAGCCACATCATAAAATTCAGGATGATTTGCAAGCGGCGCTTTAGCTGCCTGCCCTGAGCTCTTCGAGTCTGAGCCTGAGGGCTCATCCCTCAGAGTCGAATGACTTGTCGAATGGGTTCCTTCCGGCCTCCAATCCTCAACATCCGGTAATAAAACAGGCAAATCTTCTTCTTTTACGGGGTTCACTCCACACTTTTCGCAATAGATCATAGGAATTGGCGGGCCCCAATAACGTTGTCTGGAAATTAACCAATCGCGAAGATGATATTGAAATTGTTTTTTGCCAAAACCTTTTTTCTCAAGCCATTGGATTATTTTGTCAATATCTTGAGGATACTTAAGTCCATCCCACTCTCCCGAATTTATGATCTCCCCTTCTTTTGTATAAGCTTCTTTTGAAATATCTCCACCTTTTATAACTTCTCTAATTTCGAGGTTATATTTTCTCGCAAATTCAAAATCCCGTTCATCATGAGCAGGTACAGCCATAATTGCACCTGTACCGTATGCGCTAATAACATAATCCGCCACCCAAATCGGAATTTTTTCATTATTAACCGGATTTATTGCAAAAACTCCTGTAAATACTCCTGTTTTTCCCCTTCCTTCGGCAATTCTTTCCTGATCTGATTTGTTTTTAGCCATTTTGATATACTTATTTACTTCTTCCTTTTTCTCACCAGTAATTAATTCATTTAGATGTTTATATTCAGGTGCTAAAACTAAATAAGTTGCACCAAATAAAGTATCAGGACGTGTAGTGAACACATCAATTGAAAATTGAAAATTGCTCGCCTCGCGCTCGCCTCGCGAAGCGGGTCGAAGCGGGAAAATTGAAAATTTTATAGTGGCTCCTTCTGATCTTCCTATCCAATTTCTTTGAGCGATTTTAACTTTTTCAGACCAGTCGATGTGATCTAAACTTTCCAACAGTCTATCTGCATATTTTGTAATTCTAAAGAACCACTGCTCCAGATCTCTTTTTTCAACTACAGTGCCACAACGTTCGCACGCTCCCCGCCCGACTTCGCCTGCGACAACCTGCTGTTCAGTCTTAGCTTTAGTGGACGAAGTCGCTGGCGGGCGGGCATCTATAACCTGCTCATCTGCTAAAACTGTTTTACAGGACGGACAAAAATTAACTGCTGCTTTTTTTCTATAAGCAAGCCCCTTCTTAAAAAGCTGAATAAATATCCATTGAGTCCATTTGTAGTAGTCAGGATCATATGTTTCAACTGTTCTTGTCCAGTCGTATCCATTTCCGGTTGATCTAAGTTGTCTATAAAAATTATTTTCACTTATCTTAGCCTGCTCTTTTGGATGACGGCCTACTTTTATTGCATAATTTTCCGAATGGATTCCAAACCCATCCAATCCAATTGGCTCAAATACATCAAACCCTTGAAGTCTTTTAAATCTTCCATAAATATCGGCTCCTGTAAAAGCGTACATATTCCCAACATGCATCCCCTCTGCAGATGGATATGGAAACATCATCAAATTATAAAAGGGTTTTTTTACCTTATCCATATCAGGACTGTAGACTTTTGCCTCTTCCCACTTTTTCTGCCACTTCGATTCGATTTTGTTTGGCTGGTATCTTTCGACCACTTTATTTTTATTCATAGCTTCCATTATACAACATTTTTTCTTTTTTATACCTTGCTTTATACAAAAATCATCCTTATTATTAGAGTAGTACGAAGACAATTGTTTCATTATTAAATTGTTCCATTGTTACCAGTTCTTGTCATCTCCGTGAAAACGGGGATCCAATTAGCACATCAGCGCTTCAAGTTAATTAGATTCCCGCCTTCGCGGGAATGACACTGAAATAACAATGCAGCAATGAAGCAATGTAACAATGATTTCTATGAAACTAATTTATCAATCCTTCCTTCTTCTTCTTTCATTCGGATTTGTTTTTGTCTGGCAGCAAACTCCTCTTTCCGGCTACACAATACAAATTTTAGGCTTTTTAATTTTTTTATATCTAATCGTTTCGTTCCGTAAAAAGGGATCAAAAGGTTTTGCTCCCAGAGGCGAATCATGGACGATTTTTATTTTAAATACAGTCGTGCTTTTATTAATAATTTCAACAGGCGGATTTACTTCAACTCTTTTTTTCCTTTTGTATTTCCTGGTTTTTGGAATCGCTTTTGTTTTCGAACCGCCGACTGTTTTTGTTTTTGTTGTAGGAGCAATCATTTTTTTCGTCCAAGATGCGTTAAAAGACGACGTTATGAGAAATTTAATAATGCTTGGCTCTTTAGGCTTAATCTCCCCTCTTGCCTTTTTCTTTGGCCGTGAATACCGCAAAGAAGAAGTTCAGGATGAAAAAATAAATAAACTGGAACAAAAAACAGAACAAGCATCAAATAAAATCGCAAAGGATGTTGACGAGGTTTTAAGAAAAGACGATCTAAAACTAGAGAGTGTAGAAAAACTCAATAATATTTTAGAACAAACAGAGAAACTAAGAGAACAACAGAAATAATATTGCTTCATGAAAAAAATTATTCCTATCCTATTTGCTATTTGCTATTTAATATTTAATATCGCGCCCGCGGGCGCGTTTACCATGTCAAATGACAATTGGGTTTTGCAAATGGGAAACTTCAATACGGCGTCCGGAAAACCAACCGGCCCCTCTAATAAGCTTAGCCTTACTGTTGGGCAAACCTCTCCCGGCCTTTATACCGGAACAAACTTCAAGGTAAGATCAGGCTTCCAATATATCAGTTCTATTATTCCTTTTGCTTTTTCGATTGACAATATATCTATCGATTTTGGAACTTTGTCCCCGACCAATCCGATAACCCGAACAAATACACTAACCGTTTCCAACGGTTCCGCAAACGGTTATTCTGTAACAGCTTTTGAAAATCATCAGCTTTTAGTCCCGGCAATTGGTAGTGTTATTCCGGATACCACTTGTGATAACGGATCATGTAGCCAAACAACGTCTGCCGCCTGGACAAACATTTTAACATATGGTTTCGGATACCGCTGTGATAATCTTGTCCGGACCGACTGCGCAAGCGGATTTGCAAGTGCTGATAATTACAAACAATTCGCGGATAATTCCAAATCCGAGACAGCAGTATCTGTTATGAGCGGGACAAATGCTTCATCCTCAGCACAAGTTAGAATTACATATAAATTAAACATCTCTAATACTCAAGCAGCCGGACTATATAACAATGTAATAACGTATATCGCAACACCCACGTTCTAATATGAAAAAATTGATAATTGTTACATTGCTAAATTGCTATATTGTTAACCCCCACCCATCCTCCCCCTTTGAAAAGGGGGAGGAGCAAGGAGGGGGATCAACAATTCAACAATGAAACAATTTAACAATTGGTATTCTGTATGAAAAGGTACTTTCTTACATTTTTACTATTACTATACTTCATAGCTACTCCTAAGGCTAGTGCTACAGGATTATCGCTTGGCGTGTTTCCTCCCATTATCCAAATTCAGGCCGATCCTCCATCCAACTTTAAGACACCTATTACTATCCAAAACCTTGGAGAGGAAACAGCTAATCTTGATATTATTCTTAAACCGTTCACGGCAAAAGACTCGGAAAACGGAGAAATTAATTATTTATCCACTTCTCCTTTAATCTTCCAGAGGATGCAAATTTTTGAAGGAGACCGTGCGGTTAAAAATATCACGCTTGCCCCATCAGAGCAAAAAAAGCTTAACTTCCATATAGGGATTCCAAAAGACGAACCGATTTCC
>Ga0209541_10017452_pt1 | contig 10493 bp, 4 predicted proteins | sample RifCSPlowO2_01_FD_184027 | JGI IMG/M metagenome (GOLD analysis project Ga0209541, IMG submission 184027) | Groundwater microbial communities from Rifle, Colorado - Rifle CSP2_plank lowO2_0.1 (SPAdes) (version 2) | ecosystem: Environmental > Aquatic > Deep subsurface > Groundwater | place: Rifle... | reverse complement strand
TGCGCGCCAACAAATAATATAGGTATTGGCGTTTCTTCTATGATAAAAGCCAGTGCAGCAGAGGCAACAGCCAAATTGTCAGTCCCCATCCCTACTATTATTCCATCCACACCTTTATTCGCTTCTTTTTCAATAGCTTGGGCAATTATCTCAAAATGCTTGAACCTTAAATCATCGCTCCACATGTTTGCTATTAATTTAGAACCAAAATTTGCAATCTGAAACAACTCTGGAAACATCTCCAAAAGATCTTCCGGGTTAAAAGAAGAATAAACAGCTCCACTTCGGTAATCCACCTTGCTGGCAATAGTTCCGCCAGTATGCAAGATAGAAATAGTTGGCTTTTTGCTGTCTTGTTTAATCTCTGCTTTTGTTTTTTCCTTTGCTTTGTATTTTTCAATAATTTCAATTTTTTTTACTTTTTTCCTGTCAATTCCGATATTATAGCCATTATCTAGTTTAATTACAGCAGAATCAGTTTCCTCATTCGGCATTAGAATTCCTTCTCTTATCTCATCAGAAGTTATTACCTTAACCCTGTCGCCTGGTTTTGCGTTCATAAAAATTTTAGAAATTAATGTTTATTTAAAGGTTTTGAAAATTTTTATCAAAACCCCAGAAAAATAGAATATTTTTCGCTGTGTTGTGGAAAAACATTGTTAATGGTTGTGTAATAGAGGCTATTTAGTCCTGCAAACAATGCTCAGCAGGTTCTACATGTTGTATATACCATATGTTGCCGAGCGCATTGGCTCGGCCTAGAATTTGAAAGATTAATTTTAATAATAAAGTACAATAATAAAAATTCAATGTTTAAAAAATAATTAAAAAACAACAATTTTAAAATTAATTATTATTAAAAATAAATAGAATAAAAAATAATCTATCAACCCATATAAATAGGCCTTTCTTTCTGCATTTCCTTTGCCCTTGCAGCACTTAAGTTATTCCTTATTTCTTCATAGGATTTTTCTATGTCTTTGTCTACTGATGCAGGCACTTTATCCAGAGCTTTCTCAAAATGTTTTGCAGTAATCTCTTCGGATTCTTTGCTTTCCCTTAAGGCAAATATCGCAGCTTCCCTGCAGACAGCTTCTATGTCTGAGCCAACATAGCCTTCTGTTTTTTTAGCTAGCTCTAATAAGAATGCTTCTCTTTTGCTATCAATTTTAATTTTTTCAGTTTTAGATGGTTTTTCTAAATCCTCTTCTTGTAAAGCTTCATCTACAGCCATTTTACTAGCAACATTATTTTTCTTTTGCTTTTCAACCTTTACACCATTAACTTTCAAAGGCATTCCTTTTGTATGGACCTTGAATATTTCAAGCCTTGTTTTCTCGTTGGGAATAGGAGTTAAAATCATTCTGTCAAACCTTCCAGGTCTTAATAAAGAAGTGTCCACAATATCCGGCCTGTTGGTAGCAGCAATAATTACAACATCATGCATTTCCTCCAAACCATCAATTTCAGTAAGCAATTGGTTAACAACTCTTTCGCTTACATGGCTGTCAGAGCTTAAGCCTCTTGTTGGGGCTAAGCTGTCAATTTCATCAAAAAACACGATACAAGGGCTTACTTGCCTTGCTTTCTTGAAAACTTCCCTAACTGCTTTTTCTGACTCACCAACCCATTTTGATAGTAGCTCTGGGCCTTTCACTAAAATAAAATTTGACTGGCTTTCGTTAGCAATAGCTTTAGCCAATAATGTTTTTCCAGTACCAGGTGCACCATAAAGCAAGATTCCCTTTGGTGGTTTAACTCCTAAGCGTTTAAATGATTCTGGATATTTTAATGGCCATTCAACAGCTTCTATCAGCTCTTGCTTGACCTCTTCTAAACCACCTACATCGGACCATTTTATGTTGGGAATCTCTACCAAAACTTCCCTCAAAGCAGAAGGCCTTACAACTTTTAACGCTTCTTTGAAGTCTTTTTGTTCTATCCTTAATTTTTCTAGTGTTTCTTTTGGAATAGGCTGCTCTTCTTGTAATCTTAAATCTGGAAAAATTCTTCTTAAAACAATCATGGCTGATTCTTTTGCCAAAGATGATAAATCTGCACCTACAAATCCATGTGTTATAGCAGCTAATTCTTTCAAATTAACTTTTTTGCCAAGGGGCATATTTCTTGTGTGGATTTTTAGAATATTTAAGCGTCCTTCTTCACTTGGAACTCCAATCTCAATTTCACGGTCAAATCTTCCTGGCCTTCTTAAAGCCGGATCAAGAATATTGGGAACATTAGTTGCAGCAATAACTACTACTTTACCTCTACTCTTTAAGCCATCCATTAATGCAAGCAACTGTGCAACAACTCTTCTTTCAACCTCACCTTTTATTTCTTCACGTTTGCTTGCAATCGCATCTATTTCATCAATAAAAACAATTGAAGGAGCATTTTTTTCTGCTTCTTCAAACTTTTTCCTTAAATTTTCCTCGCTCTGTCCGTAATATTTACTCATAATTTCAGGACCGTTAATCAGAATAAAATGAGAATTTGTTTCATTGGCAACTGCTTTTGCTAATAATGTTTTTCCTGTGCCAGGCGGGCCATGCAGCAAAACTCCTTTTGGAGCTTCAATGCCAAGCCTTTCAAAAATCTCTGGATGCTTTAATGGCAGTTCTACCATTTCCCTTACTTTTTTTACCTCATCGTTTAAGCCTCCAATATCTTCATAAGTAACTTCCGGAACTAACTCTTCCTTAACCTCTACTGCTTCTGGATTGAATACAACTTCTGTTTGCTCAGTAATAATTATTGGCTGCTTAGGCATTGCGTCAACAACAATGAACTTTATATCTCCAAACCCAAAACCTGCACCTATATCAGACAGCAAATCAGGGAAGACATCTTCAAAAAAAGGGCTTTCCATCATTGTGGAGCGTCTTCTTCTTGTCCCGCCAAGAGAAACTATATCCCCTTTAACTACTGCTCTGCCTAGCAAACCTTGCTTGAATATCTCAGGAGAAGCTTTTATTAAAATTCCCTTTCTTGCAGGAGCTATAATAACTTTTTTGCCTTCCTTAATAGATGCTTTTCTTACCTTTATTATTTCACCTATGCCAGTTTTTGAATTTTTTCTTATTATCCCGTCCATCCTTACTATACTAAGCCCCATATCTCCAGGATAAGCCCTGTCTGCAATTGCAACTGTCTTTCTCTCACCTTCTAACTCAACTATATCACCTGGCCTTACTTCCAGCTCATTCAGAAAACTTGTATCTATCCTTACTATACCTTTGTGTACATCATCCTGTATAGCTTCTGCAACCTTTAACTTAAGTTCTTTTTCAGGCATTTTTACGAGAAAATGTAATACTGTTTATTTTATAAAGGTTTTGTATCTGCTGACTAATTTCTCTTCTTCTTGTTGTGTATAGGATAGAGGTATGACTAGGAGCATTAAAAGTAATAAGATTAGTTTTTTGTAAGTCATTTAGAAAACCTCCAATAAATATTTAATATAAGAATAACTATATACAATTTTAATTGGACAGAATATTTAAATATTGAAAAAAAACTCTTATAATGATGACCTTTTTAAAAAACTTTAAAGAAAAATTAACCAGTATAGTAAAAGAGTTTGAGAGAAAAAAAGAGAATAGAGTAGTTGATAAAATAAGAAAAAGACAAGAAAAAATTATTAAAGAATATCCAGAATTGGCCTCAACAGAATATTCTAATGGAGTCTCCCACAGTTTACCTTTATACGAACAATTTAGAACCTATCATGAAATTAAAGGTATAAAATCACAAAAGATACATAATTGGGTGATTGGTATATTAGCATTTGTAACTGTATTTACTGCAATTTGGTTTAATGTAAGCCCTCCCATGCATAAACCCAATCTCGAATTAACTACAAACTTAAATAACAATATCTTAGACTCTTTAAAGAATAACAATCTTGAATTTATTTTATTTATTTATAATGGAGGAGATGCTCCATGTATGGATCTTAAACTCAAATATCCATATTATTTTTGGCCAGCATATTTTAAAGATTATGATTCTTATGCCCAGGCACTATTAGAAGATAATTATTCAATGCGACAACCATTAAAACTAGTGAATTTTAAGTGTTCCTATTCAGAATGTGAAAAAAATTTGGGATTTATTGAAGCTGGAAAAGTCATGTCATTTTCTTTTCAAAGAGATGATTTAATAAATAAAGAATTGCCAAAAGAATTTAAAATTGAAGTAAGTTGTAATAAGGCGTACGATGATATAACAATAAAAATTATTTAATAAGTCATCGGCTTGTGTTGCAACTTTCTACAATTCTAAGGAATAATTAAAATAATAAAAAATAACAATTAAAAATTCAATAAAACAAACCAAAAAGAATTACTCTTTCTTCTCTACTGGCTGCAACTTTGGCAATGGTATTGGCGGAGGTAAATTAACCTGCTCACTTAATATCAAAGCCTGTATATTGCATTTATTTAACACAGTATTTAGTATGGTTGGCATAATTTCTTTTGGCAGGCTTTTGTCTTTTTTCCATCCGTCAAGAATTTCTTTTACTTTAGCTGAGCTTTCCATATATAAAACATCGCCAGTGATCTTTATAGAGCCTGCATCAGGATTATATTTTGATATAAATCCAAATGTAAATGCCAAAACTTTTTGCTTATCGCTTCCAAGAGAGAAATTTTTTTCTTCTACTTTATCTATGGCAACATTATTGTTAATATTTATCTTCCCTTTAACTAAATCTTTTTTTTCAGCCTCTATTTTTGTAAAGTTAAATCCTACAATTGTCATTTTACCACCTTTAATTTTTTATAGCATATAAAACTTTCTACCGATGGAATCTTATCTTTGCTGTTTTCTTCTTCGCTTTTCCTTCTTCATCCTCTTGCGCTGCCACTTCCATCTCATCTGGCCCTTCTTCTTCCATCTCCTAGAGCTTCTTTTCATGTTAATCAGTTTTTTGATTTAGTATTTAAATGTTTTTGTGTTATTAAAATAAACATGTTATAATTCAAATGATTGAAACTAATATTATTGTAAATTTGTTAGGAGTTAAATATTCACTAAAAATTGTTTATGGAATTTTAAGAGTAAGATTATGTTATGGTCAACATTAAACATTTAATGTTCCCATAAATTTGTCAAATCGGGAAATTTTTATACCATCTTAACTTTCACTTGAACTATTGGTAATATTGGTATTTAAGAATATTGCTTTTAGGCTATCCCAGCTGTCATAATAAATTATGGAATAAGGATTTTGTATGTCGATGTTGTAATCTACATAGATAACTTGTGCACTAACTGTGTTGTTGTAAGTTGCCCCGTAGAGTCCATAGTATAAATAAAATGTATCGTTCCAATTATAGCTGATAGGGGTTAAGTCTACAAAATTACAGCATTTCTCAAAACCTTTGCATATTAATGTTGACTTTAACAAATCCGATGAATAAGTATTCCATCTTGCACATAGATTGCTTTCGTTCAACATCAAGCCATGGTTATTATTAACTAATACAAAATCTATTGCTCCAGTTATGTTTTCTATCCCATTATTATCAGAATCATAAAAGAGACCACCTCCATAATTTAATGTGTAATTTAAACTATAATTATTATTCATTCCAGTAGGTCCTCTATTTGCTCTATCAATATCGCTATCTATGTCCTCATTTTCTTCATCATCTTCACACTCTTCTTCATCCTCGTCATGCTCTTCGCTCTCATTTTCGTGTTCCTCGTCATCTTCATCATCATTATGCTCGTCGCACTCTGTCTCGTTTTTCTTTAGAACTACTGTGATTAATGATTCTTCATAATCGCTTAGACTGCCGTCACTAACATCAAAAATCATTATATGATTTCCAGACTGGTTGAAACTTGGTGTCCACTTAAAAAGCCCTGTTGTCTTGTTTAGTTGTGCTCCTTCAATGAATGGGGTGAATCCAAAGGTTAAAGAGTCTCCATCAGGGTCGAATGCTAATAACTGTATTGAGAGCGACTCATTTTCTTTGATTGTGAAATTGCCAACTTCAGTTAAATGTGGTGCATGATTTGTAGCATATGTGATTATAAGTCTTGGCGCAAGGCTCGTGTTTCCAGCTGCAACAGCACCTTCTATAGAGTAATACACAACGTCTCCATTATTGCTTGTCCCAGGCTTATTAATCAGCCATCCAAATAATGACCCATTCAATACATCTTGTGTTACATCAAATTTGACTTCTCCACTTATTCCATTAAAATGCTTGACCCCACGCGAAGTAGCTGGCGCATATTTGCCTCCGTTCCATTTAGTTGTGCAGTCTGCTGCATTATTCGAAATATCTTTATCAATTGCGCAATTCCATGTAACTCCTTGCCCTGTTCCAGAAACTGGTGGCGCTTTTCCAACTTTCCAACCGTTTCCATGTGCAAAATCACTTAATAACCTTTGGGCTAAGACAAATTTACCGGTGCCCCAGTTAGTTCCAGAGTCTGAAATTGAAAGCACTAAAGTAGCGTTCTTTACATTTGATATATTAATTAACGATAAATTAAAGCCCACTAGTATGTTATTGGCACCTGCCTTCTGTAAATACAATCCTGTGTTGGCACCCTCGTTTTGGTTTCTGTTCCCGGTTCTGACAAAACTATCTTTAATTGCAAAGGTTATATCTTTCTCATTCACAACTGTGATCTTAATTAGCTCGGAGTCTATTAAATCCCCATCTGAAGCACTAAATGTAACTTCGTATATGCCGGATTCATTTAGTTCTGGAGTCCATTCAAACGACCCTGAGCTGGAATTAAACTCAAATACGCTTGGTAAATTTGTTTGGATTCCAAATAATAACATGTCATTATCAGGATCAGATGCTGCTAATTGAATGATTAAAGTTTCATTTTCTTTTATTGTTTTGTCCCCTATCGGATCTAAAACAGGTGCCCTATTTACATTTAATACATTTACAGTGAATTCTTGCGAATCATTTAATTTGCCATCTGAAACTGTAATTGTAAAGCCATGCAATCCTGAATCATCAAATCCAGTCTGCCACTTGAAAAAATTTTCCTCTCGTACAAATCTTGAATCATTTATAAAAAATTGTAAGGCATCGTTATCAGGGTCACTTGCAGATACATTCACAACAACTAAATCGGTTTCATTGACTAGTTTATTTGGAATAAACCCGAGTTCAGGAGCATTATTCTCTACACTAACTATTAGTTTTATTGTTTCTGAATCAACAGCAAATCCATCAGTAACACTAAAAGTTAAATTATATTCACCACTTTGGGACTCATTGGGCGTCCAATTAAATATATTGTTAACAAATGTAGCTCCCTGAGGAATATCATGTACTGTAAATTCTAGTGTATCATTATCTTCGTCAGATGCCCTTACTTCAAATGTTAAGGTTTTAGTGGCTTTAATCTCTTTATCACCAATTAATTCCAAAGCCGGAGCCCTATTTTTGTTTTGTACAATTATTTGTATTATATCGTCATCAAAGTTTCCTACGCTGTCAGTTACCTTGAACTTAACAACATATTCTCCCGCATCACTAAACCCAGGCGTCCATACAAACAACCCAGTTAAATTATCAAGGCTTCCAAATGTTGCATTTGTGCTAAATATAAGTAAATCATTTTCTGGATCTGATGCAATCAATTGTATTGTTAGAGTTTCATTTTCATTAATTACCTTGTCTCCAATTGGCTCTAGCACAGGGGGCTCGTTTACACTTAGTGTAATCTCAAGGTTGTATGTTTGTATATCAAATGCTCCAAACACATCCTGTGCTTTAACATAGATTGTGTAATTGCCAATGTCTGATACATTCGGAAGCCAGCTTATTAATCCTGTTAAAGCATCGATTGTCATATTTCCAGCACTTTGCAGTAGCATGAAACTCAACTGATCATTATCTGGGTCGATTGCATCAACATCATACAAGTACAATTCATCTGGCCTTCCAACAATTTTAGGTGTTGATATGATTGACGGAGCTCTATTCACATTATTAATTGTTAAAACAAACTCTTTTGCATCAACAAATTCCCCATCACTAACATTTACTTTTAAATTATAGATTCCTGCATCATTGAGTCCAGCATTAAACGAGAATGTATTGTTTATTTGCATAAACCTTGAATCATTTATTGCAAATACTAATAGATTGTCATCATTAGTTACTGCATTTTCATTATCTGGATCATTTGCAATTGCTGTGATTACTATTGTGCTATTCTCATTTGCAGTCATGTCTGCAATTGGCTGTAGTGCAGGGGGCCTGTTTAAGTTTATTACAATAATACTAAATTTAGTTGAATCAATAGACTCTCCGTCTGAAACTTTAACTGTCAAGTCAACGAATCCTGAATCCTCATCTGTAGTTTGCCAGTTAAATGATGTTCCGTTGAATACAAATCTTGAATCATTCATTGTAACATTTAGGAAATTATCATCGTTTGTTACATTATTTACATTATCAAGATCGGTTACATTAATGACTAGGTTGACCCCTGTTAATGTTAATTGTACAAGTTCTGTTTCTATCACTGTCAAATTATTAATTGCTCCAATTTCTGGAGCTCTATTTACATTATTAACTTGCACTATTGAATATACGCTAATATTTGAGATTCCATCGCTAGCAATAATTGTTATGTTGAATATTCCAGAATCTTCATATCCAGTTTGCCATGCGAATTCATTGATATTTTGTATAAATCTGGAGTCATTAATGGTGAATGTCACATTTGAATCGTCACTTAAATCATTGTCATTATTATCAGGATCAGTCGCATTTATCCTTAAAACTGCCAATTGTGTCTCATTTAATTCAACAAATACATCAAAGAATGATACTATTGGGGCTCTGTTCTTATTGTTAACTGTGATTGTTATATTCTGAGTTACTATAAATGTACCGTCTGTTACATTAAACATGATGTTGTAAACTCCTGAGTCATTGAATGAAGGAGTCCAGATAAATAATCCACTTGTCTCATTTAAGAATACTTGTCCAGGAAGTACTAATGACGCATTTGTACCGAAAGTAATGTTGTCTCCGTCAGGATCCCTTGCATTTAGCTGTATTACTAAAGTTTCATTTTCCAAAATTATTTGGTCTGCAATCTGGTCGAATATAGGTGATGCATTTGGAGCTGCAATCATAATTGTGATATAATCCGTAATATTAACAATTCCATCCCCTATCATTACTGTTATGTTGTATTCTCCCGCTGACATATTCTCTGGAATGAATATAGACCTGAATCCATTAAATGAATCCCCAGTAATGTTGAAGTCATTTGATATGAAGTAGTACTGCAATTGCTGCTTCTGTTGCTCAGAATCTATGAACTGGGTCACCTTGAGTGCAAATTCATCATAACCATAATATTGCTCGTCAAATACACTTATGTTTATTATTGAGATCCCTGAAACATTTTCTTTTGCTTTGCAGTCAACAAATCTTGAATTGACAATGTTGCAGTCAACAATTGAAGCATCGCTCTGGCTTGCAATTGCGTAAAGCAGGCTTGCAACATCCTGCTCATCATCTGTTGTGTATAATGACAAGTCAATCAATTCACTTAAATTGTCTCCAGCAAATATTGTTTGGTCTGGTATTCCTTCTAAAAATGGAGGTGTATTAACTAAAACAAGCTCGAATGGGTAGCTGCTCCTTATTGGTTTTCCATCTCTATTGAATAGTGCATTTCCTTCATCATCTACTGCAGCAAATGTAACAGTGAAATTGCCAAATTTGAACGGTGAAGTAATACTGCTCCACTCAAACAGATTATTCAATTTTATTTGATTAATTGCGCCTGGCAATGATTTTATGGTATCATTTTTTTCAAATACATCAATAAATTCTGTTCCATTGGTATATTGTATTATTTGCAATAATTTAATTGTTGTATTTGCAATTTCGTTGTTCTTTAATTTAGATTCGTCAAAGTTCTCAACAAAAATATCAAAGAATGCTGTATCCGATGCAAATCCATCTGACACTTGAACTGTTACTCTTGTTGAGCCAACATTTGAGCCGGCTTTTATGTTTAAGTCAGAGCCCATGATGCTTGCATTTGCAACTGTCGGATTTGAATTATCAACTAACGAAATTGCCAAAGCATCGTTCTCCAAATCTCTTGCAAATAATGTAATATCGAAGTTGCTTGCTTCATTCGGCTTGAGGCTTACATCAGGAATATTTCGGATAACTGGGGCAATATTTGGCACTATATGGATTGATGACATTGAATTAGCTGCCATTCCATCGCCGCATTCAACTGTGACCTCAACATTTTGTAATGGAACGAGATTTTTCAATGTTGCAGTTGCAATATTATTGCTTATCTCCATTAAAATAGTATTATTGCTGAAGTTTAAACTGCATTTAATCTCCTGATTATTCTCATCTTCAAATTTTGCAAACACATCAAATCCGTGCTCTGTGATTCTGTCAAAGAACTCAATTGAATTAATTTCAAGTGGCGAATTTATCATAACTAGCACGTCT
>Ga0209541_10017451_pt1 | contig 10494 bp, 8 predicted proteins | sample RifCSPlowO2_01_FD_184027 | JGI IMG/M metagenome (GOLD analysis project Ga0209541, IMG submission 184027) | Groundwater microbial communities from Rifle, Colorado - Rifle CSP2_plank lowO2_0.1 (SPAdes) (version 2) | ecosystem: Environmental > Aquatic > Deep subsurface > Groundwater | place: Rifle... | reverse complement strand
CATCCTTTTCTGATTGAATGAGGGCTATAGTTTACGATAAAATAATTCGAAAAGCTTCTAAATCCCGCTTAAAACCTGGAATTTTTTAGTCGGCGGGAATCGCTGACTATACAATAAAGCCGCTCGTTGCGCTGATGGTTCATTTCCCACAAACAACCAATTGCGTCTACCCACCGCAAATGGTCTTATCTGATTCTCCACCCAGCAATTACTCAGCTCAGCTTCGCCATAATCGACATAGCGAATCAGCTCCGGCCATTGGTTTTTACAATACGTGACCGCTTTGCCCAGCAAGCTGGCTGGCGGCGCATGAATCGTTTGAATATAACTCCACAGATGGGTTAAGATCGGGTTCGCTTTCGCTTGACGTATCTTTCGACGTTCATCGTAAGAGACGTCTTTCAATGTCCGTTCGAGTTCGTAAAGTTTTCCGATAATCTCGAGCACGTTTCCCGCTTTGCCTGTCTTGTTTTTACCACAAACTTTCACCACATCCGCGAACTTACGCCGACCATGATCCCAGCATCCGATGCTGGTAATGTCGGATCGTTGGCGTTGCGTGTTGTATCCCGAATAGCCATCGGTTTGTAACACCCCTTTAAATGATTTTAATCGTTCATTAACCACCTCACTCGATCGACTTAAATTAAAATCAAACACAATAAAACGATTGTTTGGTAAATAACTATGATACGCCCATAAAAAACCCTTCTTATTCGGCGCTAATACTTTAACCGGTGTTTCATCCACTTGGAGGACGTGCACCTGAGTGAATGCTTGCCAAAATGCTGGGGTGAGTGGCTCTAATTGTTCCGCCGACTGCATCACCCAACCGCCTAAGGTATTTTCCGGAATCTCTAAACCCGTGCTTTTTAGCATTTTACTTTGACGATACAAGGGTAAATGATAACGATATTTGTTTAAAATAATCTCCACCAACAAACTCGCACTGGCTTTACTTTTGGGTATCGGTAATTCCACCGCCGGTGGCATTTTAATCGTATCACACGTTCGACAGGCATATTTTAGGCGTCTATGTTCAATCACTTTCACGGAGGGCTTTTGATACTGAATTTCTTCTTTAACGTCTTCGCCAATTTTCACTAAGCACTGTCCACAGGCGCACCGCTTTTGCGTCTCCGATAAATCGATATAATGTATTTCGCGGCGGAGTTGGCTCGTCTCGAGGTGCTTATCTTTCCGATTGGGCTTTTGGCGAGTATAGGTGATTTCTTCGCGTTCCACGTCTTCCTGTTCTTCGGGCAGTTCCCCTTCGTCAAACAGTTGCTCTTGAATGAACTGCTTTTCGCTGGATGACGCAAACTTCTGATGCCTTAATAATTTAAACTGTTCTTTGAGCCAATTATTTTCTTGGGTTAAATATTGATTCTGTTCAATCAGTTGATGCTCGCGTTCAATCAAGATTTTTAATAACGCATACAGTTTCTGAATGTTGTCTGCGGGGTCTTTATCCGTGATCAGCGACTCCATATCGGGTAGTGATACAATCGTTAAATCACTATATTTTAAGCTTGTTTTAACTTCTTCTGACATAACGCAATCATAACAACTATCACGAGCATTGTCTTCTTTTTTTAATTCTTTTTAATGATAATCCTCATAGGAAACGTCTTCTTTCCACGTAGACATCAACTCCCCATCTAAACCCGCTAACAACCAGCTTAATTGTTGTTCCGTGATCTCATATAATCCTGACGCCGCTTGTTTTAAGGTAAATTGTTTTTTATCGAGTCGTTTGTAGATTAATACATCGCCATTATGATGACGGGCTAATAATTTTAATTTATTCTTGGCACGATTGTAAAAAATATAAATGGCGTCGGTGAGGGTGCCTTTAAATTCGCTCAGTACGATCGCACTCAATCCATCGAGGCTTTTTCGAAAATCCACGGCCTCAGGGGCTACCCATAGCTTGGGCGCTTTTAGTTGAAGTTGCATGTCGATATTTCCTGAATAATGGATAACAGCCAGCCTTTCTCTCCGGTCACACTCAACAGGGCACCGTTGGGCAGTTTTAGATGCAGCCCTGTCGTTGGCGACGATAGGGTTCCTTGGGGTGTCTGGACTTTTAGACACTCTGCTTGATGACGCTGATTTGTCGCCTTTTTAATCCAAGCAGAAAATGTTTTTATATTCAGTTTATGTTCGTCGCAAAAAACACCTCGACTCTGGGTGCTCTTTTCCCAAAGCTCAATAAAATGTTTTTGCTCTGAAATCGATCGATACGTCTTTCTTTGTCGATTCCTCTTGTCATGGATCACACGAATTTCTTTAAAGCCCATTTCTTTTTCCTCCTGATGATTCAATCTTCCGGAGCATAATCATTAATCCTTCGTCTTGCAACGTGGGATTTTCGTGGGCTTACGCCCAAAATGAGTTAACACACAATGCAATCCCTTGATGTTAAAAAATCATCCGTTAAATCGTGCTCAAGGGTTGTCCAAACCAGCTTGGCGGCGGCTGCGCTTCCGGTGCTATAATTAAATCATAAACCTGTGACCATGAATTCAAGCAAAATAGCCTGAATAACGATCGAATATACTCAAAAACCAAATGCCACGTTCTCTTTTTTATCTTCACTTTTTGATACTGCTTGCAACATAACCATTGAACCTGATCAATCAAAAAAGCGAGCAACATTAGCATCGAAAAATTAGTACACAGATTTTCATTTCCATGACCATAATTATGACCAAAGTTATAACCCAAATTTTTTAATGTATTAAACGTTTCATTTTCAATACGCCATCGTGCCCGACCCGCGCGCATGAGCTCAAATGCGTTATCCTGGGTAATTTCAACATTAGTGACCCAACTAAAATACTGCTTTTCCCCCTTGGCATTTTCTTCCCAATACTCCAAAACATTGACGAGATATTCGTGATGTTCATCATTCAATGGAACTTGATTTACAAAACGAAATTTGTGGTTTATTTTGTTTTTGGTCAATTCAAATTCGTTTGCTTTTGCATGCTTGATCCAATCAAACAAATAATCATGATCCCCTTGTTTAACGCCGATAACATATTTCATTTTCAATGAATCCAAGAGTGATAAATGAGGATAATTTGAAGCCAGTCCATCTTCTACAATAATTAATTTTAAATGGGGATGTTCTCTTCGCAAATCGTTGAGCAAGCGCTTACAGGCATTTCGTTCGCAATCGTTTTTTTGATCGCCATCGCCTTTTACTATCGGCTCGGGTGCCAATGGAATCACTACCTTTTCATCGGGATGAACAATCGCTGCCCCGAGCATCTGATGATAATATGTTTCAGTTCCATCACGATGTTTTTTTATGCAACAATTTTTACAATGGATTGTATCTGATGAAAAATGTCCTGTTCCATCAATAGAAAGCAAATAATGGCTATTTAGAAACTTAAATCTTTCGAGCTGTTTTCCTCGTTGTAAATAAGCAAAAATTGTTTTGAAAGCGCGCCTGAATTGGCGAGGCAATAGCATATCCAAGCGTTCGCGCATACACGTATCGCTGGGGACGTTTTTAATACGATAAAGCGTTGTTAAATTCCGTTTTATAACCGCATCCCATTTTTCATTTTCAAATTGCAAAAGCGATGGAAATTTTAAGCCAAAGACGGCTAATCCCGACATAATGCAATCTTGCCAGCTAATGGTTGATTTCGGATATGACGGTAATTTTTCTCGATCAAAACTATGGCGTACAATCTGATGAAGCCCATCGGCAGACAAATGTTTCCTTACAAAACCCATTTTTGAACCTCTGTTTAATAACAACAAGGGCATAGTTTACGAAAAATATATTCGGAGTGCACCTAAAACCTGCTACGGACGGGCAATATTATTCAGCGCGGGAAGTGCTGGTTTCGGAAATGATAAATAAAATGAGCGGAAAAGCAAAATGTCTCTCAATAAAGCGGGCGAAAAGTCTAGACCAATTTTTCAAAAAAATAAGATATAAGTATTGCTTGAATCTTCAGAGAGGGTATATTTTATATGCCATGAGCCATGCTGAAGTTATGAGCAGCACAGGATATCAAAATACTATCTTATTTTTTCTTAAGTTGTATAATTCAGCTTTTATTTTCGGCAATGGAGATCAACGGTGCCAAAGAAACAACATATTTTAGTGACAGGTGGTGCGGGTTATATTGGCTCGACCTTAGTGCCGGTATTGATTGATGAGGGCTATCAAGTAACGGTACTCGATAATTTTATGTACAAACAGGATAGTCTTGCACATGTTTGTCATCACAAAAATTTTAATGTTGTGCGTGGCGACATTCAGCTTAAAGAGGTGATGAAGCCTCTTCTGGATCAAGCAGATATCATTTTTCCTCTTGCAGCACTTGTGGGTGCGCCACTTTGTAAAGTGAATCCGAAAGCTGCTACCGCAGTGAATCATGATGCGATTTTAATGATGTTAGACATGCTGCGTCCTGATCAATGGGTGATTATGCCGACGACTAATAGTGCTTATGGATCTGGAGATAAGAATAATTTCTGCACAGAAGAGTCGCCTTTACGTCCTGTTTCTCAGTATGCTGAAGAAAAGGTCTTGGTTGAAAAAGAATTTTTAAAGCATCCTAATGCCATTAGTTTTCGTTTAGCGACTGTGTTTGGAATGTCTCTAAGAATGCGCATTGATCTTTTGGTCAATGATTTTGTTTATCGTGCGGTCTATGATAAATGTACAGTGTTATTTGAGAGTCATTTTAAGCGTAATTATATCCATGTTCGCGATGTGGTGAGAGCTTTTCTGCACGGCATTAATCATTTTGATAAAATGAAAGGGCAGATTTATAACGTCGGTCTTTCCGACGCTAATTTATCGAAAAAAGAGCTTTGCGAACATATTCAAAAATACATCCCTGATTTTATTTATGTGGATGAGAAAATTGGTAAAGATCCCGATCAACGAAACTATATTGTTTCAAATGAGAAGATTGAAGCAATCGGCTATAAGCCTGCATTCAGCTTAGATGACGGTATAGAAGAGCTGATTAAAGGCTATACGATGATTAAAAATACAATTTATACCAATGTCTAGGACTTTTTTTCATGCGATTTATTAAGAAATCTCAGCGTCAAAATCCAAAATTAAGTTTTGTGTTGCTTGATTGGAGTGTGCGAGAAAGCTTTCATTTTCTTCATTATTTAAGCCAGCAAACCATTCCCCGCGATCAGTTTGAAGTTGTCATTATTGAATATTATTCAAGAATTACTGACGCGATCAAAAAATTTGAAGATCAAGTCGATACTTGGATGCTGCTCGAAATGCCAAAGAGTTGTTATTACCATAAACACTTGATGTATAACGCAGGCATCGTAGCGGCTAATGGCGAAATTGTTGTTGTTTGTGATTCTGATTCGATGGCCAAATCCACCTTGGCGGAATCGATCATTAAGGTTTTTGATGAAAATGAAAAAGTTGTTTTGCATTTAGATCAATTTCGTAATAATCGGCATGATTTATATCCTTTTTGTTATCCTAGCATTGATGAGGTGACGGGGTATGGGTGTATAAATTATCAAGAAGGCAAAACGACCGGATTGATGGCAAAAGAAGATGTATTGCATAATCGGAATTATGGCGCCTGTTTTTGTGCAAGACGAGAAGATCTTATTAAAATTGGCGGCGCTGACGAACATATTGATTTTCTCGGGCATATTTGTGGTCCTTATGATTTCACTTTTCGTCTCATTAATTCGGGCTGTAAAGAAATCTGGCATGACACTGAATTTCTTTATCATACTTGGCATCCTGGACAAGCGGGGGGCGACGATTATATGGGACCTCATGATGGAAAGCATATCTCAACGACATCTACCAATGCGCTCTTATCTAAGCGCATCAAGCCCAATGTGATCAATGCTGCAATAGAAGCAGTAGCAGAGGGTTCGAGTGTGCCGCCGGACCTTTTAAACCAGCGGTTTATTAATCCTGAATATTTTGAGCTATTTAAATTTGAAGAATTAAAAAAGACTAAACAACTCAAAGAAATTGCAGAAAAAAACTATCAGCACCTTGTTTATAAAGGATTTAAAATAAAAAGAATCAAAGACAGACTTGAAGCCGAATTGTTGGCTAGCAATATATTGATTGAAGATCATGCGCTTTTGGCAGATTATTCTTTCTCTGTTTTAACCTTGGCAGAGGCGCAAAAAAAGATTGATAAAATGAGTTCATTTGGCTTGTTTGCTATTCATTTTATTTGTCAGGGACTGTTTTTTGTTTTGAATATTTTTTGTTCTGGTTCTCGAGGAAAAAGATCATTAAAGCGCATATTAGAACAATATTTCAACAGCATTTTTTTCTTTATTGAAGATGGTTTTTATGCTCAAAAGCGATTTTTTAAAGCCGCCTATCAGAAAATCAAAAAATCCCCCGGGTTTGTTGTTGAAGCTGTTTCCCAGGTATTGGCTGATCCAATATATTTTCTTAGAAAGGCGTCTAAAAGAATCGGGATGATTTTTTCCATATTTTTTTGGAGGCAGGTACTCAGAAATCTAGGGTGGTTGTTTAAGAGCATAGGTCGAACAATTAAAGCTGTTTTTCTGTTTGTTATAGCCATTCCGATGAGATGTGTTAGAAATATAGGTTCTTTTGTGAAAGCCTTTTTCATCAAAATACAAAAAATATTTCAAATGACATCAAATGACACTCGCGCATTATATCATTTAATTGTTAATTTACATGCTTTAGCGAAACATAGAAATATTCCGGTGACATTACTGCTTGATAATAAGAGAGTGTATTTTGTTGTCAAAGCGTTTCAAAGATATCTGTTTAAAAATAATTTACAAGTTATTAGGGTAAAATCAGATCAAGAAATGAAAGATTTATGTGAGAATAAAAAACGCCCCTTGGATTATTTGATACTGTCAGTTAATCTCTTTTTGCAATATCAACGCTTGATGAGCAAGCATTTAAAGGAAAACAAGATAGCTATTTTTTAATGGTTACTTTCATTGTAATCGTGTTGATTGTTTGATGCGTTTTAATCGCCGAGCAGCTTCCTTTTAAGATTTTGTTTTAGCATTTCTCGAATATGCTGTTCGACCGCAGGCCCAAATTTACCCTTGATTTTTTTCAGATAGTTTGGGTTTTTATAATATTCATTAAAGGCGCGATCTCTAAATCTTAGTACTTGGTCATTAGATAGATATTTTGTCGGTAAAGGGAGGCTTTCATAGGAATACTGTGAATAGCCTTGCCAATTTTTAGGGAGTTGATTTTCAGGAGTTTTTTCGTATAACGCAGAACCTGGATAGGCCATTGCGCAGTAGAAGTTTGCCCATTCCGCATTAATTTTCTGAGCTAATTCCAGCGTTTCACGCATGGAGGATTCATCATCTTCAGGTAATCCAAAAATAAAATTGGCACCAATGCTGTATCCCTCGTCGTAGGTCATTTTAACGACAGACTCCACTTGATCTAGGTTATATCCCTTTGTGGCTTCTGTGAGCACTTTCTTGCTGCCTGATTCAAAGCCATAGGCTATCCAATTAACCCCGGCTTTTTTCATTTTCTGTAACATAGTTTGCGTCACGGTATTAACTCGCGCATAGACCCAAAAATTCAGATCATATTCTCTTTCGATAATTAGGTCGCAAAGATGGTTTACATGGGCTTCCTTTAGAGCAAACATTTCATCAATGATTTTAATGTTTTTAATGCCATAGTTTTTGACGAGAAAATCAATTTCTTGAATGACTATTTTAGGACTTCGAAAGCGAATTTTAGGTTTTCCAAATAAAGCGTTAATACAGCAGAAATCGCACTTGTACGGACAGCCAAAACTGGTGTAAATAACGGCATAAGGTGTGCGGTTGGTAATATCACCGAAACAGTGCCAATTATGTGCGCGATATTTTTGCATAGGAAGTAAATTCCAAGCTGGCATCGGCAATATATCTAAGTTGTCCAGTAATGGTGCGCTAGCATTAGCAATAATACGGTTATCTTTTTTATACCATAATCCCTTAATTAGGAAATCATCCTGCTTTGCTTTGAGAGCGTCTATTAGATCAGGGATAGTGTAGAATCCCTCTCCTTGACAAACGAAATCAGCACTTTCTTCTTTGAGTGTGCGCTCGGGTAGGGCGGATGGATGAAGTCCACAGAGAAGCGTTTTGATTTCCGGAGCAATTTCTTTTAAGTGTTTTAAGATGCTGCTTGCGCCGATCATATTCATTGTTGAGGCCGAAGGATTGGTGCCGGAAACTACGATCGTGGCTAAGGTTGGATTCATTTCTTTTATGAATTGTGCGGTTTCAAGATAGCTCCAGCTTTCTATTTCAGCATCAAACAATTCAACGACGTAGCCTTTTTCTAAAAGATAAGAGGCCAAAACCGCTCCCCATAAAGGTGGCTCAATTGCTGTCAGCTCAAAATCACTTAAATCACCATAAAGTTGCTTTTGGCTTCCTGGTTTAAGCAAAATAATGTCAACGGGTTTTTTTAGGGCAATCATCTCTATTTGCTTTTTTGTTGAATTGTTAAAAACTAAGGCTCGGATGCTATCATATTTTAAAACCATGACACAAGCTTGGTTGCAATTTGACTTTTTTGGTCTGTCAAAGCAATTTAGAAATGACTTTGACTTTTTTGGTCTTGACAATGGGGCCCACTATAACATACATTGGAAATCGGACTTCGCCTGACGGCTTTATGCGACGCGGAAATTAGTCATTTTTTAAAAAGAAGATGGGTTAATAACGGGAGCTTTATTCTATGTGGTTTCATTTTTGTTTTGCTAATCATCATTCAACGGGGATATTAACAACCGCCGACATGAGAGAATGCATGATGGCAGGGCTTATGGAGCTTGGTCATAAGGTTACCTTTGATGAAAATCAATTTGCTCCTGGTGCTATTAATGTTATTTTTGAACACCATGTTCCGGGGTTTGCGAAAAAATTATTTCGATCTAAATTAGAATATGGAATAGTTTCCTCCGAGATATTTGATGGAAAAATGTTTAATTGGAAAAGGGACGATTTTTGGATCAAGAGATGGAAAGACTTCAAAAAACTATCTAAAAAAGCCAAATTCATTTGGACAGCAGATAAGAATGCTGTTTATGATAACCTTGCGCCTACCGGTTATTTTGAGCCTGGATACTCTGATTTGTTGTTACCAAAAGATAAAAATATAACCCCAAATTTTGATTTTGTTTTTTTTGGCTTGCCATCGCCATATAGAAGCAACATGATTGATCGTTTAAGAAAGCATGCTAGCGTGTTATGGCCTGATCATATTTTATCTATTCCAGAACTTGAAACAGCGATATCTAGTGCAAAAATTGGGCTACACATTAAGCCTCATCCAGAATGGCCATGGCCATCTGGGTCAAGATTGTCTCGCTTGATTTTAGCAGGACGAGATATTGTGGCAGAACCAACAAAGAGTACCTCTGTATTAACGTTGCATGAGCTAATTTCATTTGTTCCTGAAGGTGTTGATTTTGTTGATTTTGCGCTTTCTCGTTTGGCTGGTGGGGATTGGAAAAAGGAGGCCGAGGATAGGCTCGAGCAGTTTAAACAAAGAGTGCCGCTAAAAAACATAATGGAAAAAATGCTGGATGATACACTTTATTCTCGATCTTCTCGCAAGCAACGTCAAGGGCATGGAGATGACGATGGTTTGCGGCAGATTTTAGGTCATTTTAGGCCGCCAGTTTTTGTTAAATCTGTTGGGTGTTACAATATTGTCTTTTTTAAAGATGAGTACTTTGTTGTTCCGCAGAGCTTGGGTGGGGTCGATTTGCAGGGCAAAAATGTTATTAAAAAACACAATCTTCAGTCAACTAAAACATTGCAAGGTATTGACCAGCTTATTAATGAAATAGAATGCCAGTGGTGTTAATTAAAAACTGTTAAATTAACGGATTAAAATTATGTGGTTTCATATTTGTTTTCCTAACCATCCACCAATGGGTGTGTTAACTATCTCTGATATGCGAGATAGCATTGTTGCGGGGCTTACAGAGCTTGGCCATAAAGTGACCTTTGATGAAAATAACTTTGCTCCTGGGGCCATCAATATTATCTTTGATAATTATGCACCGGATTTTCCTCAAGCCTTGCTTCGTTCTAAATTGACCTATGGAATCATATCGACAGAAGTGTTTGATGGAAAGGGATTAAATTGGAAAAGAGACGATTGGTGGAAAAAACGATGGAAATATTTTAAAAAATTAGCAAAAAATGCTCTTTTTATTTGGGCTACAGATAAAAACGCTATTTCTCACTATACTAAAAAATTTGCACCAACTAGCTATTTTGAGCCAGGTTATTCAGATCTTTTGCTACCAAAAATACCCGCAACGAATCCGGATATTGATTTTGCTTTTTTTGGCGTAAAAACTCCGCACAGAGAAGCTCTTATTAGTCGACTTAAAAAACATTCACATGTTGTATGGCCTGACCATATTGTTTCTATGCCTGAGTTAGATGCCTTAATATCTCGCACAAAAATTGGCTTGT
>Ga0209541_10017449_pt1 | contig 10495 bp, 12 predicted proteins | sample RifCSPlowO2_01_FD_184027 | JGI IMG/M metagenome (GOLD analysis project Ga0209541, IMG submission 184027) | Groundwater microbial communities from Rifle, Colorado - Rifle CSP2_plank lowO2_0.1 (SPAdes) (version 2) | ecosystem: Environmental > Aquatic > Deep subsurface > Groundwater | place... | reverse complement strand
CGGCCCTGCGCTTGGACTTCGTCTCATCAAGGCGGTGGTGGACAAGGTCGCCAAGAAGAAATAAGCAGGTCCCTTCGGGGATCTCTTTTATTTCCTCGATTTTTTTGCGAGAATTTGGTAGAGTGGAGGTAAGAAAAATTACGATTGAGAGTTTGATTCTTTTTGCTAAACATATGTGAGGGAAAATGATAATAGATATGCAAAAACCATATTACGAAAAACCAAAGTTTAAACTCTATCAAGCAAACTGCTTGGAACTGTTAGCCGAACTTCCTGAGAACTCGGTTGATATGATCTTTGCCGATCCTCCATACAATCTCTCAAATGGTGGCTTTACGGTTCACGCTGGGCGAATGGTTAGCGTCAACAAAGGAGATTGGGACAAAAGCAAGGGCTTCAAAGATGATTACGATTTTCATTACAAATGGATGGAAGCGTGCCGGAGAGTTTTGAAGTCCCACGGTACGCTTTGGGTTAGTGGTACTTATCACTCGATTTATCAATGCGGTCATGCCCTACAGTCGCTTGGATACCACATTCTAAACGATGTCGCATGGTTCAAACCGAACGCATCCCCGAATTTAAGTTGCCGTTATTTTACCGCAAGCCATGAAACTTTGATTTGGGCACGAAAAGATAAAGAGGCGAAACATATTTTTAATTACGACTTAATGAAAAACGGCAACTGGCCGGAAGATCAGCTAAAGAAGCCCGGCCTGCAAATGCGTTCGGTTTGGGCAATGGGAACGCCGAAAACTGTAGAAAAGAAATTCGGAAAGCACCCAACACAGAAGCCGGAAGATTTGCTAAAAAGAATTGTGCTTGCCTCAACCAACAAAGGCGATTTAATTCTTGATCCGTTTACCGGAAGTTCAACAACTGGAATTGCCGCCTATCTTTTGGGGAGACACTTTATCGGTGTTGATACCGAACCGAAGTATTTGGATGTATCAATAAAGCGATTTGAGGAATTGGATCGCAATTTGAAAAATAAATTTAATTTTAATACTACGATACCAGCTTATGTTTCGGATTGGACTGATAAGTATTTTCATCAATCCGCGTTTGATCAGCCACTGGAATATCCAAGCAAGAAAGTGCTAGATTTCCTCGCTCAATTTAAAAAGCTGCAAAAGATGAAGCTTTATAGGGGAATAAATCGTTATAACAAAGATAATCAAAAAATCACAAGTTGGACTTATGATTTGGAAATTGCTAAGAGATATGCAAAAGAGTTAAACGGAGAGGTTTTCTCTAAAGAGTTTTTGCCTACTAAAATTTTGTTAGATACAACCCTACTGAATTCTGAGCAAAAAAGGCAGCTGGGATATGATTATAAGATTGATGACAAGGAAGTTTTAATTTTAGAACAATAAATATATGGCAAATAGCAAATCCTGGAAGAAGATTTTTGATGATTACAAAATCCTTGAGCATGATTTTGATAAATCGCCGTTTTCATTATCAGCAACTCAAATTAAGCGAGCTTGTCAGCGTTTTAAGGAAACAAGCGAAAAAGAAGTTCGGATATTATGCAAGCAGGATAGCCGGGGAGACAGACCGGATGTTTTTGTAAAGCACAATCTCTTTTTACTCCCAGTAAAAAATGGCTATTACAGTATAATTAAAGGTGAGGGATACATTGATATACCAGAAATAAAAAAAGAGATTGTTATTTATTCCTCAAAATTAGACTTCCAACTCGATACAACAAAGATTGGCGATTCAGAAATGCAACACCTTGATTATGCCTACGCCGCGAGCCTTATCAGAACATTTATGGATGATTCTTCTCTTGTCCTTACAATTCGAGGTAGAAAATATACGCCCGCTTTTGAATTCTATGTTGGGAAACAGTTGATCAAGGTATTAGGAGTACAAACCGAGGTAGATGCTGGCTATGAAGGAAAGAGTCAGATTGTATTGATTGAGGCAAAAAATTTCAGTGCAACTAATGTCATTGTCCGGCAACTTTACTATCCATTTAGACAGTGGCAAGAACACACAAAGAAAAAGGTTGTAACTCTCTTCTTTGATAAGGATCACGGCGAAGATGTTTATTCGATCTGGCAATTTGAATTCGGAGATCCAAAAAATTACAATAGTATACGATTGGTAAAATCGGAAAAATTTAGAATTGTTGAAAAGTAATATGGCTTTATATTTCAAAACCAATGACCCACAAAAATTGCTAGCTGAATTTAAAAAAGCTATCAAAGAGGGACGGGTAGTAACATGGTCATATGATAAAGATGACGATTTTACTCACACGCCCGAACAATGGAAAAATCAAGCTTGGCTTCGACCAAAAATTGAATCGGACAAGCTGGCGTTATATATTCTTAGGCCGAAGAACACAAGTATAACCTCCGAAATATACGCAGTTTATCATGGACGTTTTATTGAATCTATGCTGGTTCACTGTGACAAATTCTTCATAGAAAGTACCGCAACCGCGATTCCGGCGGGAAGCGATAATGTTTCCCAAGATTAGCGAGAAAAATATGACTGGAAAACGAAAACAAAAAGTCGTTAGACAGAAATCGTCTGTATTTTACAGCTTTTTATTTTCATCCGAGAGAGAAATCAATCCTTTTTATCCCGAATATAGCATTCTTTTAAAAACAGCTGAGTCTGTTAACAGTTTTCATGATCTCTATAAAGTCAGTAGGAGTGGAGCTAGCGGAGGGCCTTCTACGCACGAGCAGCAAGATTTATATCGAGCAATGCTTATTTTTGCCTGCGCTGGACTTGATGTATTTGTCAAAAAACTTGTGAAGGATAAACTTTCCCAGTTGCTACCAGTAGACAAGGAGGTAGAAAAGAAATTTATGGAATATGTGCAAAAAGGTCTAAAAGATGAAAAGATTCTAAATACAGTAGCGCTTGCCTTAATCAATCCTGTGCCGCGTGATATATTTTTGAACGAATATATCAAGAGTATGACAGGAGACAGCCTTCAGTCTGTGGAGGCGTTGTGTACGGTGTCAAATGCTTCTGGATTAGATACAAAAAAGATTTTTAGCAAGACCAAAATTGATTCTATCAAGGAGGCCTTTGATGTGAGGAATCAAATTATCCACGAGATGGATATAAATGTAGAGGATAGCACTTCAAGGACAACGGGATACAGAACTAGACGACAAAGAATTTCTACGACTATGGAAAAACACACAAAAAATATTCTTGATTTAGCAGGAGAGCTCTTTATCGCCTACAAAGAGAAATTTGAAAGATATAAGATTGGGGTCAAAAAAGAACAGGTTGTTGTTTCAACTCCCCGCGTAAAAATAACGCCACGGTCAAAATAATTATGAAAAAGAAAACAGTTTTTATCGGACATCCGATCGGAGGCGACATAAAAAGTAACGTCGAAAAAGTCCTAAAGATATGTGCGGAGGTACATACCAAAGACATAATTCCAGTTGCTCCTTATTTAATCTCGCTTCAATATCTCAATGATGAAGTCGTTGAGGATCGAGAACTCGGCATGGAGGCAAATCACGAGTGTTTTCATCGGCGGTATGTAGATGAACTATGGTTGTTTGGTGATAGAATTTCCGCTGGAATGGAAAAGGAGATATTGCTCGCAAAAGAGATGAATATTCCAATCATCCCGAAGACCGATGAAACGAAGCGTGATTTGGAACGACTAGAAGTCAATGTTGAACTAACGCAAAAACTATGAACCAATTTTTTATATTCGTTCTTGGATTTGTGGCAGGGATAGTGGTGATGAAAATATGGAATTTTTCTTTGTCCACCAGGGGTGGACTTCGGACTGATAAAGAAAAGGAACCAAAGAAACCAGATATTATTGAGAAGCAAGTAAAGGAACAAGAAGAAAACCAAAAGAAGGTTCGGAAATATTTTGAAACGCAATCCTCCTTTGCTAAAGCTACGGAAGGACACGGCCGTGTGACGAATGATGATATTCAAAAACTTTTGGGAGTGTCTGATGCGACTGCTACTCGGTATCTAGAAACGCTTGAAAAAGAAGGACTCATCCGACAAGTCGGAGGCGAAGGCAGGGGAGTATACTACGAAAAAATATGATGAGGTCATCTAAAAATTCTGTTTCGTAGCGAAATCGCAGAATTTCGAGCGAGCCAAGGACGGACGACGAAGGCGTATATGGAGAATATACGCCGAGGAGGACGGACGCGGTGCGTAGCCGAAATTCTGCGATTGCAGTAGAATAAAGGGTTTTTAGATGACCTTGATATAAACGGCTCATCGGAGAATTACCGATGAGCCGTTTAGGGGAAAAATTATTCGATACCAGAGAGGCCAGCTAAATTTCCAAGTTTAGAAAAATCGAAACACTCTTACAAAATAAAATAGCACGCGGGTTTTGTCGCGTGCCTTGTGCTTTTTGGTTTTGAGCTATCGAATTCGTTCGGGCTCGTATGTTGCTGTGGTCGGATATTTCAAAATAGGCCTAAAGCCGATAATCCCTTGCAAAAGCGCGGTCGGCGTTATACTATTGACTCCGCCAAGAAAAGCACGGTTTTCAAAAAAAGAGCCGTGCGAACGGCTTTTATATTTTATATGTTGAACAGATTCTTCGGAAAATTCTCGCATGATATAGGCATTGATTTGGGCACGGCAAATACCCTTGTGTATGTGCGCGGGCGGGGCATTGTTATCAATGAGCCTTCGGTCGTTGCGATAAATCAAAAAACCGGGCAGATCGTCGCGATCGGCGCTGAAGCAAAACGTATGGTCGGCCGCACGCCCGCGCAAATCGTCGCAACGCGACCGCTTGTCGCAGGAGTCGTGTCCGATTTCGAAGTGACCGAGGAAATGCTCCGGTATTTTATTCGGAAAGTCCACGAAGAGGCGTTTTCTTTGTTTCCTCGGCCTCGCGTCGTTATCGGCATTCCCTCGGAAGTCACGGAAGTCGAGAAGCGCGCGGTGGAAGACGCCTCGCGAAACGCGGGCGCGCGTGAGGTCTATCTTGTCGAAGAGCCGATGGCCGCGGCGATCGGAATCCGCATGCCGGTTCAGGAGGCGGTGGGTTCAATGATTATTGATATCGGCGGGGGGACATCGGATATTGCCGTGATTTCTTTGGGCGGGATTGTTGTCTCAAGAAATATACGGATTGCGGGGGATCGCCTGAACGAGGACATCATCCGTTTCGCGCGCGATGAATTCAAGCTCCTTTTGGGGGAGCGGACCGCGGAAGATATCAAAATTGCGATCGGTTCCGCATACGCCTTGGACGAGCCCTTGGAAGCGACGATGCGCGGGCGTGACCTTGTGTCCGGTCTTCCCAAAGAAATCGTCGTTGATGATTCCGATATCCGCCGCGCGATGCGCCATTCGATCAATACGCTCGTGAACGCCGTAAAGACGACGATTGAAGAAACGCCGCCAGAGCTTGTCGCGGACATCATGCACCGGGGAATCATGCTCGTGGGAGGAGGCGCGCTCCTGCGCGGGCTTGACCGGCTTTTGGCAGAGGAGACGAAAATCCCGGTGAGAGTCGCGGAAGACGCGCTTACCGCGGTTGTCCGCGGAACAGGCATCATTCTCGAAGACATCGACGCGCTCAAGAGCCTATTGGTAAATTCCGGATTCGATAAGACCCCGGTATAGAAAGAAAAGGATGGCACGTTTTTTTTCTTCTTTTTGGTTTCGGTGCGGTGTCGGCGCGGTTCTGTTCGGAATTCTTCTTTTTTTTGGCGGTTCTCGGCCGGTGCTTTTTTCTCGTGAGTATACGCTCCGGGCGATCGGAGCGTTTTCCAAAACCGCTGTCGGGCAATTCCTTCTTCCGCGTGCGGCGCTCAATGATTCTCGCGAAGTGGATCGGGAATTCGAGGCGCTCAAGAGAGAATTCGGCGTGCTGAAAGCCGAATACGAATCAATCCGGCAGGTAGCGGATATTTCCCGGGACAATGCGTCCGTGGCCGCAACGGTTTTTTATTATACAAACGAAGGAGGCCGCGAATCGCTTTTGATTGACCGAGGCCGCTTGGATGGCGTCTCGCAGGGATCTTTCGTGTTCGATCCCCATTTGCTGTTTGTCGGGATCGTTGCGGAAGCGGGGGATCATGTGTCAAAAGTTGACGTTGCGTCAAACTCAGGCAACGCCTTTGACGCGCGGATCCTTTCCACAGGAACCGCTGTCATTGCGCGAGGAATGGGTGCGGGCGTATTTTTGCTTGATCTCGTGCCGATTGACGAGCCGGTGCGAAATGGAGATTTTGTCGGTATCTCTCCGAAGCGAAATAGCCCCCTCCCGCAGAGCACTTTTTTTCTTTCCGAGGTTGTCGGAGAGATGAAGGGGGACACGTCCGTGTTTAAGACGGTCCGTTCGGTGTCGCCTGTGCTTCCGGCCGCGCTTACATCCGTAATCGTTTTTCCATGACGAGTATGCCTTTTGGCACGCGGATACTGTTTCCTGCTTCACTTTTCTTTGCGCTGTTGGTTGAGCAATATTGGTATATGTTTGTGCCGACGCTACCTTACCCATTGCCTATTTTTGCGGTCGCCGCTTCTATTTGGTTTTTCGAGCTATCGCGGCGCGCGCGGATAATCTACGCTGTTTTTATAGGATTTTTTCTTGATTCGGTATCGCTTTTCCCGTTCGGGACGAATATTCTTGTGTGTGTGATTCTTGCGATTAGCTCCACCGTGTTTCAAATGAACATTATTGAATTAAAGAGGCGATTCATCCGTCCCTTGTGGGGCATCGGCGTCCTTGTCTCTATGCAGGCGATGAGTATTGCGGTCGGGTCGCTCCTTTCTGCGGTACGCGGACTCCCGATTTTTTTCTCTTTTTCTGGCCTTCTTTTTTCAACTGCGTACGCTCTCGGGTGGGCTCTTGTTTTTATCATTATTCTATCCGGCGGTATCCTTGCCGCGCGAGCAGGGCGCAGCGCACTATGATATTTCGAGCAAAACGGCGCAAAGAATCCGCATTCGACCCGGAGGAGATCCTGTTTGATTCGGTGAGTATGCTTCGGTCAGACTACGCGCCCGAGGGGCGGCTTGAGAAGCCGATCGAGAAGGCGTACGCAGTTTTATTTTTGATTCTCCTCGGCGGGGGGATCGCGTATCTGCTCTATCGGGGGAGCACGCTCCAGATCGCGGAGGGAGCGACGTATCTCGCAAAGTCTCAAGAGAATAGGTTTTCGACGCGTTCGCTCTTGCCGCCCAGGGGCATTATCTATGACCGCTACGGCGAAGCGCTTGTTGAAAATGCTCCGTCGTTCGGCATCCGTCTCAATAAAAAAGCGTTTCGTGAAGCGCGGTCGGAGACCCATTCCCTTGTGAGTGAACTCGGCGCGTATCTTGGAAAACCCGTAGACTATTTTTATGATATCGGATTCCCAAAAGACGGCGATCCTTCGAATCTTCCGGACACGCTCATTATTGCAGAAGACATCGTTCCCGAACGCTTTTTGGAGATTGCCTATGCGGTTCACGCGCTTCCCGGGGTTGAAGTATTCGAGAATTTCCGTCGCATCTATCAGGCGCCGCTCGCCGCGGCGCATGCGGTCGGATACCTTGGGTTTGCGACTGAAAACGATATTAATTCCCGCCCAGAAATATCTGCGGATGATCGCGTCGGGAGAAGCGGGATCGAAGCGTACTATGACAGCATTCTTCGCGGCAACGAGGGGAAAAAGATAGTCGAAATCGACGCGCTCGGACGCGAGACGCGTTTTAAGCTTCTCGAGAATGCTTCACAGGGAGCTTCGCTCGAACTCACGCTCGATAAGGAGCTTCAGGAAGCAAGCTATCGCGTGTTTTCGTCATATTCCGGAGGCGTAAAAGCGGGAAGCGTTATCGCGCTTGATCCGAACACGGGCGAGGTTCTTGCGCTTGTGAGCTATCCTTCGTTTGACACGAATCTTTTTTCCGGCTCGTTATCGCAAAAAGAATTTTCATCAATTCTTGAAAATCCGCTCCGCCCGCTCGTGAATCGCGCGATCTCCGGCGAATACCCGCCCGGGTCGACGGTAAAGCCGATGTTCGGGGCGGCGGCGCTCGCCGAAGGCGTCGTGACCGATACCAGGAAGCAAATATATGATCCGGGATATATAGAAATCCCGAATCCCTATAAGCCCGGAGAAGTAACGCGATTTCTTGATAACAAAGCGCACGGCTGGATTGATTTTTATGATGCAATCGCGGTTTCCGCGAATGTCTATTTCTATATTGTCGGCGGCGGATATGAAGGAATGCCGGGCCTTGGCATTGAGCGCCTCGAGCGCTACGCTCGGGCGTTCGGATTTGGCGCGCCATTGGGCATTGACCTTTATGGAGAACAGCCGGGGCTCTTCCCAAACCCCAAGTGGAAAGAAACTGCAGAGCCGGATAACCCCATGTGGCGCGTGGGCGATACATATAATGTTTCGATCGGACAGGGGGGCGTTAAAGTGACTCCGCTTCAAATCGCATCAATGACCGTGATATTGGCAAACGGAGGGACGCTCTGGCGGCCGTATCTTTTAGAAAAAGCCAGAGCCGCAGACGGCGCGGTCGTGAAAGAGCAGGCGCCTGAAGTGATTCGAAAGGATTTCGTGTCCGAGAAATACATCAAGGAGGCGCAAAAGGGAATGCGCCAAGCGGTCGAGTCAGGGACGCTCCAGCGCCTGAAAAATCTTCCGGTGCGTGTCGCGGCAAAAACAGGTACGGCGCAGGTCGGGAAAAACGCCCCTCCTCATACATGGGCGACGGTGTTTGCGCCGGCGGACGACCCGAAGATCGTGGTGACGGCGGTCTTGGAGCACGGAGGCGAAGGGGCGACCGCGGTTGTACCGATTGTTCGGGATATTCTTGATTGGTATTTTCTTTATCGGCCGAAGGCAAAGACTATCCACAATTGACAAGTTTCCTTTCCCATACTACACTTGATTGCAATTATTTTTTGTTCTCCGCCGACAAAAAACCGCCATTAGAAATGAAAGGCGGAGAATATCCTGAGCGAAGTCGAAGGATTACATAACAATATCATTTATGACAGAATATTTTTCAGAGGAAGGACTCGAACGGCTGAAGCAGGAGCTTGAGGAGTTAAAAACATCGAAGCGCCATGAAATTGCGGCGCGGCTTGAGCACGCAAAAAGCTTGGGCGACCTTTCGGAAAACGCCGAATACCAGGAAGCAAAGGAGGAGCAGTCGCTTCTTGAGTCGCGCATTGTCGAGATGGAAGAAACGCTTCGCAACGCCGTCATCATAAAAAAGGATACCCGTTCTGATCTTGTTCAGATTGGTTCGACCGTAAGGGTAAAGTCCGAGCACGGCGAAGAGACATTCACGATTGTGGGCTCTGAGGAAGCGGACCCGAAAGAGGGAAAGATTTCGAATGAGTCGCCTCTCGGAAAATCGTTTTTGGGGAAAAAAGCGGGGGATACGGTTGAAGTAAAAACCCCGGGTGGGGGAGTCCACTATTCGATAGTGGGTATACAATAACCGCGTTCTTTAAAAGGCGGCGAGCTGGAAAACACGCCGTTTTTTGTTTACTATTGAGGTATGCCAGGTAGTAATACTTCGACATAGCTCAGTGCAGGCACCTCGGCATTTATAAGCGATTGTGGTACTACAGGGCATAGAGAGAATAATTGTGATGTATTTAAAATAATAACTACAGGGTTTTGTCCCGGCGCGCCGTCGGGACAGCCGAAGTCTACTACCGGGTATGGCACTAGAAGAGATTAGAAGCGAACGAATTAAAAAATTAAGCGAGCTTAAAAACCGCGGAATGGAAGGGTATCCGGCGGATGTTTCGCGTACGCATGAAATTGCGTCGGTTTTGAAACGGTTCCCCGCGTTTATGAAAGTTCGAAAGGCAAATACTATTGTTGGGCGCATCATGGCGCTCCGCGGCCATGGAGGCGCGACATTTGCCGATGTGAAAGACGGCTCGGCAAAGATGCAGGTGTTGTTTAAAAAAGATGTTCTCGAAGCGGAGTACGACCGTTTTTCCAATATTGCGGATATCGGGGATTTTCTAGAAGTCACCGGCAAAGCATTCAAAACAAAAAAGGGTGAGCCAACCCTTGAAGTGCATAAGTGGCGGATGCTCGCAAAATCCCTTTTGCCTTTGCCGGAAAAGTGGCATGGGCTTCAGGATGTTGAGGAGCGATTTCGTAAAAGATACCTTGATTTATTGGTGAATGAGGGCGTCCGCGAGCGGTTTTTGACGCGCGCAAAAATAATTTCAGCGCTTCGTGCGCTTCTTGAAAGTTCGGGATTTGTCGAGGTGGAGACGCCTTTGCTTCAGCCGATTCCGGGAGGAGCTCTTGCTAAGCCCTTTCGAACGCACCACAACGCCCTTGATATTGATTTGTATCTTCGCATCGCGCCCGAGCTTTATTTAAAACGCCTCTTGGTTGGCGGGATTGAGCGCGTGTATGAGATCGGCAGGAATTTTCGGAACGAAGGGATTGACGCGACCCACAATCCGGAATTTACCATGCTTGAGGCATACGCCGCGTATTGGAACGAAGAAAATATGATGGCGTTTGTTGAGGATTCA
>Ga0209541_10017448_pt1 | contig 10495 bp, 13 predicted proteins | sample RifCSPlowO2_01_FD_184027 | JGI IMG/M metagenome (GOLD analysis project Ga0209541, IMG submission 184027) | Groundwater microbial communities from Rifle, Colorado - Rifle CSP2_plank lowO2_0.1 (SPAdes) (version 2) | ecosystem: Environmental > Aquatic > Deep subsurface > Groundwater | place... | reverse complement strand
GGATGGCGAAATAGGCGCAGAAATAAATTTAGATTTCACAAATTTAAGGGCAGACAAAGCACTATTTTCAGAAAGCTCCGGGTTTGTATTTGAGGTTGAGGAAAAGAATTTGGAAAAACTAAGGACTCTATTCAGATTCTATAAGATTCCGTTGTTTGAGCTGGGAAAAACAAAAGGAAAAACTCTAACAATAACGAAAAGTAACAAAAAGATGATTGACTTGCCTATTTCAAAATTGAAAGAAGCTTGGGCAACTGGGTTTGTGGAGGCGCTGGAATAGTAGCCAATCAAATCAGACAAAAATAAAGAAAAACGGGTTCCTTAGCCCGGCAATAATGTCCCAACGACAATAGTAATTTGATGTACTAATATATAAATGTTTAATATGACAAATGATTCCAAAACTTGCGTAAGATGCGGATACCAAGGAGATGAGTTAGAACGAGCGCATTTGCTAAGCCATTATTTGGCAAAAGTGATAGTTATACAGCAAATATTCGAGCCGAAAACAGATGAACAGCATCGGACTATTGATGAACTTGTAGATGCAATAAGAAATAGGCCACGAGGAGAGGTTTATCTTTGTAAGCCCTGTCATCAATATTCAGATAATCAACAAAAACTTATTGAAGAGGCATTGAGAAATTTGCTAGAAGAAAAACAAAAATGAAAAAACCAAGCATCGCAGCCAAAAAAGAAAGCAATTACAATCAGCTTATAAATAACATAGCTCAAATTCTTGAGCAGGGCAGGAAACACGCATATTCTGCCATAAACACAATTCTTGTCAGAACTTATTGGGAGGTTGGCAAGCAAATTGCCGAATATGAACAAACGTCTGGCATTAAAGCAGAATATGGAAGCGGTCTATTTGAGAGAATGGCCAAAGATTTAAGAACAAGATTTGGAAAGGGGTTCAGCAGAAGCAATATAATCTATATGAGGCTGATTTATCTGAACTACTCAAAAAGTCAGACACTGTCTGACCAATTGTCATGGAGTCATTACGTTTATTAAAGGAAAAATGAGGAAATTTTACTTGTCAGAAATTCCAAACAGCGTCTGGAAAATTAAGCCTGCCAATATTCATAATTATCGGAATTTGAAGAAAAAAATAGAGTTTAAACTCAAAAATTAGAAAATGCCAACAAAAAAACCAAACATTGCAGTCGTTTATTTCCCGGGCAACAACTGCGAAGAGGAATCGCTGAAAGCAGTGCTTGCTGCGGGCATGGACGGCAAGATTGTCAGATGGAACCAAAGAAAGGAAGCCGCAAAATATGACGGCTTTGTGATTCCAGGCGGATGGGGGTATGAAGACAGGATAAGGGCAGGCGTAATAATGGCAAAAGACCCTGTCTTTGACATTATAAAAAAAGAAGCGGAAAACGGCAAGCCAGTTTTGGGAATATGCAACGGCGCGCAGGCACTTGTGGAAAGGTGCATGATTCCTGGCTTAAAAAATGAGGTTGAGATGGCTTTGGCGCCAAACAAAAATCCTTTTGTGAGCGGATATTACTGCACCTGGGTTTTCATAAGGGCAGAGCAGGAAAAAGGAAGAAGCGTTTTCACAAAATTCATTGATAAAAATATGGTTATTCCAATACCGATAGCGCACGGTGAAGGAAGATATACTACAAAAGATAATGAGCTGATTCAAAAGCTAATAAAGAACAATCAAATCATATTCAAATATTCGACAAAAGATGGGAAGACAGAAGATAAATTCCCCATAAATCCAAATGGCGCAATGCTTAACATAGCTGCAGTCTGCAGCAAGAAAGGAAACGTGATGGCAATAATGCCCCATCCTGAAAGGGCATCCTTCATAAGGCAGCTGCCCGACACAACAGATTTAAAAAACAAGGCCGCAGGAAATATACTGGAATTTGAAAAACCCGCCCCTGCAAGATTAATTTTTGACTCGATGAAGAGGTATGTTGAGGAGGAGATAATATAATCAGAATAGCGGAGGTAAAAAATGCACTATTCAATCCAGCATCCATTCGCATCTTTTTTAAATTTTGTAAGAAAATCTCCTAGAAATGCGCCCGAACCAGCAGTAACCCGTCAACCAGACACAAAAATCCCGCCATTGGAAACTCTGGCTCGTGTGCTGGATAGGAAAGTTCATGAAATGGGCAAAGAAGAAAATGTTGACAGAATCTACCGCTTGATAGCAGGTTCCGAAATTATTATTACAATGCTACTAAGATATTACAAGGACTACAAAACTAGAGATGAATATTGGCCTAAAATTATTGAGGGATGGGAAAAAATCGATCCACAGAGGCACTCAACGCGATTAAGACAACTAGAAGAAAAGTGGTCACACGTTAAAGGAGACTATTATTGAACAAAATGCCGACAAAAACAATTGAGATGGTTGTAACCCTGAAGGTTCCCGACACTACTGCAATCACCGCGCTGCAAACGCTTCAAAAACTTGGGTTCAGGAAAATAAGGGATTTAAAGAGGTCATTTTACTATAAATTTGCAGTTGATGGCGACGTAAATCAATTCAGGGATAAGATATCAAAAGTGGATATACTTGTCAACGCAAACAAGCACTCATTTGGCTTTGAAATAAAAGATGACGGATTTACAAAGGTTATGGTTAAAAATACAGATGATGATGGCAGCGGATTACTGTCAACGCTGAAAAACAGGCTTGGGTTCAAAAATATAAAGAAAGTGGAAAACGCAGTCATATACGGGCTGCAGATTGACGCGGACGAAAAGGAAGCGAGAAGAATAGCAGAGAAAGCGGCAAAGGATTTATTAGTCAATAAGCATTATCAGGAATATGTTTTGTTATAAATACAAAAATATTTATAAATAATCTAATATAGCTAGATATAAATGGGGGCTGAAACTGCTACTTGGACAATGGTTGGCAGCGAATTTAGGCTGGATGTCTCAGAAGCATCCCTGCCATTGGGTTCTTATTCTAATGCCCGTCACACTGTTAATATAGGCGCTGAGCGTGGCAGCTATAAATATGTAAAGCCTATCGATAAGGGAGAGTTAGGAAATCTCCCTGCCTTGTCAGAACATGGAAGGATGCCGATACACAATATAAGGCACTTGCTGGAAATTGAAATAATCAGAAGGATATGGGGGCAAGAAAACCGCGTGGGATCTTTTAGGATCAATGGTTATGGTCAACGTGAAGCAGAGGAAGAAGGGTTAGTGCCGTATTGCTGCCTTGCTTATAGTCTCGGCCCGCAACATGCTGACCAGCGCACCATGTATGGCCTGTATAATAAGCCTATGACCTCAGATGAATTAGAAGCGTTCAAGGAAATATTTCAAAGACATCTGCAAAATTTTACCGCAGGCGCCTCTTGGTCGGAGCTTGGAAGAATAGCCAGAAGCAGAGTATTGGAACTAATAATTCGTGATTTGCAGGAATATTATGAAAGAGCAAAGACAGCAGTGACATCACCACAAATCGCGCATCCCCAAAGAAACGCCATTCCTTCTGACTAATTCCAATATCTTTAAATATCACTAAAATTTTTCTGGATAGTATGCAAAAAGCCCTAATAATCTTCGGCTCAAAATCAGATGAGAGAGTCTACAATGAAATAGCTTCAAATCTTAAAAAGCTGAAGATTGGCTTTGACTTGAGAGTGAGTTCTGCGCACAAGACTCCTGACGATGTTGATGAGACATTAAGGAAGGATTATTCCGTTGTCATTGCAGGTGCAGGATTGGCAGCCCATCTCCCCGGAGTTGTTGCGGCAAGAATCATGAGGCCGGTGATTGGAGTTCCATGCGGGGGGAATTACCAAGGATTGGATGCTTTGCTGTCAATTGCGCAGATGCCGCCCGGAATTCCTGTTCTTGCAGTCGGAGTAAATCAAGGAAAGATTGCCGCAGAGAACTGCGCGAAAATGGTGAAAAAGCACGAAGGAGTGACAATTATAGGAGATAAAAATAGTGAATTTGTGAAGAAAGCAGTAGATATTTTGAAGCAATTTAATGCTCCTTATAGCCTCTCAGCCAGGCCAAACAAAAGCACAGTTAACATTGAATTCACCTATTTTGACGAGCCTGTTCAAGAAAAAGAAGAATTGATTATTTATTGCCCGTTGATTGACAAAGAAGATGACGTCGCTGAAGCTGCGTTGAATTTTCTGAAGCACACAAATCACGGGCTATGGGTCGGGCTGAATAATGGAACAAACGCTGCAGTAGCCGCCGTTGAGATTTTGAATATTGATAATGAGTACGAGGAATTATTGACAGCTTACAGAAGAGAGCTGGGAAAAAAAGTTTTGGATGCGAATAAATGAGGAATGATTAATTTGAGTGACTATGCCCCTGCCAGCTTACCAAATCCTACTATACAGTCTGTCAATCAGTGGTTTAGCGGACCGGAAAATCGTGAATACTTGAGATCATATCTTATCGGAAGGCTGCGACCCCAAGATATAGCTGACGTAGCAGGTGAAATTTATATTAAAGCTGTGCGAAGTTCCGGCACATATAGGGAAGAAATGGGTGAGCTCAGAAAATGGATCACTCAAGTAGCCAGAAGTTGTGTACAAGATCATTATAAAAATAGGTTCCGTCGAAAGCGTTCTCAGCAAATGACGGTAGGTATTGCTGAAGTAAGGGGCAGGGATTTAAGCGCTTTTGCTTATGATGGATTGTCAGATGCAGTTGCTTATGAAGTAGGAGTACAAAGATTTTTAGACGCCTTGGCGCCTCAATTATCCATGGCTTTGTCTCTTAGGTTGGGAGGGCAAGATAACAGGGAGATAGCCAGTGCGATGGTACTGGCGCCCGGCACCGTAAGGCACATGTTATTTGATATAAGGAGAAAACTAAAAAGAATTCAAACAGGAGAATTGGAATTATTGGTAAAAAATTAGCTTTTAATAAAATGTTATCCGACGCAACCCTAAAAAACCAGCTGAAACATACTTTAGATAAAACCAGCTTCAATTTCGGCAAGAAATACGAAGGAAAAGTCAGAGATAACTATACCTTAAATGGCAAAAGAATAATCATAACAACTGACAGGATTTCTGCCTTTGACAGGGTTTTGTGCTCAATACCATTCAAGGGGCAAGTCTTGAATCAAACGTCTGCTTTCTGGTTCAATAAAACAAAAAAAATTGTTGAAAACCATGTTTTGAGCGTTCCCGACCCCAACGTTATGGTGGTAAAAGAATGCAAAACTTTGCCAGTTGAGATTGTGGTTAGAGGGTATATAACAGGAGTTACAACGACTTCTGCATGGTACAACTATGAAAGAGGCGTAAGAAATTTTTGCGGAAATATTCTGCCGGAAGGATTGAGAAAAAACCAGAAATTTGCGAAGCCAATCATAACCCCCTCAACTAAAGCAGAGCATGGCTTGCATGACGAGTCAATCTCAGGAGAAGAAATAATAAAAAGAGGATTAGTCGATGAAAAAATCTACAAACAGATGGAGAAAGTCGCTTTGAAATTATTTGATTACGGAACAAGGCTTGTTGCAAAAAACAATCTAATACTGGTTGATACAAAATACGAATTCGGCCTGCATGAAGGCAGTCTGGTGCTTATAGACGAAATCCACACTCCTGATTCCTCAAGATTCTGGATTAAGGACACATATGACGAGCTATTCTCCAAAGGGCAGGAGCCGCAGAAGCTTGACAAGGAGTATGTAAGGCAGTTTCTCGCAAATAAGGGCTTTGTAGGGGAAGGCCAGATTCCGGAAATTCCTGATGAGGTAAAGATTGAGGCGGCTAGGAGATACATAACTGCTTACGAGATGATCACGGGCAAATTATTCGAAGCAGAGAACGGGGATGTTTTGGAAAGGATTTTGGGGAATCTGAGGAAAATAAATTTATTATAAATGAACGCACAAAATTAGGATATTGTTACAAACTTGTCATAATCAAGCTTCGGATAATGAGGTATCATCTTTGGTCCTCCAATCAAATAAAGGAACTCGTCCACAAATGCTTGGGTCGGTCCCCATATTCCATCGAAGAATTCAGGCGGAACATGCCGGTTTAATCCGGCAACTTCTTCAAGGGGAACCCTGACTGGACGCATAGCCCCATTAACTTTCTGCAGGACTACTGATACTTTGTTGTCGCCTTCCAGCAACGCCCTGACTACTTCCCTTCCGACTTCAAATGCCTCCTGGGCATCGACCTTTGATTGTATGTAAGATCTTTGAATGTGTTGAGGGATAATCGGAAAATCTTTGATTTTTTGCACGCTGCGGATCTTTAGCGCTTTCGATATCTGGGCCAAATAATTTGCGTAGTTGAAAGCACCTGACCTTCCGTGTTCAGCATGCCCGTGAGGATCGTGGGAATCCCTTCCATAAATTTGCGCCAACGGAGTTAGTCTGCCGTCAACTAACTGAGATAGCTCCTCGCCAATAACAACCGTAGCTTTGCCTTTCCTATCAAGAATATCGCTCAAAGCGCTCAGGTAAACATTTGCATCAAACGGTATTCCGGGGTGCCAGATTATATCTGGAGGTATTTTTGGATTTAGTTGCCCGTCAGAATCGACTTTTGCGAGTCCTGCACCCAATGCAAGCCAGCCCGTTTCCCTTCCTTGAGTCTGATAGACGGTCACTGTTGCAGTTAGGTAGGAGTTGGCGCCATCGTCTCCCAGGACCCTAACCCTATAAGACCCAACATCCATTGTAAGATTCTTGATCGAGCGTACGTTGAAAAGATTTGCCGAGCCCCACCCGGATGAATGGTGAGCTCGATTAATATTATTATCCTCTGTCTTTGCGCCATGCACGCCAAAACCTAAAGCCAGCAAAATTTCGGCAGAATCTTCCCCTCCAAAATATCCCAGGCGTGTCGCTCCAAGTTTTTCAATGTTTTCCCTTATTACATCTTTTTTTTCCGCTATTCGAGCCCGTTCTACATCGCTCATGCCGTCTTTTGCCTTCAACTGCATTCTTGTTGTATAAGTGACTGCTCCGGGCCTTCTGCCTACAACTTTGGGGTCCCAGTCTGTGATGTCTATTACATGTCCGGGCCTACGTGCATAAAAAAATCCCTCCAAGCCGTTAAGAGGTGCTATCACCCTTAGATTTGGATGCTTTCTCCTATACAACTGTGCTTCGTATAAACCGCCAGCGACCTGCATATTGTGAACTGGCGTCGGTCCGCCCCCCTGCCCAAGAGAGATAGTTTCTATGTCCGGCATCTTAGCAAATGTATGCTTATCTTAGGCAATATAAAAATCTTGTTGAAAGAAATTTCATAAAAACACGAGTTTCGTAACCAATGGGTGCGAAAAACATCACAAACAGAAAATTACAAAACTTTATATAACTTCTAATATTGATTTGCATAATGAACCTCTCCAAGCAAAAAAAAGTTATGGTTAAGGCAGCCCAACAGGCAGGTAAAATTCTCCTGAAATATTACGGCAGGAAGACAACTCCAAGGATAAAGCTGAACAAGACTTTGGTTTCAAAGGCCGACATAGAGGCAAATGAAGCCATCATTGGGGCAATCAAGAGGAGCTTCCCGGAGCATAGCGTGTTGTCAGAGGAAACACCCTATGAGGACAATAAATCAGATTTCAAGTGGGTCATAGACCCTTTGGACGGCACCCATAATTTCCTTCATGGAATCCCCATTTTTGGCACTTCAATAGCCTTGGAGTACAAGGAAGAGGTGGTTCTTGGCGTATTGGGATTTCCCGCACTTAATCTATTCGCTTTCGCTGAAAAGGGGAAAGGGGCATTCCTGAATGGCAAAAGGCTCAAAGTTTCCGATAAAAAGGGCATGGGCCATTCATTTATTCTATTTGAATATGCTTACCTGAGCAGAAAAGCCAAGCATGATTTCCTTGGCAAATTTATAAGAGAATATGTGGATTTAAGGAATTTTGGAGCTGCCATCTATGGCCTTTTGATGATTGCCGCAGGAAATGCCGACGGCTATGTGGTTTTTACAACCAATGAATGGGACATGGCGGCCGGCGCATTGATTGTGCTGGAAGCAGGAGGAAAGATAACCGATTTCAATGGGAACGGATTCAAGCCTTCCGGCGGAAATTTTGTAATTTCCAATGGGAAAATCCACCATAATCTGCTGGAGTATATCAATTAATTCTATATCCAAATAATAAACAATTTAATTCAAAAAATAGAAAAGTTTATAAATAATGAACGATTTCTTAGTATAGTTGTTTTTAATTATTAAATTGATTTTAATCGTTAATGTCGTGCTTCAATGTTAAAGGCGAGAAGAACAAGGGACATAAAGCGTGGAACGCATTAAACGAAAACTCATTAACGAAAAATACAATAATAAAAAATTCAATAACGAAAACTCGATAATAAAAATTAATAAAATTATTCAAAATGCAAGAGCTTTCAAACATTTTCACAAAAATAAACATCCAGATTCTTGAGCTCCTGTCGCGGGAAAGACTGCACATAAGGGAAATTGCAGAAAGGGTAAAATGCTCTCCTGCAAAAGTGCATGCTTGCATCCAGCTGTTCAAGAAGAATGGAATAGTAAAGGAAGTTGATGAAAAAAACCGTAAAGTCATAGTGCTTAGCCTCGAGAGCGATTTGACAAGGCAGATAATCCAATTGGTCAATATTGACAAAGCGGTTGGAAGCACAAGCTTTTCTGAAAAAATCAATCTATTTGACGCAATAAGCCCGCTTGACTTCAGGTACTACGGAAGAAACAGGAAAATCTATGAAAAGCTGCAGCCCTACCTCTCAGAGTCCGCTTTTATCAAATACGCATTAAAAGTTGAATCCGCCCTTACAAAGACACTGGCAAAAAACAAAATCTGCTCAAATAAACTTGCGGAAGAAATTGAAAAGGCATGCAGGCAGGTCACTCCCGAGCAGGTTTATGCGGAAGAGGACAGGATAAAGCACAATATAAGGGCATTGGCCAACTCTGTAAGGGAAAAGGTCAGCGAGGAGGCAAGGCCCTTTGTCCATTTCACTGCAACGAGCTACGACATAATAGCAACTGCAGATGCGCTGAGATACAAGGAATTTACAAACAACATCCTGATTCCGGAACTGCTCAGGCTTGAATCCACCCTTATAAGCCTTGCACTGAGGGAAAAAGACACTTTGCAGATCGGCAGGACACATGGCCAGCACGCAGAGCCGATAACTTTTGGGTTTGCAATTGCAGAATATGTAAGCAGGCTTGGCTCCTCTATCCTGAGAATAAGGAAGGCTGCTAATAACCTGAGAGGAAAGATGGCCGGCGCTGTAGGCGCTTATAACGCTTCTTCGCTGTTTTTTGAAAATCCTGTAAAATTTGAGGAAGATGTGATGAATGAGCTTGGCCTGAAAGCATCTCCAATATCAACCCAGATTGTTGAGGCAGAATTTCTTGCCGAATATGTGAACAGCATAGTCTCCGCTTTTGGAGTCATCGCAAATCTTGCAGACGACATGAGGCATCTGCAGAGAAATGAAATTGGAGAGGTTGGAGAATATTTTGAGGCAAAGCAAGTGGGTTCATCCACAATGCCGCAGAAAAGAAACCCTATAAACTTTGAGAATGTAAAGAGCATGTGGAAGGAAATGATGCCGAGAATGCTCACAATGTACATGGACCAGCTGTCAGAACACCAAAGAGATTTAACTAATTCCGCTTCAATGAGATTTATACCGGAAATATTGGCTGGCTTTTATGTTTCAATTGCAAGGCTGGAAAGAGTAATGTCGGGATTAGTCGTTGATAAGCAGAATATGGGGAAAAACTTCGATATGAACAATCATATGATAGTTGCAGAGCCGCTTTACATTTTATTGGCGGCAAGCGGGCATCCTGATGCCCACGAGTATGTAAGGGAAATGACTTTGAAATCCCAGCTTGAAAGAAAGCCATTGATAGAATTAGTGCGAAAAGACAAGCCAATTCAGCCGTATTTGAAGAAATTAAGCAGAAAACAATTGGAAATAATAAATAATCCGGAAAAATACACTGGCATTGCTTCCAGAAAGGCCGAGATGGTTTGCGAGAAGTGGAAGAAGGAGTTTAAAATTTAGTTTTATAAACTTCATATTATTAAACCATCAGAGCAGGCAATCTAACTCTAACTGCCGTAAGTTGCCTATACTCATACATAGATAAATTATGCACAGTTGGCTTTAATTTAGATCTGTATTTGCTGTATGCTACGCGTGCTTTTTGAGATGTACCTCTAACTATTGCATTAATTTCCAATAAATCATGCATTATGGCATTAGCCGTTTCTTCGACTCCTGCGCCCGGCCCAGTTTCAATGCCGTGGGATTTTCTTGGTGGCCCATCTACTCCAAACAAGAATATGTTTTCAGTGCCGTCTAAAGAGCCTAAAACACTTTCCATGTGGACTGCTTTTAATCTGACATCCAGCGAGTAGCGATTTGTATCCTGGTTGTAGCCTATTTCTCCAACATACCTGAAAACCTTATCATTCCCTGCTTCTGCCTTCAGCTCATCAAAGGCATCGTCCAAAAGCTTCATTCTTTCTACGA
>Ga0209541_10017445_pt1 | contig 10496 bp, 6 predicted proteins | sample RifCSPlowO2_01_FD_184027 | JGI IMG/M metagenome (GOLD analysis project Ga0209541, IMG submission 184027) | Groundwater microbial communities from Rifle, Colorado - Rifle CSP2_plank lowO2_0.1 (SPAdes) (version 2) | ecosystem: Environmental > Aquatic > Deep subsurface > Groundwater | place: Rifle... | reverse complement strand
TATTTTGTTAATGTCACAGGAGTTCCCGATACAATTAGTCCGGCAGTTTCAATTGTTTACCCATTAAATCAGAGTTATAATTTTGTTGTAAGAGAATTAAATTACACCGTTTCAGATGCAAATTTACAATCATGCTGGTATTCTACCAATAATGGAATAACAAATGTTTCGATAAGTTGCGGTGTGAATATCAGTATTGACAGCAGAGAAGGAAATAATGCCTGGAAAGTTTATGCTAACGATGCCAGCGGAAATCAGAATTACAGCGGCGTTGTATTTTTTGTCAACACTTTACAACTAACTTGTGAAGCCGGAGGACCTTATCAGCAAGGAGCATTGGTTTTAGTTCAGGGAATATTAAGAAATGAATCAGGTGTTTTAGAAGGAGAGAGTGTTAATGTAAGCGTTTTGAAAAATGGAGCTGTTAATTATTCTCAGATAATTGCGACGGCAAGCGATGGCGGATATGAAACACAGATTTTTAATCTGATTGTTGGCAGTTATTTATTAACTGCTAACGTGAGCGTTAATGGAATTAACCAGAGTTGTATTGACAGTCTTTCTTTAGGAGGAAATGCAAAATTTGTTTTAGATAAAATTGCAACAGTCCACAATGTTTCAATCAGTAAAATAATTTATAACATATCTTTGAAATTAACGAACAATGGTTTGGCAAATGCTTTGAATGTTAATGTGAGTGACGATGACGGCGGATTGTTTTTGTTTGGAGATGTTAATGTTAGTTCCAGCTTCGAGGCCAGTTATTTATTGAATTTGGCAAGAGGGAATACAACCAGCTATTACTTTTCTGATTTTGCGAGAGCTTTTGGAATTGATGAGTTTTCTGGAAATGTGACTGGCGCAAATTCCAGCACGTTGAATTTAACAATTCCTTCAGCAAGTATTGGCAAACAGATTGTCATTACGAAAAATGTAATTTTTTTAAGTGAAGAGAATTTGAATGTTAGTTATAATATTTCTTCTACGCTATTTAATTCAGGAGATGAAGAGCTTTCAGATGTGATTTATATTGATACGGATATTTCCGGAGTTGCGATATTGTTGAATTTGTCAAAGGGAAATTCCAGAGAGTTTTCCAATGTTATTATTATTGATAAAGCAGCTTCAAACACAGTTCATCAGTTTGCTTTAGGAAGTGCAATTGTTTCGGCGGAAACATTTTATTCCAACAGACCAAGTATTAATATTCCGGGATATGGGGGTCCTGCTGACGCTGTTGTTTATGCGCCCGCTTCGGTAAATGTTAATGAAATTTTTAATTCAATTATTGAAGTGAGCAATGTTAATGAAGATATCGGACAGGATTTCATAGTCAGTTATTGGATTACAAATGAGGGAGAGACAGTTAATTATTCTTCAGGGCAACGAACGATTTATGTTCCTGCACAAGGAGCGACGAGTTTGAGTGTTGATTTGATTGCACCATCTATTGCAGGGGATTATAGGCTGAGAGCATTAGTGGTTTGGATTGCAGGGACGGCGACGTCGTTTGATAGTTTTGAAGTAATTGATGCCATCGTAGTTGAAGAACCTGCTGATGAACGAGAAGATGGAGATGGCGGAAGTGTTGTTGAGAAAGAAGATAAAGTTGAAAAAATAATTGAGAGAGAAACTATAATAGAAAGAAGAGCTTGTGAAGAACCCTACATTGAAAGTGGCGGAGGTTGTTGTTTGGATGAGAATGAAAACAGCATTTGTGATGAATCTGAGATTGAGGAGCCGGAAGAACTGGAAGAAATTCAACCGAGAGGGATAACAGGATTTTTTATTAAACAAGATGAGGATGGAATAAAGATAACTTTGCTCGGACAGTTAATAATTTTCTTGATTATATTCACGATTGTTTATTTGATAATCAGAATGTTCCCATTAATATTTAAGAAAAAGAGAAAAGTCAATGGAGAAAGTTTGAAAGCGGTTAGAGGCATTAAAGTATTTACGACGAGTGGAATGGAGATAGGAAAAGTAAAGGAAATAATTATCGGAGAAAGCAGGGTAGATAGCTTGAAAATTAAACTCAACAGAAAATATAAAAGAAAAGGAATTTATTTGAGTTATAGACATGTTGAGAATGTGAGAGATGTTGTAATTGTGGATGAAAGAATTTTAGAGGAGATTTAGGATGAGCAAGAATAAAATGCGAGTATCACAAAACTTAATAATTTTTATATTCATTCAAATGAACAAATCTTTAAATAGCATTTGAAGTTCATATAATCGAGGTGAATATGAATAAATTATTATTTGTGTTTTTTGTCGGTGTTTCGTTGATAATTTCTACCAGTTTTGTTTCTGCTTTCGCAGTTATCGCCTCGCACGATTTTAATGATAATGACTGGAATGGAGGACAGGGAATGTGGAATGGCGGATGGTATCATGAGGGAGGTAACAATGCCAAGATTGTTAATAGTGGTTATCCATATGAAGGAGGTTATCATTTGCGATTGAGAAGCGGCAATGGATATGTCGAGAGAAGCGTTAATTTGAATGGTTTGGAAGATGCGAAGCTGGTTTTTTATGCAAAGGTGAACAATTTTGAAGGAAGCGATTTTGCTGATTTGTTGATTACTCCAGATGGAATTAATTGGAATGTGCTGAAGAGTTTTAGCGATGTAGAGGATGATAATCAATATCATTATTATGAGTTTGATTTAGCATCTTTTGGTTTGGCCAGTAATTTTTATTTAGCGATAGATACAGAGATGTCGGGAACAGGAGATTATTTGTATATTGATGATTTGAAAATTGTTTCTGAAAATGCAGAGCCTCCGCAACTGCCCGGAATTAAGACATGGCATATTCAATTTAATCCGACTCCAACAAATCCTGCTTCAGATGTCGAGTATTGGACTTTAGACTTATTTGATGTTTCGCAAGAAGAAATGCAAAATTTAAATGCCGACGGAGTTTTTGTTATGTGCTACTTCAGCGCTGGAAGTTGGGAAGATTGGAGACCTGATGCAGGTGATTTTCCTTCGGCATGTTTGGGAAATAGCAATGGCTGGCCTGGGGAGAAATGGTTGGATACAAATTGTGCAGAAGTTAGAGAAATTATGAAAAACAGAATTAATTTAGGAATTGCAAAAGGGTGTGACGGCTTCGATCCTGACAATATGGATGCGTATGGGAATAATCCCGGATTTCCATTGACAGAAGAGGACGCGATTAATTATTACAACTATCTTGCTGACTACGTTCATTCACAAGGAAAGCAGATTGGTTTGAAGAATGCGTTGACGATTATAGATGATGTTTTACCGAATATGGATTGGGCAATGAATGAGCAGTGCTTTCAATATAGTGAATGCGGTTATTTGCAGCAGGTTTTGATAGGCAACAAAACAGTTTTCCATTTAGAATATGGAGGACAGAATAAAGCAGATGATATTTGTCCGCAGGCCAATGCTCTTGGATTCTCTACTCTGATTAAGAATGTGCAGCTTGATGAGTTTGAAATTCCGTGCTGGACTTATTTGGATTCTGTTTGTGGCAATAAAGTTGTTGAAGGAACAGAACAGTGTGATGATGGGAATTTGGATAATGGCGATAATTGCACAAATCAGTGTTTAAATAATATCTGCGGCGATGGCTTTGTTCATTTTGGAGTGGAAGAATGTGATGATAGCAATACAAATGAATTTGATGCTTGTACAAATTATTGTTTGTTGACAATGTGTGGGGATGGAATTATTCAAAGTCCGAATGGAAATGGAGTTAATGAAGTCTGTGATGGTTCTGATAGTTCTTGTGTGACTTTAAATGGTTATGCTGGTTTAGCGTCTTGCGGTTTAGATTGTTTGTCAATAGGAGAGTGTGTAACGAACGAGTATTGTGGCGATTGGATTATTAATGGTTTGGAGGTCTGTGACGGTAATGTGATAAGTTGTGTTACAACGGAAGGTTATGGCGGAACGGAAAGTTGTTTAGTTGATTGTTCATCATATGATATTTGTATAAGCGAAGAATTTTGCGGAGACTTGATTGTGAATGGAAATGAAGAGTGTGATAGCGGAGCGAGTTGTAATGCCGATTGCACTTTAGCCGTTTCATTAATTGCAGAAGATGATTTTGAAAATGGATGGAATTCGGGGGTTGGGTGGAAATGGGGCTGGTATCATCAAGGTGATTCTTCAATTGTGAACACTGGAACGCCCTATACTGGAAATTATCATTTAAGATTGAGAAGAGCGAATGGTTATGTTGACAGGGCTGTTGATTTATCAAATATTGAAAATGCGAAACTAAGTTTTTGGGCGAAAGTAAATAGCTTTGAAGGAAATGATTTTGCCGATGTTTTAGTTCTTGGAGGAAATGGCTGGTATATTCTCAAACAATTTACGCCTGCCGATTCTGATGGTGTTTACAAGTATTATGAATTTGATTTAACGCAATATGGCTTGACAGATACTCTCTATATTGCGGTTGATGCACAGATGTCCTCGATTGACGATATGGTTTATTTTGATGGTTTGAAGATTGAGAGTTATTAATTTTATTCTCGTTAATACCCCTGGTCTTGCCTTTGGATAAAGCGTGATGAAAATGTTAATCGCTCTTTAAAGTGATGGTAAAACTTGCAAGATTCAAACATAAAGTTTTCAAAATTGAATATCATTTTTTGTATTGAGTCTATGGCAGCGAAATTATTAATTGAACAGTTTGTTCGTTGCCATAACCAAAATTATATTGAGAATCGAGGAAGAAAAGCAGATCAGATAAGCTGGTCTTTTTATGTCGTCGTTGGGAACTGCGCTCGCCGTAGCGATATTTGCCCGCAGGCAAACCCTCTCGGTGGGGAGGTTCATATAGATTTGGAGATAGTTCTTTTCATGGTTTTTCCAGCAAAAAGATTTAAAATAATGCGTTCTTTGATTTAGAGATGAAAAAGAGGATTTTACTTTCGGTATTTATTACTTTAGCTTTTGCGTTTATTGTCGGAGGAAGTTTGTTTGTCAATAATGACTCTGGAGATTTTAACGCTGGAATTTATTACAGGACTTTTTTTAATTCAAGCGGTTTTGTACAGTTGAATAATTCTCAAGGGTTTTTGAGCGGGAATTATACCTCACAGGTTTTTGATGGAACGAATGCAGAGTGGAATAATATTTCTTTTGTTATCGGAGCTAATTATAGTGCTGAATTATTGAATAATAATGGGGCTGAGTCTTCCGACGTGTTTGTTAGACCGTTGAATATGACGGGGAATGTTTTGTTGATGCATCTTAATGAAGGAAGCGGAGCGACTTCTTTTGCTGATAATTCTGGAAGAGGAAATGATGGGACTTGTTCCGAAAGTCAGTGCCCCGCATCTAATTCGTCGGGAAAATTTTCAAATGCTTTTTTCTTTGACGGATCTGGATCTAATGCGAATGACGATTTTATAACGATTCCGTTTTCTAACTCTTTGAATATAAGCTCTCAAATAGCGATTGAGTCTTGGATATATTGGTATGGGGATGCTGGAGAAAGCGCGAACTTACAGGATATTGTTGCTAATGGGGCTTGGAATAGAGCTTTAAGAATTGCAGAGCCAGGACACGGACAGGCGAATAAAATTTTATCTCATTTTACTATCGGAGGAACTGAACAGCAATTATATTCTATTCAGACGATACAAACAAGTAAATGGTACTATGTTGTTACTTCATATAACGGGAGTGATTTAATAATTTATATTAACGGAAAAATTGATAATTCAGCAGCAGCTTCTGGTAATCTTGTACAAATTAGTTCTTTCGATGATACTTTTATCGGAGCAGAGTTTGAAACTGTTAGTAATTTTTATGGCTTAATTGACGAAGCCGCAATTTATAATCGCTCATTATCTGCGCAGGAAATTTCAGATCGTTATACGAGGGGAATGGCGAGATTAAATTTAACTGTGAGAAGTTGTGACGATTCTTCTTGTTCAGGTGAAAATTGGGAAGATGCAGGCGATAATTCTCCGCTGGATTTAAGCGTTAACGATAACAGATATTTCCAATACAAATTTGATTTCGCGAGTGAAAATGAAAGTGTTTCAGCTGAGTTGTATAATGCGACGATTGACTATACCATATTGAATGTTCCTCCTTCCTTAAATTTAGCTTCTCCGAATGAAGGAGAGAAGTTTATCAATAATGTTTCATTGAATTTGAATTATACCGTCAGTGACGGCGATGGTAATTTAGATTCGTGCTGGTATAATTTAGATAATGGTGTGAATATTAGTTTGAGTAATTGTTTAAACACAACATTCAATGTTTCTAATGGAAACCATGTGCTGAACATTTTTGCTAATGACACGCAAGGAGAATTAGTTAGTGATACTACCAACTTCAGTGTTGATTCTGTTAAACCATTAGTTAATTTAGTTTATCCTTCATCACAAAATTATACTTCGATACAAACACAATTAAATTATTCTGTTTTTGATTTAAATTTGCAATCATGCAAATATAGTTTGAATAATGGAATTAGCAATACAACTTTAACGTGCGGGCAGAATGTTTCTGGTTTGGATTCTGGACAGGGAAGCTCGACATGGAGGGTTTATGTCAATGACAGTTTTAGCAATTTCAATTCTTCTTTGGTTAGTTTTTTTGTAGACAGTATTGCTCCAAGTTTGAGCATTGTTCATCCTCAAGAAATTACTTATGGAATAAACACAAGTTTGCCTTTGAACTTTACAGTTTTGGATAATGGCATTGGATTAGACAGCTGCTGGTTCAATATTGATAATGGAGGCAATAAGACTATTTCAAATTGTGCCAATACAACTTTTAATGCGACAGGAGACGGAGGACATACTTTGTATTTTTTTGTTAACGATAGTTTTGGAAATTTAAACGTGAGCAATGTGAGTTTTACAGTTGTTACTTCTGTCCCAGCTATTAATTTAATTTCTCCGGAAAATGGAACTTATTTTAACAGTGGAATTAATGTTTATTTGAATTACAGTGTTTTTTCCGGAGCGGGATTGTCATCCTGCCAATTGCGGCATGATTTTTCCGGAACATGGAGTTTAAATGATACTAAAAGCCCGATCAGTAATGGAAATTATTTTTACATTTTTAATCTGACGGACGGAAGTTATGATTGGGGAATTGTCTGCAATGATACAGATAATAGAGTAAGCGCTGCAAACAGAAGTTTTTATGTAGACAGTTTGAGTCCAAGTTTAATATTGAGCGAACCAACTGGAACGAAAAATTCATTGATCGGAATTCCGTTAACTTTTAGTTTTAGCGATGCTTCACAAACACAATGTTATTTTAACGTTAGTTTTACTGCCGGCGGCGTGGTGCCTGGAAAAGAAAGTGTCAATATTCCAAATTGCACAAGCACCACTTTTAGTTTGCCGAGTGATTCTTCTTATATTCTTTATCTAACTGTAAACGATTCTGCGGGGAATATAAACTTTACAAGTTCAAATTTTAGCGTTGATACATCTTCACCAGCGCCGCCGAGCGGAGGAAGCAGCGGCGGGAGCGGAGGAGGTGGCGGAGGGGGAGGCGGTGTAATCGCCAAGAAAGGGGGCAAAGAGTTTGATTTGACATTTGGAGAATTAGGAGAGATTATTCTTAAGAGAGGAACTTCAATAAGCGAGAGTTTAGAAATCAGCAATGTAGGAATAAAGTTTGTTAATAATTGCAAGTTGAAGTTTGAAGGACAGGGAGGGAACTGGATTAGTAATTCTCAGACAAAGGGGCTTAGTCCGGGTGAAAAGTTTATTTTTGATTTAGCACTAACTGTGCCGGCAATTGTTGAACCTGGGGAATATGAATCGGAGGTTATTGCCGAATGTGATGAAGGAGTTCAGAGCAAAAAGATTGTCATTGTTGCTTACAGAAACAGTTTTGATTTTGAAATTTTGGATTACGAAAAGATAGCGAATAAACTTCGCATCGGTTATAAGTTAATTGAATTTTCTGGCACGGAGCATGAAATAAATGTCGGTTATGAGATGCTGGATTTTGATGGTGTTCCAAGATTTAGGGGGAATGAAGAAGTGAAATTGGGAGCGAGAGAAACTAAGAATGAAACAATTGAGTTTGATCTTCCGAAGGATTCTTTCGGAGAATTTGTTTTTAGGACGAAGATGAATGATGGCGAAATAGAAGTTAGCGGGGAGAAGGAAATATTTCTGCCTTCCCAAAGAGTAGGCTTGACAGGATTGACCACTGCCGATACTCCCGGAAAGAGATTGACGGTTATTGGAGTTGTTTTATCTGTTCTTATTGGATTGGTTTTTGTTTTCTGGATTTTTAAGAGATTTAACAGCGAAACGAAGAAAATTAGTTTTGTAAAGAAGAGCAGAAGGAAATTGATACCGTTGGATATTCGTGAAAAAGCTGTGAAAAGAATATCTGGGAGGAATTAAATTTTCGTATATAGATTTAAATTCCCTCGAAAAAATATTTTCTGGCTTTGGAAAGACTTACAAAATGAAAGAGAAATATTTTACCTTCGGTTTTATTGGAGCTTTTGCTTTGGTTTTAATTGTTTTGTTTATTTTGTTTATGATTTTTGGAGGAGAAGATTCAATTGGGGGAGAATGGACTGCGTTTTGGGCAGCATTCATCTTTTTGTTTTTATTGTTTATGATTATTGTTGTTTCTCTTTTTTTAAGGAGGCTAAAGCAGACCAACTAAATATTTCGGTTGTTTTTAGTTGCTCCGCTAACACCAAGAATTTCTTGCCGTGAAATTCTTGGGTGCCGTCAAGAATGTAACTGCCAGCATTCTTGAGGTAGTAAACCAACACGAAAAACCTAAAAACTTAGTTGGTTTACTATAAAAAGAAGGAGGGCAGAAGCTTTATAAAAGGATTTTAAGTTATAAGAAGAGGATAAAATGACAGGGCCTAAGAAATCTAATCTGAAAATTCAGAATATTGTAGCGACAACTTCTCTTGGGAAGCCGGTTTCTCTTACTAAATTGGCAAGAACACAGAGTAATACAGAGTATAATCCTGAACAGTTTCCTGGATTGGTTTTGAGAATTCCGAAGCCAAAATCTGCTGTTTTAGTGTTTTCTTCCGGTAATTTGGTCTGCACAGGAACTAAGAGTGTTTCTCAAGTCAGAGAGGTTATTGATAAGGTGATTAAACAAATCGGAAAAATTGGAGTGAAGATAACTGATAGACCGAGAATAACTGTGCAAAATATTGTTGCGTCCGGAAGCATTGATTTTAGTTTGAATCTAAATGTTTTGGCTTTGCAGCTGGAAAATACGGAATATGAGCCGGAACAGTTTCCAGGACTGGTTTACAAACTTGTTGATCCTCCGGCTACATTTTTGTTGTTCAGCAATGGGAAACTCGTTTGCACAGGAACGAAAGATAAGAATCAATTAGAAGAAAGTATGAGACAGCTGAATAAGAATGTCAAAAATGTTACGAAAAAATAATTTTAAAGAGAATCCCAAAAAACTGAAAGTTTTTTAGGATTATCTAAGAGAACTCAAAAAATAAATTTTTTGAGATATTCAGATTCAAAGAATTTGAAGTCTTTGCAAGAAACCATAATTGTGCAAAATTCTCTAAAGTTATCCTTTCAAATCAGAAATTCCGAGCAAGATGAATAAAGCGCCGATCATCACGATGAACCAAAATACTCCTCCTTTTAGGAATTCCCAAGCAGCGGCTCTAAAGTTCCAAAAATCTCCCCACCATGTTGGAGAATACCATGCAATTACAATCGGGACGATTACAAGAATCAATCCCAGCAAAAGTTCTGCCCATTTGTTCATGTTAGGTTAGCGTATTTTGTGTATTTAAATTTTTTGTGGGGTTTTTTACTACTGATAGAGATACTGATATATAAAAAAGTATAAAAAGGAATGGAAATACTTTTTTGGATGAGAAAAGCTGTTAGCTTATTGGCAGGATTTGTTATAGGATTAACATCTTGCGGAAATGAGAGAATAATTAATGAAGATAGTTCTGGCGGTGGCGGAGCAAGTGGCAATAATATTGATGCAAGAGGAATTCAACAAGGGTCATATGTGGGAACAGTTCAGTGCAGAAAATATGCATGCATTATTAATGATTGTGAAGATATTGGTGATTTTTTTTATGGCCCAATGGAAAGAATCATCGGGGATAACGGGCTGCCAATTATGAATGATTTAAGGAATGAGATAAGAAGAGGGCATGTTGTTACTGTATATACGCCCTTCGGTAATTTTGAAGGAGACCTCAAAGTTGTAGACAGTTGGAGAAACAAGAGAGGGTATGATTATATTCTCGATGCTGGGCAGGCAAACGGAAATCCGCCCAGGGATGATCTTGAGATTATTGAAGAGGCGAGCAGAATAGATGAGAATAATCTTGATTTTTATATAGAAGGTACTAATGAGTTTCCATTTTCTTGCGAGGGTGTTCTTTCCAGAATAACAAATTAAATATAGAGATTCTCGATAATTGGGTTATATTTGTTTGGAAATTTTCATAACTTCAATTTCATTTGAACTGTTCGCTTGGTTTAAATAGAA
>Ga0209541_10017437_pt1 | contig 10499 bp, 11 predicted proteins | sample RifCSPlowO2_01_FD_184027 | JGI IMG/M metagenome (GOLD analysis project Ga0209541, IMG submission 184027) | Groundwater microbial communities from Rifle, Colorado - Rifle CSP2_plank lowO2_0.1 (SPAdes) (version 2) | ecosystem: Environmental > Aquatic > Deep subsurface > Groundwater | place... | reverse complement strand
TTAAAATAAAAGTATAATTAATTGTAAATTAAGTGTTATTATATAATAAAAATATACAATTGTTAAAAAATAATAAATATTAAAAATGCTGTCCTTATCTGATAATGAGTTTAGCGTACTGGACTTTCTTGTTAGAAATTTTACTGAAAGGCTTACTATCAGGAGCATTGCGCAAAGGCTAAATTTCAGCGCAGCCGGGGTTTTCAACATACTGAAGAAGCTCGAAAGGAGCGAGATTGTGATTTTCCAAAAGCTCGGGACCGGGATGTTTTACCAGATAAACCTTGAAAACAAGATTGCAAGGCATCTGGCTGCAGTTGTTCTGCTGCATTCTGATGAAAAAATAAGCGTAAGCACGGAGCGGTTCAGGAACGCAAAAGCAGCGATTTTTGATAAAAAAAACCTGCTGCTGATAACAGACAATGTTACAGTTATTGACATTGAAATCCCAAACATCAGCGTGACGGTAAAAACTGAAGATGAGATGGCTGAATTGCTGAAGAAAAAGGACACCGAGATGATCCAGATGCTGAAAAAGGGCGTTGTGCTGTCTGGGGAAGAGCACGTTATCAACATAATAAAAAATTGCATGCCGGGGCTTTAAGATGGGATTTGCAGAAGATTTTTCAAATGCACTGGTAAAAATTAATGAATTTTTATCCTCCGGGAGCTATGAGCCGTACTCCGAGCTTATAGATTTCCTGTTTTTTTCGCTGCTTTTCATTTCTGTTTACATGATCGGAGCAAGGTACGCTTTCAGGGAACTGGGCAAGCCGGAAAAGATGATTGCAGTTGTGCTTGGAATTTTTACTTCCTTGCTTCTTGTTTTAGAGGGGTTTAGCATAACCCTGCTCCTGCCTTATGTGCAGTGGGTTTTGTATATTTTGGTGTTCATAGTCACGTCATTCCTGCTCAAGGGGATAAAGAGCAAGTTCCTGCGCTTTGTGCTTGCCCTGCTGATAACTTTACTGCTCATAGGGCTGATGAGCGGATTTTTTGCAGAGCTTGAATTGCCGGAAATAGGAATATGATTAAGGAAAAATGAGTAACACACAAAAAGATTGCCAGAAGCGTATGCAGAAAAGTTTGAGGATGATGACGTTCATCCTTATACTATTACTTTTATCCACAAATGCCTATGCTAGGCCAATCACAGATGTATTCTCAAGCAGCCTCGTAAGGATTAGCAGCTTCTTCGATAATAGGGAATATGAGCCGTATGCAACTGCCATAGATTTTTTCCTTTTCTCGATACTGTTCATTGCAGTCTATATGGCGGGAGCGAGGTACGCGTTCAAAGAAATCAAGAAACCGGAGCAGGTCATCGTCATATTGCTGGGACTGATAACAGCTTTTCTTTTGGTTTTGGCTGATTTTTCGATAACATTGCTGCTGCCTTACATGAACTGGATGGTTTACATTTTGTTATTTTTGCTGTTTTTATGGCTTTTAAAAGGAGTGCCAAGCAAAATCTGGCGCATCCTGATAGCTTTGTTGGCTTTGCTGCTGCTCATAGCTTTGCTGCAGGGGCTTTTCAGCTTCAGCAGGTCTTTAAGGTTTTGCGATTTAAAGTATTTCAACTGGCTGATTTTCATTTTGACGTTTTTAATCTGGCTTTTTGTTTTCAGGAAGGCGATAAAAAACGTATTCTGGAGGCTTGTGGCTGCTTTATTGCTGGCATTGCTGATAGTGGTTGTGATCCAAAAAATCTGCGGCTATGCAGCATTGCCTGAAGTTGCCGGAATAGAGGCGCCAAGCCTGCCTGCTCCGGAGCTGTCTGCATCATACCCTGAAGGCATAGGCGGGTTTTTTTCGTATTTTGCGGATTCTGTCAAAGGCTTTTTTGGAAATGCATGGAGCTATGTAAAAGACTTTTTCGGCAACTTCAAAGGGATAAATTTTGGAGGCTTTCAGCCGGGCGTGCCTGACTGGCTCAGAGGCGACTCGCTGCGCCAGGTGCCGGGGCAGCAGTTTGCCACAGATTCAAGGACGCTGCAGCCGGTGTTTGGGTCAGAGCCCCCAGCCGCAGCCCCTAGCGAGCAAAAGCCAAGCGGAGCAGCACCTTCTACAGCTGAAACAGCTGAAAGCGAATGGCATTGGTATAATCCTTTTTCATGGGGTGGAAAAGAAGAAACACCGCCAACTCCAACTGCTCAACCGCCAAGCACTTCGGCGCCAACTCCGACAACACCAACCGGACAACAGCCAACAACTCAGCGACCATCAGGACAACCAACTGCACCGGTAACTACTCCAACAACAGGAAGAAAAGAGCAACTTGTCAAGGCTATTTTGATTGCAGTAATTGTAATGTGGCTAATAACAGGTTTGCTAGCATATCGCCTTGCAAAAAAGAGAGGGCTGAAAGCAATAATGCCAAAATTCGGAGCAAAGCGGTTGCTGGCTTTCGGGGAAAGATGGAGAAAACCAAGCGCAATTGCAGAAAAATCCAGAGTAGAACTAAATGAACTTTACAATTCAATTGGAGCATCCTTGGACAAAAAAGAAGAATTGCTTAGAGATGCTAATGTTAAAGAAACGTATTTGAAAAGAATCGCGGAAAAGGATGCTCCGGAGCTTTATTTTGACAGGAATAGGAAACTAATAAACAAAACAGAAGGAAAACTTAGAGATCTACTTCACGCTGAGAGAGATTTGCTTGAAGCCCTTCAAAAACTAAGAGATAAGCAAGTTGCTCTTTTCAAAAGATTGCCTGAGTTCAAAAATACTTTACAAAATCTTCCGGATAATGCTGAAAGAAGAAAAGGAGAATCAATATTGGAAGCGCTTAGGGCTTCAATAGACCATAGAGAAAAAAAGGCTGCTTAGGAAAATGGCTACAGAACTGGAATATGAAAAATATGGAGTGCCGTGGCTGGCTGCGCTGTGCTACAAGTACGAGGAAAAGGAAACGATAGTGACTAAGGAATTGAAAGGCCTGTTCACTGAAAAGCACATAAAAGCGCTTGTTGAAGACAGGATGAATACTGCAAAAAAAGATATGCGTACGCTGAACCTAGTTAATCAAGAAGAGGCAAAGATATTGCAGGCGATAAAAGAAAAAGTTTTGTCCCAAATGGAACACTTAAGTTATTTAACCCCTTTATTGGAGGAAGCAGAAGCAATCCAAGCAAAAAAACAAGCGAAAAAAGCAGCGCCAAGTCAAGCAGCACCAAGCGCAGAAGAGCAGGAATACCACAGATTGGAAAGGGTCAAAATATGGGTCTTTATCGACAAGCCTGTTTCGCGTGCAGGCTTTGAGACCATAGTGCCCAGGCTGGCTGTTGGAAGAAAAATTCCTGAGCTGGAAGCCCGTGTCTTTGTCCCATTCAGTCCTTCAAGCGATGAAATACAAAAAGAAATAGAAAAAGAGCAATTTTACACTTTTGAATGGTATATTAAACAGCGCAGAAGAAAGGTATTGATGCACACAGGCAGGGCAACAAAAAATCCTGCCATTCCGATTCCGGCTGACTTTAAAGCCGGCAAGGGAGCAGAGCTGATAGTGGAAGTCAAAAGGAACAGCGATTCAAAAATTATCGCTCCATGTTCAATTAAAGTCAGATTAGTAAAGCATGAAGAAATAGAGGGGGAGAAAAAACTGGAGTTGATTGCGGATGTTAATATACAACTGCCTGAAACAAGAAAGATTCCTTTAAAAAGGCCTGGCAGGGAAATATTAGGTGCCTTGTATCCTTATAAAGTTCTGCCGCCAATCCTGTATATTGGAGAGAAAATCCACTTGGAAGCAAGGGCTAGCACAAGAGGCATCAGCGAAGAAGCGGCCAGATTAAAAGAGTTGATAAATGCTGAAAAAGGCTACAAGTTTGAGTGGTACCTCGAGCAAGTCCAAGGTAAAGTAAAAAAAGTGCCTCGAATAGCCTTAATTCACAGAGGAAGCGTAACCAAAACGTCTGGTTCGGACAATCCAATACCCAAAGATGTTTTCAAAAAAGACCCGGCTAAATTAAAAGTCGAAGTGATAAGGGTAAGCGATTCTGTCATTGTTGGACTTGAATATATGGATGTGATTCTAGAGAGAAGCCCAAGGGAGATAGTAAAGGATGAAACAGAAGCGCTTAAAGTGATAGAAAGGAAGAGATTTAAATTATTTAGTAAAGGCGAGCAGGAAAAGGCCAGGAGGATAAGCAGGAGAAGCCAGGATATTCTAAAAGCATTGGGTTATGAGACAAGGCCCAATCTGCGCAAGAGGATGAGTCAGTACGGAATAGCAATTCAGGCATTTTTAAGCAAACTAAAAAGAGGCAGTAAAGACAAAAAGATTATTGCGGAAGTGGAAAAAGCCCAGGCGCTGGAAACAGAACGGCAGGAAGCGATGGGAGAAGAGCCACGACTCACATTGGGAGGAGAGCCAAGAGGGCCAGTATCTCCGCAGGATTTGGATTTAAGGCGCAGCGAAGAAGCTGACAGGGCAAAAAAGGAATTCTTAGAGGGGCTAGACAAATTGTCTGATGAAGAATGAAGATTAATGAAATTATTCAATTTCTTGAAAGATTCCTAAATGAAAAGGGCTCCGCCTTAGATCCTGCAGAGAGTCTTTTTCTTATACATATTGTAGATGACCTTAAAGCAAACGACCCGGGCAGCGCAATCACCAGAATAAATGACGTGATAAAAAGTGGACAAAGCCTTGGAAAAATTCTTGACGGCCAAACTCTCAAAAAGCTTCTTGCCAAAGTTGAAAAGCTGGAAGTTATAGCTATCGAGATGATTCCTCCTGCAAGAAATGAATTTTTTATTGGCGGCGATATAACACTGAAAGCAAGGCTTGTTTTGCCCCAGAGAATGCTAAAAGAAATTTATTTCTATGGATGGCATGATGCTGCGGCACACAGGAATTTTGAAGGCGGACCAATCAGAAAACTAGAAGTTGAAAATACTTTCAAGGTGCGGGATTTGGGCGTAGGAGAGCATTTGATGCGTGCTGTGATATTAAGTGTATATCCAGATGAAGCAGAAGACAAGCAGCATGTCTGGTCAAAGCCTGTTAAAATAACTGTGCATCAACTAACCAATGAGAATTTTGCAAGATTATCAATTCAATGTTATCGGACTTTGTTAAATAGTCCAGACGCGCAAACTTCGCTTAGGCCAGTTTATTTTAGGGTTAGCAGAAAAACTTGGGATAAGCCTGAATTCGCTCCGATAATATGGTTTTTTGAAGAAGTAAGGGATAACGCAACTCCTTTTGTTGCGTTTACACAAGACAATCAGGGATTTTTATTCCCAAATCACCGGATTTATTTTACAAGCCCTATGGATAAATTGTTTCTTAAATTAACAAAAACAAATTACGCAACTGTAAAGCCCAATATAAATCCATTGCCGATAGGAAAAATGGAAGATGGATTGTGGGAGATATCAAAAGAGAAAAGCTTTGCTTCAGAAATTAGAATTTTAAAAATAAATAAATTATCTCCATCTAAGACAAGTAACGACCAAAATATTGTTGAGCTAAGACAGGATAATCAGCCTATAGAGATAGAAGGTGAATTCATAGGGAATGGAAATATAAAACTCCGGGGAAATTTAATTGACTTGGATGACAAAGGCAAGCCATTAAAAGGCGTGGACATGGAACCAAGAAACGTATCAACCACTGCAAAGTTTGCTTTTATAATTCCAGAAGTGCTTGTTCCCAGCAGGTATGTGTTTAGCATGAGAGCTGAGCCCCCTTATGATAGGGAATGGATTATTAGTGATGGTTGTTTTATAACAATAATTCCTAGCCGAGTATCTTTTGGGCAATCATCAATAATCCAAGAACTCACAACAAACCCAAAATTCGTTCACGCACTTCATATCAGAACTCCAGGGCCTGATGGAACTCCAGGTTTTTATAATTTGCCGATTTATGGAATAATCAAACCACCACACCAATTTGACGCTGAAATGTTAAAACAGGGTATATTAAGAATAGGCACAAAAACATTGAGCTGGCCTTCTTCTACAAAAATGTGGACTGAAGAAGAGCGAAGGGATAGCAATAATTTCTTTAAGGTAAGAATTCAAGGATCAAGATTATCTGATGTTTATTACATGGTCCAGATGGAATACTTGGATAATACACAAAATGATAGGAACCCTGATGGAATGCCGGCACTCTACACTATTTTAATTCCTGATGAAGATGCCCCACAAATACTTCCTTTGCTAGAACAAGCACCAGAAATTTTAATTGAAGTTTTCAGGAAAGTCTATCCGGGATATGATTATAGCGAAAATTCAGAAAAAATAAGATTGTATCATCAACCCCCCAGAACTCTGATGATAGACAAATCGCATGTCAGGTTTTAGCGCCTATAGCTGAGAAGCAAAGAACTTAAGAAAAAGGCTAGATTATAAAATTCAACCCACAATCTCAATCAGCAGTTTGTTTTTTCCTATTTTTGAAATTAAAACTTCCTCGTTGCCCTTCAATTTCATGTTTTTTTCTATATCAGTTGGTATTCTGACAACTGTGCCGCGGGCGCTTTGGCTTAACTTGCGGTGCAGTTTTAAAGGCTCGCCCCAGATTCCCAGGTTCCTGGCTATTTCTATCATTTTTTGGCCTTCTTTTTCCGCAACAAATTCTTCGCCGCAGGAGAGGCAGCGCCTTCCGTTAACAACAAAAAAATGGCCCTCTATCTCTGAAACGATGTCGTTAACTTCTATTAGCTTATCTTTTTCACAAACTGGACAGTTTATCATTTTTAATCGCCCTCTGAGCCCGTTATTATAAATTTTCTGTTTTGGATTGAAGCACAAACGAAAACCCGCTTAATTCCGTATATTTTTGAGTAAACTTTATATATTAGTTCTTCTACATCATTTATAATAGGTAAATCATGTGATGTAAAATGGATTTAATCCAATTGGCAAAAAGGCTTGAAGGGCTGCAGGCAACAATAGAAAAATATATAAATATGTTGCATATTATATTATTATAAAAAATATAACAATATGTGATAAAATGACACTAAGGCTGATTGTAAGGAAACTGGAGTTAACAGATAAGAAGTTCATCGCAAGGAAAGAGCTTAGATCCTACTGCAAAGAACTGAAGCTGGATTATTATACAGCTATAAGGTATCTTACATCAAACAGCTACTTAATAAGAATCTTGAGAGGAATATTCTACATTAAATCCATAGAGGAAAGAAGGCTAAAAAAGATTAATATAAACTACATAGATGCATTAAAAGAGGCATTAAGCATTAAAGGGGTCAAATGGTATTTTGGTTTGGAGTCTGCAATCAAATTAAATAATCTCACGCATGAATATTTTGCAATTGAGACTGTTATAACAGATTCAATGTTTAGGCCAAGGCCTATAGAAATATTAGGAACAAAGGTGAAATTTGTCAAGATAAGAAAGGATTTGCTTAACTTTGGGCTTATTGGCAAGGATTTTAAGCACTCAGATATTGAAAAAACATTATTAGATATTATTTATCTTGGGAAATACAATAACTTTTCAGAAGAAGTAATAAGAAACAAAATCTTGGACTTACTAAAAAATTGCGAAAAAGGCAAATTAATGAAATATGCTGGATATTACACAAAAACAGTTAGCAATTTTTTGCGCAAATTAACGTGATAGAACCAAAACTTATAGATTATTTGGCTGAAAAATCTGGAATAAAGGATAAAGGCTTGATTGAAAAAGACTTTATTATTCAGTCTTTGCTAGTTAGCTTTTCAAAAAATAGCTACATTAGTAAAAATTTTGTATTTAAAGGAGGTACCTGTCTCGTCAAGTGCTATCTAGGTTATTTCAGATTTTCTGAAGATCTGGATTTTACATTTATAAACCAGAATTTACTCAAGAACAAAAGCGAAAAGAAAATAAGAAGTTTGTTGTCTGTTGAGATAAATAAATTGATTGAGATAATATCCGATATTTCCAATTCTAATGGGCTGGATTTTAATGCAGAGAAAAATAACAAAAAATATGTTGAATTTGGTGGCAGCAATAAATTTTTAACTTTAAAGATATGGTACATTTCTTCTGTAAGTAAATTAGAGCAGTTTATCAAAATTCAAATTAATTTTTTAGAGCTTTTTATGTATAAACTCAAAGAATTGGCAGCGGGGCCATTATTTAGTGTTCAAAAAAAAGAGGCTGAATTCTTGTTTCCTGATTATTCGAGTATTTTACTGGCTAAACCAAAATTGATAGTGTATGATATAAGGGAACTTCTATTAGAAAAGGTAAGGGCTATTCTGACAAGAAGGGAAATAAAAGCAAGGGATTTTGTTGATGTTTTTCTTATCGCTAAAAAATTAAATAAAAACCTTAGCGAATTTAAAGAGAGCATTATTTTAAAGACAGCATTCGTGCTAAGATATGAAAAGTACAGGGAGAACCTAGAAGCGAAAACACATCTAAAAGAATGGGTAAGGGCAGGCCAGGAACATTACCTTCTTTTGAAACCATTAAATGGATTTGAACAATTTCTAAGGGAAAATGAATTGTTCCTCAATGAACTTGTAAGAGGAATATTAAAGAAACAAGTATGAATATTGTGATGTAAAATGAATTTAATCCAACTGGCAAAAAGGCTTGAAGGGCTGCAGACAGCAGACAGCATAGCCAAAAACCTCAATATAGGCAGAAGAACAGCAATTAACTATGTTTGGGGGCTTAGAAAGCAAGGTTTTGCAGAAACTATGTACGGAAAAAGAAAAATAAGAATGTATAAGATATCCCCGATAAAGCCAGCCAAAGCCGGCTATCCGGGGCTTTATGAATTCCTGAATGAAAATTCAAAAATAAAAATCTTTGCGCCCTACATAAACAGAATCCATGACCACAAGCCAACTGCAGAAGAGATTATTGTAAAGGCTGTCCAAACAGGAGATTTCAGGACAGTGCTTTCCGCATTAAGCCTATTCAGCAAAATCAAAGACTGGCATTTGCTTGGCGAAATTGCAAAAAAAAATGGGATTGGAAGAAAAATAGGCGCTTTGTATGATGCCGCAAGAACTATAATAAGGGTGAGGAGAATGGATAAAAGAACAAGAAATTCCTTATTAAAAGGCAAAACACGCGACAAATTTATAGTAAAAAACGCAAGAACAAGGGACTTAGAGCATATAGAAAAAATATGGAATGTATATCTGCCCTTTAACAAGGCTGACTTAGAGGCGTATAAAGAATGATTAATCTTCAAGAGCAAATCAGTCTTTTCAAAAATATAATAGGGCCCCAGCTTGATAAAAGAGCAGAGTGCATTGCAATAGGCGGCTCTGCAATGATGTTCTATCAGGCTAAAAATTCAACCAAGGATGTTGACCTGGTTTTCTTAAAAAAAGAGGATTTAGAAGCTGTGAAAGAGATACTGTTTAAATCTGGGTTTAATGAACGAAAGAATATCCAAGGAATATTCAGAGAAGAGGAAGATACAAACAAGCCAACGATGATGGAAAGCCCAGAAACAAGATTTGATCTTTTTTTAAACGAAGTGATAGGCTTTAAAATCCACCAGGCAACAATTGAAAGGCTAAGAGAGGTCCATGAATTTGGCAATTTTATAGTTAAAACTGCAAGCCCTGAAGACATTTTGATGATGAAGGGGTGCACAGATAGAGAAAGAGACAGAGATGACGCGGCAGAACTAATAAAAAGGGTTAACATTGATTGGAAGGTTATAATAAGTGAAACCTCTGCTCAAACAAAAATTGGAATGGTTGCTTTTCCGCTGCTGCTTTATGACTTTTTGACAGAACTGAAAGAAAATAAAAAAATTGAAGTTCCAAAGGAAATAACAAAAGAACTATTGATTATAGCCGAGAAACAATTCAAAGAACTAAAGAAAAAAGGCCAGTTAATAAAGGTCACCAAATACAAAAGATAGAGAACTTTGAATAATCCATTAGTTTTTTATATACTGACAGATTAAAACAGCAAAAAGAGGTCAAAATGCCAGAACAGGAAGAGCTGCCCCCGCCGCCGCCCAGGAAGCAGGGCATACTAGGCTTCGGAAAGCAGCAGGAAGCCCCGGACATAAGCGGAATAACGAGCGATGTAAACACCATAAGCAGGCGCCTGAGGCTTCTGGAAGAGGGCTATACAAACCTAAGAAGATTTTTCCAGGTTACAGAAGAGAACATAATAGCGAAGAACAAGCACTTCTCGGCTGAGATCAAGACTGCGGCATCCGACATAGTTGAGCTGCGGAAGGAGATGCAGGAAATAAGGGACAAGCTGGCGCTCGTGATAAGGGAGCTGCAGACTGTCGCCAGAAAAGAGGATGTCAAAGTGCTGGAGAAGTACATAAACTTATGGAATCCGATAAAATTCGTAAGCCAGAACGAGATTGAAGGCATAATAAATGACGCTCTTGACAAAAGGGAAGAGGAAAAATCCAATAAGGATAATGGGGTAAAGTCAAGTTATGTGTGCTGACTTTCTTTTGTTAAAATTATAAAACCACATTCCAAAGAACGCTCTAGCTCCGTTTATGTTTTGGAATGTGCTAAACCATTTTATTCTT
>Ga0209541_10017435_pt1 | contig 10499 bp, 6 predicted proteins | sample RifCSPlowO2_01_FD_184027 | JGI IMG/M metagenome (GOLD analysis project Ga0209541, IMG submission 184027) | Groundwater microbial communities from Rifle, Colorado - Rifle CSP2_plank lowO2_0.1 (SPAdes) (version 2) | ecosystem: Environmental > Aquatic > Deep subsurface > Groundwater | place: Rifle... | reverse complement strand
GGGAGAAGTACCGGGAGATCTAAAAAATTGATCAAAAGAAAAAGCATTAAGCAGTATGGCAAAGGTCAGGGTGGATATTAAGACAGTTTTCCCGATCCAGCGAATTTTCTTAGGCCTGATTTTAAAATTATTGAAAGTATTATTGGCTGTTGCTAAAGCCAAGTATCCACCGTATCCACCCCTGGGGTGGTATTGCGCCGCACCCGCCTGCGGCACACCCCAGGGGTGAGAAGCTCCAATGATATTTACAGCAACCGGTGCGCTTGAAGGACGACCGAATATTCCTCTAACATAGCGATAGAATTTCCCCGGAGTAAAGATATCGGTAATATGACCAGTTTTGGGAGTTCTAAACCAGGGTCCTTCATCTTTTTCGATCAGTCCTTTTAGGGCTGCATAGCCCTGGAAGGGAGCAACAACATATGACAACGCTATAAAAGATAAGAGTCCAAGATAATCTTTTTCATCTGCTTCTTCCAGGAAAAGGCCTACCAAGTTCATCAGGGGTAGAGCAAAGAGGTTGGTAAAAACTAAAGACCATCCCCAGACCTCTGTCCAGAAGGGAAGTTTGACTTTAAAGATTACTTCTGCCATAAACCAGGAGAATGTTCCAAGCATAAAGAAAAAGGCCTGCAGGTAATAGGGAGTAATATAGAAAAATTCCAGCTTCTCGGCAAAAGTCAACTTAGGTGACTTAAGAAGCTTAAGAAACATCTTCTTAACATTGAACGTGTGTCCTTCCGCCCATCTCATTCTCTGCCTGATCAATCTTTTGATTGTTGAGACACATTCAGATGGGGCTTGAACATAGGGGGTATAGACTACTTTGTATCCTGCCTCATATAGTTTAAGGGTTAATTGGAAATCCTCTGTTATTGATGTTCCCCATCCAATTTCCGAAAGTGCATTTTTTGTTATCATGTAAACAGAGCCTGCTATCTGTTTTAACCCTCCGTAGATTTCAGCTCCTGACCTTTCAATAACATATGATCCTGCGTATTCAGACCTAACACCTCTTGTGATCCAATTCTCTGATTTGTTAAGAACATGCCACTGATAACCCTGGATTGCCACCTGCTTAGTATTTCTGATTGTATCCTGACTTAAGTCACCATTTACCGCCTTAAAATACTTTAGAAATTGAGTAATGGTATCGGGATACGGAATAAAGTCAGCGTCAAAGATACAGATGAATTCTGCCTTGGGGTTAGTTGCCTTGAGTGCTTCCTTAAGTGCAGCTCCTTTATACCCCTGTCTTGTTTCTCTATGAATAATTTTAACTTTAGGATGTTTCTCCCACTGTCTTAATATATCTATTGTTTCATCTGTTGAATCATCAACTACTATTACCTCGAAATTTTCATAACCCATTGAGGTTGCTGCTGTTAAAAGCCTATTGATTACTCTTTTTTCATTGTATGTGGCCAGGTGGATTGAAACAAATGGGTTTCTCTCCAAGGTTATATGAGATAAATCCGGTTGAAGGCCTCTCCCTCTTTGATAAGACTCAATTGCCTTTGCTTTAAATTTATCATTTCTTCTTCCTTCAACGCTGATCGATATCCCAAAAACCTTTTCCCAAAATGACACCTTTTCTTCTTCTTTATCTTCTCCCTTTTGTCTTGAGAAGGATAGTACTATTCCTATTGTCAGGTAGTATTTGAAAGAGTATAAAAAGAAGAACATTCCGATAATTAAGGAAAACAGAGCAAAAACAGTTCCAATTCCTGATACGATGTTTCCGGATTGAGCGATTGTTTTTAAAAGAAGGATAAGAATCGACGAGAGGATAAAAGATGCGGAAGATAAGAAAAGGAAGGTTTTAGAGAAGATTGGCAGTTTTCTTAATGGAGGAGGAATAACAGAGATGATCTCGAATCTGCCAAACAACGGGAAACTCCATGCTTTTTCTTCCTCCTGTCTTGGAATAACTGCGGTTTGCGCTTTAGCAAACGCAAGTCTTCTCTGATAAGTGTTAAGGCTATTCCTTAACAAAATATTCTGGATACCGTGATGGCCAATTTTCCCTCCTAAAAGCCGGTAAAGTTTATGCGCCGAATACTCCGGATAAGAAGAAACTAAATCTAAAACCAGCTTTTGATTACTATATGGAATATATCTCCAGTGATTTTCTCCTTTACTCTTTTGAGACAATAACGCCTCACGCCAATTTTGCGAAGCATTTTTATATCGTTTCAGCCATTTATAAAACGTGTAGCGGGAAATTCCATATTTTCGGCAAAGAGAAGCGACTTTCTCTCCTTGCTCGGTAGAAGCAAGTATCACTCTCAATTTTTCTTCCGGAATAAACTTCTCGGCAGGAACATCGGGAATTCTATAATTCTGGCAATTTTGATGCTCCAGGCGTTTTTCTTCTTTGCTTATATTATTCCTCTTTAATATTCCCTGAACACCGTTATTTGAAATTTTTATTCCTTTTTTTGGTAGAAAATCAGCAATTTTATGGCTGCTCCATTTTGGATGTCCTAAAACTACTTCCAGAACTATTCTCTCTCTTTTTTTTGAAGCGCCTTTCCAATGATTTTTTCCCTTTTTATGCTGATTGTTAAGGCTTGATAAGCTGGGATTCTTCTTATACCTTTTGAGCCATTTATAAAATGTAAAACGTGAAATACCGTATTTTCGGCAAAGAGCTGTAATTTTAATTCCAGTCTGGGCCTCTTTTATTAACTCCAATTTTTGCTGGGCAGAAAGTTTCATCTAATAAAATGTTAGCGATAATGGGTACTGTTTGTCAAGTGGCTATGGGATAGAGCCTTAAGACACACAAACTACATATATTACGCACTTTAGAAACCCAAAAACAAGGCTAAATAATACTATAGGCACAGCTAATATCTACTATAAGATTATATAGCTTCGTCTACACTATTATGAGATATAGTAAGAAGATATTTTAGCAATTCGAGGCTAATTCTTAAAATCTAGTTTAAAATATACCCCTATCAATTTGTATACTTTGTATAAAATATCTTGTTGTAGGGCATTCTAGAGCCTTTTGAGCACAGAAAATCACAGCCAGGATAATATTTGAATTAGAATGTAAGAAAATAAAAAATCTAAAAGAAGATAAATTTCAGAAGAAATAATATAACTGTGAATTCAAAGATGGGATTTTTGAAAATCTTATAGTAAAGCATTACCATCTTCTTGTAAAATTAAATTAAATAATAATGTTAGCCTGGAAGGAAAAGAAAATTTTGACCTTACAGATACTTTATGTTAATGATAATTTCTTATTTATATATGGATTTATCTTTAATATTGAATACAAATTTTATCAATATTAAAATCTCTGCCAAATTTCTATTAATTAAAATGCCTTGCTAAATATCCTGTAATAACTGCGTGAATTCTCCTATTTGTATCAAGTAAATATTTAAAAACTGGCATAAAGAAGACACCCCAAAAACCCTTATCTTTACTGCTAAAATGAAATTTAATGCTTCCCGGTAATATTCGATAAATAAAGTTTTAGGTAAAAGATAAGGTCGTCTTGTAAATGTTCTCTTGCCCAAGCTTTTTGTTTGTTATCTAAAAGCTCTCCAATTCCTGCTAAAAGTTCTGTTGGTTTCACCTTTTGAACAAGTGGTTGTGCCTTTTTTAATGCTTGTGTCAAAGAAAGCCCGGTTTTTTCTTTCAGGAACTCTTCGTTAATTTGCCAGTTCTCTTTTAAGAAAAACCATAAATCAAACATATCCCGGGTTGCAAATCTCTTCCTTGTTAGAAGCGCTGCCAGCTTACCTGCCACCATATTTTCTTCTTTCATCACCAGCATTGAGATGCCTAAAAAGTTTTTAAGCTCGTAAAAGGATTCTATTATTCTTTTTGAATTCTCTACTTTTAGACCTCTTTCTCCCTTTTGATAACTGAGAAGAAAGAAGAGCGTGTAGTATTTATCTGAAGCTTCTAAAACCTGGCCAAAATGAGGGAGGATTTCCCCAAGTTTTGTAAATACTTCCTCTTTTTTTTCAGGATCTAAAAGATCAAAATCTAAATCAACTGAAAAACGGGGAAGTTTATAAAATAGCATGGCAGCAGTACCACCTTTGAAACCAAGGTTGCTTCTTAAAAGTGGGTCAGAATAAATCGCTCGTAAAATACCAACAAAAGCATTTCTATGTAAATCTTTATTTAATACCATAATCTTCCTTGTAGTCTTTGTAATACTCCTCTACTCTTTTTTCAAATGCTTTGCTTTTATATATTTTTTTGAGGCCCTCCACTTTTTTCCAGTCAATTACTCCTAAATTATCAAAATGATAATTTTTATAAATATAGATAGCATCTAAAAAAGCGCGTTCAAGTGTGGCAATAAAATAGCCGTCCTTTTGCTCAATACCATCTGTATTGGTAAGTATCTCCCCTTTTATTTGGCGATATTGGATAGAAGTATTATTAATTGCCACTGTTCTCGTCAAATAGGATACAGCAAATATCGTTTCGTAATATTGAAAAACAACATTTCCACTGCCAAGCACTGTCTCAAGGCTGATATATGAGGGTTTATATAGCTTATTTGCAAGCTCTAAAGGATTATATGCTTCTTTGGCATAGATACCCCGATGCAATCTTTTCAACTTCCCCACTTTGGTAAAATAGTACAAACGATCCCTTATACTTTCATATGCTATACCAGGAAAAAGTTGTGAGATCTCATCTAAGGTAAAGACTGTTTCCGGTCTACTATACAATTTTAAGATAATATTATTATCCATAAATTATTAATACTCCTACTAGATGCCGTAATTTTTACGACATCCGGTAGATATTATACCACATTTTATCTTTCTGTCAATCTTTATTAGCTTCAACAGGTCTTTTTTTCCTCCAACACATATTTATATGAAAACCACCAGCCACCAAAGGCCCGCTGCATCGCCCTTTCGGGCGGGAAGAAAAAAAGCCAGAGATTAAAGGAGTTCTGCAGCTGTTATTACTTGTATCTCTTTCTGAAGATCTAGGCTTTCTGGTTTCTCAACTGTCACCAGGTAGAGATTCTGGCAGTTAAGAGCTACGGCAGCCTTAACGAGCGCGCGTACCTTATTTTATAAATTACTTCACTAAAGAACACGCTTTTATACTTTTCCGAAATCATTGTATTCCTGCCAGTTTTAATCGCTCCATTGTTTCTTTAAATTCATCCTCGTATCTTTTTTTAGATAACACTAAATATTTTTCGTAAGGCGTCGCTGTTGCAGCAGAAAAAGTACCCAACATATCCCAATCTAAAAACGTCCCATGTTGCATGAGATGTTTTTGTTCCTGATAATCAATGGCATAATTTGAGCCAATATCAAGAGCTGGTACACACAGTGAATTAAATTTCCGGACGAAAAGTAGTTTATTTTCTCCTGTGTAGAGGAAAAGATACGAAGAGATAGGATCAGTTTTATTAAGTTTTAAAAGTCCAAGAATAAATTTACTATTTGTTTCTCTTCGCCCTGATGATCCACTTGCGCCCATTGCTGCTACCTTCTTTCCACCATCTTCCCAGACAAAGAAGTTTTGATATCCACCTTCTACCCTGATAAAGCTGAATGGTTCAGGGATAATATACCGGCGTTCCTTGTCATAAAAGAACCGATCCCTAAAAATATCCTTGCGGTTCATAAACTTCTTTAAAATTTTCTTTTTATATCTCGGCTCAAGTTCCTTCTCGATAATATAATCGTCAATATCTATATTTTTCCTTTCCCTCTCCAAAATAGGTCTGTATTTCTCAAGCCATTTCGAATAGACATCATTAGCCTGACTATCCCATTGGTTTAACTTTCTACGCTCTCTCAATTGATTACCAAACTCTTTATAAAATTCCTCAAAAAGCAATTGTATATAGAATGGTTGTTTTGTATGTCTAGTGAATTTTACATATTCTTTTTTTCTCCAATACTCCCCTTTTGTTAAGGACTCAATAAAAATGGTGATAGTATAGGGATTTTTACATTTAAGTTTTTTAAAGATCTCTTCATGAGTAAAAGGTCTTTCCATAGCCCAGGAAATTCCTTCAAGCGGACTGTTACCAAATTGCTCTTGAAGGATGACTTTTTTATTGTTAAGAAGTATTATTCTGTTCATAACTAATAATTAGTTTAGCCCGATAACAAAAAAACCCTTGGAACAACCCAAAATAGCCAAACCATCTTTTTAATTTTTATAATAACAAAAAATATTCCAGAGGTACTGATACACAGTTTGCCTCTTTATCTAAGGCAAGGTTTCCTTGGGAAACGAGTAATCCATATTTTCCTTCTACTTTTGACAGAGTATTAACTACTTGATCAAATCCTCTTTGTTTCTTTTTTCCCATTCCTGCCTCTATAACTATTTTCCCTCCCTGGGGTTTTGTTTCTAAAATAAAATCTGCTCCGAGCTCTGCACTATCATAAGTTAAAGAAGTAATCCCTAATTTACTCCCAAACAAACGCATTAAATACATACCCATAACATCTTCTAAAAGCTTACCTTTGTAATTTTCATACTGTTCAATGCTTCCGACAAGATTGTAATACATGGCCCGATACGCGCTGGATGTAAACAAATATTTTGATGGTTTTTTAACTTGACCGTAATGTGCGCCGTAGGGCAAAACACGAAGCAATACCTCTGTCTTTTCAAAGGCATCAAGTACCTGGGTAACAGTTCTTGGATCAAGTCTTGTGGTATCAGCTAATTTTACAACACTGACTATATCTGCTCCGGAGAGAGCATAAAGGAGTTGAGAAAGCTTTGGCAGTGTTTGTTTATCAAAAGTGTTAAGTTTGGCAACATCTTTATCGATGACCGCATCCATCACCTGACTTATTTGTTTATAAATTGTTGATTCGTTTTGTATACGAATAGCAAATGGCAACGTGCCAAACTTTACATATCTATCTATTTCAAACCGTTCAATTCCTGTCCAAAATGCATTAACTAAAGCTGTCTCTTTTTGCAAAGCCTTGTATACATCTTCTGAAATGTCTGAAAAAAACAGTGCATTTTTAAGACGTCCCGGAAGGCCTTCCGGCAGTTCTTTTGCAAACCTGGCATGCGCATATTCAGCAAAACCAAGCGGATAGATTTTTTCAAGTACCATTCTTCTGCTCACATCAGCGTTTGTTTGAAGAGACAATGCAGACGAACCGGTCGCAAGGATAAATACCTTATTAGTTCTGTCATAGATCGTTTTTACAGTTATTGCCCAGTTTTCTTGATATTGCACCTCATCTAATAAAAGAAGAATTGGGTTTTTAAGCGTTTCCAAAGAAGCGCCTAAAAACTCTTCATAGGCTGCCAAAATTTCGGTTAAGCTAAAACCAAGGTTAGTTGTTTGATCTAAGGAAAGGTAAAGTTTATGGTTACTTTCCCACTCACAATCAGTAAAAAGCTGTGCTAAAACCGTTGTTTTCCCTACTCCCCGAAGACCAGCAAGAGCTAGCCATCGTGGTTCACTTTCCCCTTTTACAAACTCCCCTATGTAGTTTTTGAGCGTGTGGTAAACATCTCTATACGGTAGTTTATTTCCCTGACCATCAAAGGTTAGTTCTTTTAACCTCTGTCCTGATAGAGTCAGCTGGTTTCGAATGTAAGCTATAATTTGTGACTTTTTCTCCTCATTCATAGTTGTACTGTACTACAATACGTAAGAAATGTCAAGTTGTTCTACATTAAGATGTATAAGAAATTATTCTTAACCCTCATTTATTAATCGTACTGCATCAAAATATCCCTTAATGGTTTAGTTCTCTTCCCTTTCCTCCAACACATATCTATAACTGAACCACCAGAAGAAAAAGAGCCAGGCAATTGTTATGAAAGCGGCAAAATAATAATGCAGTAAAGAGGGTAAAATTTACACCCTTGACAACTCCCAATATTTCATATAATATAGGGATTATGGATCCTGATATTATAGACAATACAGACAGTCCCTATATTAAACGCGATCTTGAAGACATTATTTATCAAAACCTCAACAAAGGCAAGATACTTATCCTTTATGGCCCAAGGCGGGCAGGAAAAACTACCCTTATTAGACACCTTTTCAAAAACAAAAATATACCATACCTGTACTTAAACTGCCGACAAAAAAGGATTCAACAACAAATTGTTCCTGATAGCTTAGAGCTTAAGGCCATTATTGGTGACCACAAAAACATCATCTTTGATGAAGCACAATATTTAGAGGATCCAGGCGAAGTTTTTACCATCCTTATTGACACTTTTCCAAGTCTTAATATTATCGCCTCTGGTTCATCCTCTTTTGAGCTATCTGGTAAGGTGCAAGAGCCGGCAACCGGGAGAAACCTGCCCTACTATCTCTTCCCCCTTTCTTACCATGAAATCGAAAAAAATTATCCTGCTGTAGACATCAATTTTTATCTTGATCAAACGCTTCGATTTGGTAGCTATCCGGAGATATTTCATTACTCTACCGCTGAAGAAAAAATCCACTATTTACAACTACTTACCAATGATTATTTATACAAAGACATTCTTGATTTTGAAAGAGTAAAAAAAAGTTCAAAGTTGCAAAAGCTGCTTGAGGCATTAAGCCTACAAATTGGCCAGCAGGTATCTTACTCTGAAATTGCGAATATGTTATCCATTGACCGTAAAACTGTTGAATATTACATTGACCTTTTAGAAAAAGCCTATGTTGTTTTCCGGTTGTACCCTTACAGCAGAAACTTGCGCTCAGAGATAAACCAGAAAGTAAAAATCTATTTTTATGATGTTGGAGTCAGAAATGCGCTCATTAACAACTTCAATTCACTTGATATCCGTAGCGACTGCGGATTTTTGTTTGAGAACTACTTTATTGCTGAAATGGTCAAACAAAACATTAATAAACTGTATAAATCAAATCTCTACTATTGGAGAACTTATACCCAGAAAGAGATTGATCTTATTGAGGAGCGAGAAGGAAGACTATTTGGTTATGAGTGTAAATATTCAGATAGAGGGGGTGTGCCTAAAGCTACCATCGATGAGTTCGTTGAAACCTATCCAGGAAGCATTGTTAAAACAATAACGCCTCGGGTTTTAAAAGAAACACTGGAAAGTAAACAATAACCAGAACTCAACTTGCTGAATTTGGACTTCTCTCTTCCAACACATATTTGTAACTAAACCACCAGCCGCCAAAGGCCCGCTGCCTCGCCCTTTCGGGCGGGAAGAAGAAAAGCCAGATGATGATAACCAGGTATAGCTATAATCTTTTACGATAACGGGAACTTCTACCTAGACCCACTCTTTCAATTTTATTTAGGTTAAGTAGTTTTGAAAGTGCTTGACGGACTGTAGCATAAGCTACTTTAGTTTTTTTAGCTATTTCCTTGGGTGGAGCCTCATCAACTTTTTGTAAATATTGCCAAACTGCTATTTGTTTATTAGATAAAATATCCTCAATATTCTCTCCGGACATCAAACTAATAGCTTCCTTAGATTGAGCCAGAATAATATCAAGAAAGAATTCTAGCCAGGAAGCTATGTCACCAGCACCTTTTTTAAAGGTCTTTTGGCTTTTTCTTAGAGCTAAATAATATTGTGGTTTCTGATCTTCAACTAACTTCTCGTGAGAAACATAAGGCATGTAAAGATAACCTGCTTGCAGAAGGAGTAAATTAGTTAAAATTCTGGATAAACGACCATTTCCATCTTTAAAGGGATGGATATTTAAAAATTCCACTAAAAAATTACCTACGATGATGAGGGGGTGAGATAGTTTAACCCCTAGCGCATCTTTGGTCCATTCAACCAACTCCTGCATTTGTTTTGGGGTAAGATAAGCTGGAGTAGTATCAAAAATAACTCCGATTCTTCTACCCTTCTCATCAACCATTTCAACTTTATTATCAGTACTTTTATATTTACCTCTATGACCCTGGTCTTTCTCAATATACTTTAAAAGTTCCTGGTGGAGATGTTTGATTGTATTTTCACTAAATCTAATAATTTCCCAGGAATTAAAAATATTTTGCAGTAATTTATAATATCCTTGAACCTCTTGTTTATCCCTATCAGCAAATTTTTGGATAGCAATACCTTGCATTAAATCTTCCACATCTTCATCAGTAAGTCTAGCTCCCTCAATTCTAGTTGAAGCACCGGTAGAAGTAATTAAAACCGATCTTTTTAGTCGGCCCAATAATTGGGGATTTAAATTAGCTCCTGCAGTCCACTGACCCTTTAGCTCATCAATCTGAGCTATTTTAAGAAATATTTCAGGAGGAAGATGAGCTAACCTACTAACAAATTTACGATTTTTAACCATATTTAATATGATAATTTAACTATAACAGATTATAATTGATTATAGCTGATTTTGCAAGTTTTCCTTCCTTTTCTTCCAACACAAACTTGTAACTAAACCACCAGAAGAAGAAAAGCCAGAGGATGCTTAGAAAAACAGTGGTGTAATCATGGAAGATGATAAAAGGCATTCTGCCAAAGTAGAAAAGCAGGATTAAGGCCAAAGAGATACGAAAGATATT
>Ga0209541_10017433_pt1 | contig 10500 bp, 12 predicted proteins | sample RifCSPlowO2_01_FD_184027 | JGI IMG/M metagenome (GOLD analysis project Ga0209541, IMG submission 184027) | Groundwater microbial communities from Rifle, Colorado - Rifle CSP2_plank lowO2_0.1 (SPAdes) (version 2) | ecosystem: Environmental > Aquatic > Deep subsurface > Groundwater | place... | reverse complement strand
GAGAAGGCTACTGAAATGCCCTTTATTGCGAGCCCTGTTCCATTGGAGAGATAGAGCGCGAAATTGCCGTTTGAATCCATTGTGTGGTCCGCATAGCCCAGCTTCTCATAGCCTGTGCAGATTCCCGCAACTGGCGCGCGCAAAATTCCCATAAAAATCAATACGCCTACAACTATTGCTATTACGACCAGTGCCCAGGAATAGGTCATCATGTACTCTAGCGCTGCCTGCCCTTTTTTTCCAATAGACATATTTGCCATTTAAGCCATTTAAATTAGATAAAAGATATTATTAATTCTTATCATGCGGAAATTCCGCTAAATGGGACAAAAATGAAAAGAAAAATAAAGAATTAGAAAATCATTAAGGCGCTGTGCCTGTGCATGTTGCTGTTTCCGTGTGGCTGCCCTTGCCGCCCCTTACATAGGTTACTGTTGCGCTTCCCTGATAGGTCTGGCCCGAGGTAACTCCCGTGCTTGCGCATACAACATTGAAGTCCTTTGTTGCATTTACAGTTGCGCTTGCAGCGTCATTTACTGTGCAGGTTCCGCTGAAGTCTCCTCCGGACGTTGCAGCAACGCTTGTTATTTGCGCCCCTGTGCCGTTTGAAACATACAATGCGAATTTGCCTGTGTTGTCTATTGTATGGTCTTCGTATGCAAGCTTGTCAAGGCCTGTGCATGTTCCTGCTGTAGGGGCTTTCAAAATTCCCATGAAGATGAGAACGCCAATCACTATTGCTATTACAACAAGTGCCCAGCCGTATGTCATTAGGTATTCCAAAGCAGCCTGTCCTTTTTTGTTTAGCATCTTTATCCTCCTTTGAATTTACATTGATTGTTTGGAAAATATTTGGAATTAACATAAATAAATGCCCTTTCCCTATATAAATGTTTCTGATTTTGGGTTTGGGGCGCCCCTGCTTATGCCGCTCCGGAATTTCCAGGGATATAAAAATAATAAAGAAAAAGAATCAGGCAAGATTCCAAGAATTCACTTGCCTGATGCTATGTTGTAGATGTCCTTCAGCGCTACTACCAATGCTGCCGGCATTGCAAATAGTGCTATCTGCACTACGATGGCTGCCAGTATTGTTCCAAGTGGCGCGACTATGATGTTTATTGCTGTAAGGCCGCCTGCTGTTGTGCCTAAGACCACTAGGGTTATAGCCGCTACAAGGAAGTTCGTAACTTGCTTGTCCTTGATGTTCAGGAATCCCACTATTAGGCCCAAAATTACAAGAACCAGCGCTATGTATGGTGCGTATGCTGCAACCTGTGATGATGCTATGCCTGCTATCAGTGCAATTATAACACCGAGCAGAAACGCGTAGCCGCCTATCTTTTCAAGGTCCATATTCAGTACCTCCGTGTTCTTATATCCTTCAAACTCATATTTAAACCTTTGTGCCGAGCATAAGGATTTTCAAGGAAAAGGCGGAAAATTGTTCGGAAAGCGAAAAGGCAAACAATAAAAGCATGCAAAGAAACAATTAATTCGGCAAGCGGACAGAGGTTTCGTGCAGATTCTTCGGAATTTGTAAGACTTTGATGTCTGCATTGCCCTAAAAGAATGCCGGCGGAGCTACCTCTTTGTTCCTTCGGGAGCATTTGGGCTTTGACGCCGGCGTTCCCTGACGCCAAACCACGGGAACCTAAGGTTCCCCCAGTTTTAGGTTAATCCAGACCCCTCCTTAACTTCTGATTTTTCATTGCTTTATTTTAATCAATCTCTCTTTTTATCACAAGTGATTTAAACATGTTCGGATAATAATTATTAGGGAGAGAACAATGGGTAATGAAAAAGACAGGCATGGGGGGATGAGCAAGAGATTGCAGGCGCTCATAAGAAAGGAATTCACAAGCCTCAAGGATGATTTTGTTGCGCTGCTTATTGTGGATGCTGAAAAATTCGCGGAAACAAACATAGAGCTTGTGAAAATACTCAAGCACGAGAATAAGCTTCCCGGAGTATACATAACCGGAAATGTGCCCTACAAAAACCTCAAAGAGCATTTTGATTCGCACAAAGTGGATTTGAAGGATCTGACATTCATTGACATGGTTACGCAGATGTCCGGGGAGGAGGCGCAGAAAGAGGAGAACTGCGTATTTGTTGATTCGCCTGACAGCCTTACAGAACTGAGCGTAACGCTTGACAAGGCAATGGATAAAATAAAGGGCAGGGAAAAATTCCTGATACTTGATTCAGTAAGCACTTTGCTGATTTACAACAAGGACAGGGCCGTGGAGAAATTCACGCACTTCCTTGCAAACAATTTAAGGGAAAACCCGGGAACAAAGGGGATTCTCCTTGCTGTCCAGACCAATGAGAACAAGAATGCATTGGAGATGCTTGCGCAGTTCTGCGACAAGGTTGTCAAGCTCGTGTAACCTGCTGTTTTAATCCCCAAATCCCCAACCTTTTTATATTGGTGCTGAATAATATTTAGTGATTGGAATGGCTGCTGACCTTGAAAGGACAAAAACAGGGCTTGTGGGGCTGGACAAGCTGATAGGGGGCGGCATCCCGAAGGGAAACCTTGTTGTTATGTCTGGGGATCCGGGAAGCGGAAAAACGTGCCTGTGCCTGCAGTTCCTTTATGAGGGCGCGACAAAATTCAATGAGAATGGCGTTTTCATAAGCCTTGAGGAGGATGTGGAGGAGCTTGAGAAGTTCTCAACGCTCTTTGACTGGGATTTCAAGGAGTTGATTGCAAAAAAGAAAATAAAGATTGTAAACGTTGAGCTCTACGATTTTGACAAGCTGCTGACAACAATTGAGGATACTGTTTCCTCAATCAATGCGGAAAGGCTTGTCATTGACCCGGGGGTTGTTTTCAGGCTCTATTTCAAGACAGAGCTTGAGGCGAGGAAAAGGATTCTTGGCCTTGGGAAAATGCTGAAAAGGATGAATGTCACAACAGTAATAACGAACGAGCTTTCAATGGAGCGCGCAAAAAGCCTTTACGGGCTGGAGGAATATGTTGCAGACGGGGTAATACTTCTCTACCACACAAAACTGGAAAACCGCTTTGTAAGGAGCATCGGCATACTGAAGATGCGCGGAACCAAAATTTCCGAGAAGCTGCATCCGCTTGAAATAAGCAAGGAAGGGGTAAAGGTCCTTTCGGAGCAGGAGCTCTTCGAGGAGATATAACATGCCCAAAAAGAAGCAGCAGGCAAAGGGCGAAGAGGAAGTCGAGCGCGCAATAAAGCTTGCAAAGCCCTCAGGCGAAATGGAAACATATGGGGTAAGCAAGGAGGTTTCTGATATTTTAAGCCCGAAGCACAGGATTGCTTTGCAGCTTCAGGGCGAGCTTGACGGGAATCTTGAAAGCTACATGGTGCTGATGCTGATTAAGCCGGAGCTTTACACAACAACTAGCATCGAGCTTGTGAAATACTACACGCAGAATCTCAGGCTCCCGGGAATTTACCTTACGCTGAACAAGCCCTATGAGGATTTGCTGAAAAACCTTGAGGATGAGGGAATTGACACGGAAAAAATTTATTTCATTGACTGCATAAGCAAATTAACCGGAAGGAGGACCGAGGGGCTTGGAAAGAACTGCATATTTGTGGATTCACCCCAGGCATTAGCGCAGATTACGACAGCGCTCCAGAAGCTTCTCAGCATCGGAAATGAGGAGGAGCAGAGATTCATGATTTTTGATTCAATAAGCACGCTGCTTGTTTATTATGACAAGGAGCCTGTGGGAAAGTTTACGCACTTCATGATAGGGATGATAAGGAAGTGGAAATTGAAGGGCGTTCTGCTCATGGTGGAAGAGGGCGACAAGAGAGGCGCTACAGAGATGATGAGCCTTTTCTGCGACAAGGTTGTCAATATAAACCATTCGGAGCTTTAATCAGCTTCATCTTTCCGCAATATGCGCTATGCCGTCTTTCAGCTCTTTTATTGCAGAAGTAAGATCCTTGTAAACATCCACGCCTTTATAAATCTGGTCAAATGTCAGGGAATGGGAAAACAGGCCGACATCCAGAACCAGCAGATCCTCTTTGAATTCCAAATCAGTAACCCTTTTAATTGCCGGGTTTGTAATTTTTTTAAGTTCCTCTTCGTCTTTGGCCCTTTCTTTCAGCCAATCAATAAGGTGCTCCTTAATCTCTTTGTGAATTGCCTGAATCATTTCCTTATCGCCTTCCAAAACCACTTCTACCCTTCCATCCGGCATATTAAAGGCGCCGCCCCTTGTAAAGCCTGCGTGAATTATTTTATTCGTAACAATAAGCCTTAAGCCAACGTGCTGCACCTTTTCGCCTTCAATATAAAAAAGCGCCTTTGTCATTCTCTTGCCTTGCTGGATTTTATGTGCAATTGATTATTTAAATATATCTATTTTTACGTCAAAGGGCGAATTAACTTTGAATGTTCACTTTTATATTTTCATTCGCGGCCTTTGAGGCAAGTTCTGAAAGATGCAGAAGCGTTCCGGAAATCTCCTGCTCCTTTTTTTGCAATGAAGCCTGCTCCCTTGCAAGCGCGGCATTCATTTCCTGCACATTGCGCTCAATCTGCCTTGCACTTTCTTCCGCATCGGAAATGCGCCTAGCTATGCTGCTCTCCTGAAGTTCCTTCTCAGCCTGCGCAATCCTTTCATTCAGTTCCAGATATGAGCTGAATTCCTGCCGGGGGGAGGCGCTTTGCAAGAGCTCGGAAACTGCCAGGGATTTCTTTTCTTTTTCCCTTTCATCCTTGAAATCAATCATGCCGGAATCCATTGCCTGCTGCACGGAGTTGAGAAGAGCCTTCAAAATTTTTGCTTCCGCATCCCCTGCAACTGCGAGAAGTGGATTGACCAAATACTGGTTCAGCGCATTCTCCTCCTGCTTGCTTGCAAGAGCAAACTGCCTGTTTGCGGAAAGGTTCTGCAATTTCCTCAGGGGCTTCTCAAGAGGCGCAAGCATCTGCAGGATCTTTTCCTTCAAGGCCTGCTTTTGCGAAAGCAGTTTTGCGCGCCCTTCCTGGAGTGCCTGCAGTTCTTCATAATCCGCTGAAACCCTAAGCGCATTGGCGCTTTTTATCGCATCCTCTTTTCCTGATTCCAGAAGCGCAATCTCCTGCTCAATCTTTGGGAGGGAATCCTGAAGCGCCTTTTTTGCTGAGATTTCGGCCTCAATTTCCCTGATTTTCTGCCTGATTTGAGGAATATACATAACACCGCTTTCCCCAAAAATTTCCCTAATCTCAGTGAACTGCCGCGCAAGCGCATTTATCAGTTCCCCGATTTTTTTCACTTCGGCCTGGAGAAGAATACCAGTGTATGCTATGTTCTTCCCGAATGCTGAAATCTCCGCCTGAAGGAGGCTGCTTGAATTATTGCAGTAGTCGCTCAATGCCTTGTAGTCGGAGGTCTGCGGCGGCTTCAGCCTTTCAAGAAGAGTGTGCATGCTCCTCAGCATGCCCTGCTTGCTCGTATCAACAATTTTCCTTAATCTTTTATTTCCTTCCTCAGTGGAAATTTCCTTTCCTGAAATCTCATCAAGCTGCAGCCTGATTTCCTGCACTGTCCCCTTTATTTCCGCGAATTTGCTCATTATCTTTTTGTCAAATCCGTTCCGCTGCGGGGAGGTTTTTTCCTCAAGCCATTTTTCAATATCCAGAAGGGCAATTTCAACCGGCTTTTCCTCATGCGCTTCGGCTTTGCCCGCAGTTTTTTTCCCGAAAATTTTCCCGAAAATGCCCATTTTTGAACACCTTTATTATCTATGCTGGACAACCTTATAAACCATTTATGCAGGATTCTGCCCTGCAAAAGAAAGGCTTTTAAATTGTAGTTAATATTAACTTTAATATTAATGACCAAAGGGATACTTATGCAGCAATATGTGATGAATGTTGAGCCTGCTCTCATAAAGGAAGTTGATGGGATAATCAAAAAGGAGAAGCTCTACAGCTCGAGGAACGAATTCATCAGGGATGCCGTAAGGAGCAAGGTGATGGACTTCAGGGTGCTTAAAATGCGCGCTCTTGCAAAAAAGGCAAGGGAAAATGCGGAAAGGCATGGGGTGAAAATAAGGCTGCCGACAAGGAAAGAAAGGGATAAATTTGCCGAGGAATTCCTAAAGGAAAAAGGCTTCTCACTCCATTAGTTCATTTGGCTCTTTTACAGCTATGAAATTTTGAACTATCCTGAAATGTTTTTTATTGAAGGTTAGCAGGATATCACATTTTGAATTAATTGCGAGCGCAGCATGCAACGCATCTGCCTCGTGCATTCCTTTCTTACACAGCTCTGAAGTCAATCTGGCATCATTTTTCCCAACAGCAACAACTTCTGTTTTAATTTCGAGCCCTTTGAAAAATTCCATCACTGCTTCTTCAGAATAATAAGCATATTTTTTAATTTCCTCAAAAGCAGAATCCGATAAAACAATGGCATAGTTCTGGGGGCATTGCCTGAAGAACTCTTCAACATCCCTGTACATCATCCTGAATGGCTTTCCCATGTCGCTTTTTATATAAGCAATAAAAACATTTGAATCAAGGTAAATCCGCAGCATTCCGGAATTGAAGCAAAACCGGATTTAAATGCTTTCGGGGGCATTCCGCCGGTGAATCTAAACAGCCATTGTCAAGAGACCTTCAACTTGGAATATTCCCTCATTGGTCAAGAAAAGATTGCTCCCTTCCTCTTTTACAAGGCTAATATTTTTTAATTCCCTAAGACCTTTAAGGGCATCTTTTCCGAATTTTTTTTCTAGATCTTGTTCGCTGACCTTTGGATTGTACTTTGCAAGGTATAGCAGAATTTCAATATTTTTGTTTTCCAGAATGATGTTTTTTAGCCGCAGCGCATCATAATAAATTCTTTTAAGTTCTTCGCTCATATTCCATCACTTAATCCACTATTGATGCTGCTTCAAATCTAAGCGTAGCGAATAGCCGGGCTTCTGTAGCCGCCTATCGAAGCAATTAACGGAACTTCAACTTCTTGTTTGGTATTTCCGGCTATGCTGAGGACATAAATTTTTAAGCGCTGCAAGTTGCCTATCTGATTTGAAGTTAATTTGCAAACTTTTATATTCCTAAAGAAATTGGCCGATGTCCCAAATTCCGACAATCCGGAGAATGTTTTAATGGCATCAAATATTTCTACGGCGCAAACGCTTCCTTTTGCATCAAGATCCAGGACTAGGTTTTTGTCCAATTCAATGCTTGCCTTCGGGCTTCTATCTGCCCTGTAAATAAAAAGAATGTCATTTTCTTCATCATAATTGCATTCTGTTTTTGTTTTCAGCATGGACACGCTTCTCAGCCTCCTTTTGCCATTGCCTTTCTATCTTAATGACGCTTGCTATTAATATTTCTTCCTCCTTGTGTTTAAAAATGATTACGTATCTGTGAGCCAAATGCCTGGTAAAGCCGAAGTAGCAATTGTATTTTTCTTCCCCTTCAGAATTTGCTGCCTGCGGCTCTGCAACGATTAAATTTTCTGGGTTTCTGAGCCTGTTGGTTACTTCTTGCATTGGAATTTTCCTGTACTGGGATTTGAGTTTTGCAGCGGCTGAAAAGATGATTTTATAGTGCTTGCCCTGCAGCAACTTTTCTTTAACTTCCTTGGCATACTTGGCGATTATTTCGTTGTCTGTGTTTGGCATAATTTTTCGCCTTGATGTAAATCCATTGCACAGGCAGGATTATATAGGCTTTCGGGGGCATTCCGCCGGTGAAACTTTTATTCAGTAACTAGAAATAGTTAATCTTATTAAGCCCTGAACACTATTATAGTATTAGAGAGTAAGTATAAAAACCATATTAGTTTTATATTTACTCAATAGCGCAATAGAAGTTTGTGAGGGTAAGGCCGATGCGAATGGGCGGGAAGCGGATAGTTGCTATAATTATTGCAGCTATCGGCATAACTGCCATTATTGCATTGTCCTCCCCCACTGCCTTTGTTGCGCTTTTTTCCGGGCAGGCGCAGCAGGTTGAAGGCCTTACCCTCAATGTGCAAGGTGCCTTAGCATCAGACAAAATTGCTTCGCAGCAGAACGTAAAGGAACAGCTTCTGCACAAGGACGGCATTTATGCTGCTTTGGCATTGGATGCCTCCTCACATGCAACACTTGATCTGAACTATTCTGCCTTGCTGCCTGATAGCTCTGCGCCTGTCTCGGTTTTGATTAAAATGGGCGGGTTTGCAGTGCGCAACATACTTCCAAGCGCTGAAAAAGATCCGAGCAACCTCTCATTTGAATGGGGGGATTTCAGCTTCTGGGATGTTATAAAGGAGGGGAAGAAAAGCGATGCTGGCATATGGAGCTATAGCCAGGGGGCATACGATGCGTATGTTTCCGCGTTTTTAATGACTTCCAGCGGCGCAAAAAACAGAACCGAACTGAAGCACAAGTTCATAAATGTGAATAAAAATGATGAAATAAGATTCTACTGGAATTCCTATCACTATGATTCCGGATGCGGGCTTTTTGTCAATGGAACGCAGATATATCCCCCAAAAGAAAATCCATACAACTTTGGATATGTTACAATAAGCCAGAAAACTGAGGGCGTATTGACAATCAGTGCGGAAGGAACAGGAAAAGATGAAACAGGATTTTGCACCTTCTATGTGGATGATTTCCAGATCAATGGAACAAGGGAAATAAGGCAGGCGTTCAAGACACTTGCGGACATTGAGGTGTGGAACGGGCTTTCTTTCGTGGAAATTCCCTCATGCAAAAATTTGGAACTCAAGGAAACCTCAACAACGCTTTCCTGCGATGTTTCTTCAGTCCTTAACACTGCTGAAAGTTTGCAGAATGCGCAGGTGCGCGCAATTATACATAATGAGTATGAAAATATTACTGCAAAAATAGATTATGTATATTTGGATATGAACTACTCCGCAGGCGCTGAAATTGCCCCGAAAAAGCCTGAAAAGCCGGTTCAGGAAAAGCGCCTTGGGCTGAAATTGAAAAAGCACAAGGATGTCTTCAGGCATGATGAGAATGCAGTGTTTGATGCAAACTTCGGGGACTTGGACACTGAGGAAAAATTGGAAGCGGCAATTTCCGCGCAGCTCATTACCCCTGAAAACAAGATTGAGGATTTGAATGCTGATGAGATTGAAAGGGAAGAAACAGGAAAATACAAACTTAAGCTTAAGTCAAAGCGCTTTTTCGCTCCGGGGCTTTATGTGCTGAGGGTTAAGGCAAAATATGGAATTTCAGATTATTCCTCAGAGGAGCGCTTTTATTGGGGAGTGCTTGCAATAAACACGAACAAGGGCATTTTCCTCCCAAATGAAACTGCAAACCTCTCAATCGGGGTTCTTGATGAGAACGGAAGCGTTGAATGCAATGCTGATGTTGTAATTGCAATAACTTCCCCTAATGGGGAAACAACAGTCCTTAGAACGGCAGATGGGACAATAAAAAAATCAGCGGAATGCAGCGAGAAGCTTGAGCAGACATATGTCCCTGACTATTATGCGGAATACAATGCGAAAGGCATTGGCACATACGCAATGGCGCTTACCGCAACAACGCCTGATGGGACATATGCTATTGAGGATTCGTTTGAAGTGCGCGCAAATATTGATTTTGAAGTGGAAAGGAAAACAGCAACAAGGATACTTCCAACATTTGCATACGATGTTAACATGCACATAAAGGCGAACGCGGCATATTCCGGGGAGATTGTTGAATTTGTTCCAATAGAATTTGAAATCCTTCCCGAATCCGGATTCTCAATTACAGAACAGGGGAATGAGAAAAGGATTGCATGGGTTGTTGAGCTTGCGGAAAATGGGGGAATTGACTTGCATTACGCATATGACTCCCCGGATGTGTGGCCAAGGGTTGCCGAATTGGGCGAATTGCAGATAGGAACTTTCAATGAAGCAAGGCGCTGGATGATAGCAATTGATGCTGTGAAGGATGTAACAGGATGCACGCGCAACCTGCCTTCCTCTGACCCGAATATTGCTGAAGGCTCAACATTCACCTTCCAGGCAACTGCTGTAACCTCAGGCTCAGGCAGCAATCCTGATGTGACATATACTGCCCAAAGCTGCAACAATTCAGGCTGCACTGCTGATGTAAATACTATCCCTACGGATACTTCAGTAACATCAATGGACTGGGTTTCCGCCTCATCCCCTGATGCAAATCCAGTTACCCTTGCTGCAAACGTTGCACAGGATGGCGTTGTGCAGGGAAGGAGCGGAGGAACTTACTATGTAAGGTGCAAGATTGTGGGCGGAACAACATGCTCGGCGGGCTGCTACTCAACAACACAGTTGGTTACAATTACAGCTCCGCCGCAAAACAGGCCTGTGGATGCAAATACTGTGAAGATTGATGGGAATCCCGACAATGCCGCACTGCCTTCATTCAATTATGACACTGACGGGAATCTCACAATTGATTTCAATGTGTTTGATCTGGATTATAACGGAATTTTCAAGGGCGGGGGAAGGCTTGATGCGAATGTTGATTACAGGGATACAAATGCAAATGGCAAATCATATCG
>Ga0209541_10017432_pt1 | contig 10501 bp, 10 predicted proteins | sample RifCSPlowO2_01_FD_184027 | JGI IMG/M metagenome (GOLD analysis project Ga0209541, IMG submission 184027) | Groundwater microbial communities from Rifle, Colorado - Rifle CSP2_plank lowO2_0.1 (SPAdes) (version 2) | ecosystem: Environmental > Aquatic > Deep subsurface > Groundwater | place... | reverse complement strand
GTTCTTAGCTCATTTGATTTTTGTCAATGCGAATTGAACAGCAACAATTAAAAGCTTTTTTGTTGGATTCCGGGCTTATAAGCGAGGCCGATGTTCTTGTGGCAGAAAAAGAAGCCGAAAAGAAAGAAAAAAGATTTGAAGACATATTGCTTTTTTCAGGGAAGCTCGCGGAAGAGGACCTTGTTAGGCTTAAGGCGTATATTTTAGGAATTCCGTTTGTTGATTTGACAGAAGAAAAAATTGACGAAGCCGTGCTCGGAATTATTCCTGAGCCGGTAGCGAAAAGTCACAATATAGTTGCTTTTCGCAAAAAAGCGAACGAACTTGAAGTCGCCATGCTTGATCCGGACGACATAGAAACTATAGATTTCATAAAGAAAAAATCCAATTTGCGGATTTTGCCGCGCCTTACGAATGCCGCGTCAATAAAACGCGTTTTGTCGCAATATCAAAAGAGCCTTGAAGCGGAGTTCGGCGAAATTATTAAAGGGGAGGATGAGGCGTTTGTTGCTGTTGCTGAAAAAGACAAAGAAGTCGGAACAAGTCCGGAAGACCTTAAAAAAATCGCGGAAGATTTGCCTGTTATACGCATTGTAGATACATTGGTGCGCCACGCTATTTTACAGCGCGCTTCCGATATTCATATTGAGCCGACAGAAAAAGAAGTCGTGGTTCGCTACAGAATTGACGGTATTCTGCATGACGCGATGGTTTTGCCTAAACAGATTGCCACAGGCATTGTTGCGCGCATCAAGGTTCTTGCGAATTTAAAATTAGACGAACACCGTTTGCCGCAAGACGGACGATTTAAAATAGAAACGAACGAATACAAAATTTCATTCAGAGTGTCGGTTTTGCCTATTTTTGACGGCGAAAAAATTGTTATTCGTCTTTTGCCTGAAGATACAAAGGCATTTACTCTTGAGGAACTTGGATTTCACGGGGACGCGCTTGAGCTTTTGCATAGCAATATTCGCAAGCCAGTCGGAATGATTCTGGTTACCGGCCCTACCGGTTCAGGCAAAACGACTACATTATATTCTGTTCTTTCAATTCTTAATACTCCGGATGTAAATATTTCCACAGTTGAAGATCCGGTTGAATACCGCATGCCAAGAGTCAACCAAACACAAGTTCGTTCCGATATCGGATTTACTTTTGCGACAGGTCTCCGTTCTTTAGTCAGGCAGGATCCGGATATAATAATGGTTGGAGAAATACGCGATGAGGAAACGGCATCTTTGGCCATTAATGCGGCTCTTACAGGCCATCAAGTGCTGTCAACTCTTCATACGAATTCCGCGGCTGGCGCATTGCCGCGTTTGTTGGATATGAAAGTTGAGCCGTTTTTGATTGCCTCAACCGTTAATGTTGTTGTCGGACAGCGGCTTGTGCGCAAGCTTTGCAGGGAAAAAGAGGAATATCGCTTAAGCCAGTCGGAGCTTGTGGAATTGCAAAAATCGGTTGATATGGAACGCGTACTTTCTGTTTTACAAAAAGAAAAACTTGTTTCGCCGAAGACAACAATAAAAGATTTGCCGTTCTGGAAACCAAAGGCAGGCGGCGAATGTCCGGACGGATTTTCCGGAAGGGTTGGCATTTATGAGGTTTTGCCAATAAGTTCTGCCATCAAGGAGCTTGTTATACGCCGCGCAAGTTCTGATGAAGTGGAGCGGCAGGCAAAAACAGAAGGAATGCTGTCAATGCTGGAAGACGGAATTATTAAGTGCATTCGGGGCATTACAACCATTGAAGAAGTTTTGCGAGTTGTTACGGAATAACGCAATATGCCGGTTTTTCATTATAAAGCGCGCTCAAAAGATGGCCAGAATTTGGAAGGAGATCACGATGCGGCGGATCAATATGTTCTTGCACGCGATCTTCGTTCCGAAGGAATGTCGGTTGTAAGCATTGTTTTAAAAACAGGCTCTGGTAAAAAGATGCTGAATGACTATATTCCGGTGTTTTTACAGCCCATAAAACTGGAAGAAAAAATGAATTTTACTCGCAACACCGCCGTTATGATAGGCGCAGGATTATCGCTTGCCAAAGCATTGGAGGTTATGAGCAGGCAGGTTCAAAATCCCAGATTTAAAAATATAGTTTTGGAGATTATAGAAACAATCAAGCGCGGGAAATCTTTCGCTGATGCAATTGGAGAGCACCCAAAAGTTTTTCCTAAATTTTATCAGGAAATGGTGCGCGCAGGCGAAAAATCAGGACAGCTTGAAAACGCGCTTAAGCTTGTTGCGATGCAGCTCGGGAAAGATTACGCGCTTAAGCGCAAGGTAAAAGGGGCGATGATGTACCCAAGCATTATAGTATGCGCAATGATAGGCATAGGCATTTTGATGCTGATATATGTTGTTCCTACGCTTGTTTCTACGTTTGCCGAGCTCGGTACCGAACTTCCAACGTCAACTAAATTTGTAATTTGGCTAAGCGAATCCCTTGCGAAGAGCGGAATCTTTTTTCTCATCGGTTCCGCGACATTTGGATTTTTAATATATAAAGGATCCCATACGCAAAGGGGAAAATATTTTATTGATTGGGCATTTATCCGCGCTCCTGTCGTTGGAACAATTAATAAAAAGTTTAATGCGGCAAGAACTTGTCGCACGCTAAGCTCTCTGATTTCTTCCGGAGTCAGTATTCTTGAGGCATTGGAAATTACCGAAAAAGTTTTACAGAATCATTTGTATCAAAACGTGCTCAAATCCGCGCGCGAGCGCATACAGAAAGGCGAGACTTTGGCAAAAGCTTTTTTAAGCGACGAAGGCCTGTATCCTCCGCTTGTCGGCGAAATGGTTGCGGTTGGGGAAGAAACAGGCGAGCTGTCTCATATGTTATTGCGCCTCGCAATGTTTTACGAGGGCGAAGTTAGTGCGGCAACAAAAGACCTTTCAACCATTATTGAGCCGATTTTGATGATTATAATCGGAGTTGTTGTGGGGTTTTTTGCGATTTCAATGATGTCGCCAATGTATAATATGGTCTCTGGAATGTAATTTTGAAGTATGAAAAATTACAAAAAAAAAGGATTCACTGCGCTAGAGGTTTTAATTGCAATAAGCATACTCGGCATTCTTTCTGTTATTGCGATTAATACGTTTTCTTTATTCCGCTCAGCAAGTGCTATTGACCAGGCGCACGCAGAAATTGTCGGAATGCTGCACGATGCACGGTCCCGCACTCTCGCGTCAAAAGACAAAACTACATACGGAGTGCATTTTGAAGAAAATGCCGCGATATTATTTGCCGGCTCTTCATACGATCCGGCGGCGGCAACCAATGAGGTTTATTCTTTAAATGGCGTGAAGATAATTTTTACAAATCTGCCGGCTGGAAATAGCATTGTTTTCTTGCGCCTTACCGGCGAAATTGCGGCTGAAGCCGCGCTTGCGCTGCAATCGTCGCGCGACAGCGCACGAGCGAAAACAATTGCAATTCTCGCAAGCGGAATCATTGAATAAGCCGCATTAAACAATATCCAAACGAAGTTTTGTTGTGCTAAAATAAAAGCAATGAAACAATTGCGCGGTTTTGGCGTCATTGAGATACTTATCGTTTCCGCCGTATTAAGCGCATCTATCGCGTCGCTTTACTCGGCATTTGCAATTGCGCACAAGGCCTCGGTTTTTGCAAGCGACCGGACACGCGCGAATTTTCTTGTGGAAGAAGGAATTGAAGTTATGCGTTTTTTGCGCGACAAAAGCTGGAATGCTAATCTCGCGAGCCTTAATACAAACACGGGTTACTACATTTCGTTTGACCAATTGTTATCTCGTTGGAGCGTTTCGGTTTCGCCGACAAGCCTTATTGATAATAAATTTAAGCGGATTATTACTCTTGATGCTGTGATGCGTAATGCGAATGACGATATTGTTTTTTCTGGCGGAACGGTTGATACAAATTCATATAAAGTTATATCAATAGTTACTTGGGGCAACAACGGCACGACTAGCGCGGAAACTTACTTGTCGGATATTTTTGATAATTAATTCTATGCGACGCAGAAATTACAAATCTGGTTATTCAATGGTAGATATTGTTGTGTATATCGGATTGTTGGGGGTTATGATTGCTCTTATTGCGAATTCCGCTTTATCTATTTATCGCCTTTTTGGCTTGGCGCGCGTTGAACGCAGACTTGCTCTTGAAGGTGGCGCCGCGCTTGAGAGGATGGTGCGCGATATCCGCGCGGCCAGCGCAACGAATGTTGCGGAAAGCGCGTTCGGAATAAATACAGGAACTTTAAACATTGATAACTTAAAATTTTTTGTTTCCGAAGATACATTGCATCGTGACAACGCCGGAATCATACAAAATTTAACAAGCGGCGCGCGCGTTACAAATTTTGTTTTATACAGAGATTCTGTTTTTGCCACAGGAACGCAATCAGAATTAATTACAATTCAGCTGACGCTTGAAGCTGGCAACGGAGTATTGCGCAGAACAAAAAATTTCTTTGCAAGCGCCGTAATGCGCGGAGGATATTAAAATATGAAAAATTTGCCATATAAACCATTGAAAGGACAAGCGGCAATAATAGGAGTTTTATTGACGTTTGTTATTTTGCTTGCCGGTACTTTTGGAACAGCATCAATAGCGCTCAAAGAAACGCGTATTGCTAATGACGGTTCCCGCTCTTTACGGGCATTTTATGCGGCGGAGGCGGGCATTGACGATGCCGTGTATCGCGCGCGGAGCGGAAAAAATATTTCGCCCTCATTCTCAATTTCGCTGAATAATACGTCAGCGGCGATAAACGTTTTTTCTGTCGGCGACACGAAAACGATAACCGCCGAAGGCAATAGCGAACAGGCAATTCGCGGACTTGAAGCTGTCATAAAAGAATCCACAACAGATGTGCAGTTTTTTTACGGAGTTCAGATTGGAAGCGGAGGACTTTTAATGGCAAACAATTCCGAAGTGGAAGGGAATGTTTTTTCAAACGGCAATATTATTGGCGGAACGGGCTCCAAGATAAGCGGAGATGCAATAGTCGCCGGAGGTTTGGGAAATCCAGAACCTTCGTGGACCATAACAGACAATGGTTTTGTTGTCGGGGGAACAAGCGGGACTCTAATTGCTGTTATTGATTCGTCCGGCGACACGGGGGAATACGATTCAATTGTTTTGGGTTCCGATGGTTTCGCGCGAATCAGTTATTACGACGCAACCAATGACGACCTTAAATTTGTCCGCTGTTTTAATGCCGATTGCGCTGGCAAAAACATCACAATAGTTGATGCCGCCGGAGATATCGGCTGGCGTTATATCGGAATTGGAATAGGCAATGATGGTTTCGCCCAAATCAGTTATTACGACAATACGAATGACGACCTTAAATTTGCGCACTGCACAAATGATGATTGTACCGGCAAGAATATTGTTGTGCTTGATTCATCCGGCGATGTCGGGCAATTTTCTTCTTTAGCGATCGGCCCTGATGGTTTTGCCCGCATTTCATATTACAGGATTTCTTCTGGAGATTTAAAATTTGTTCGCTGCGCAGATGTAGATTGTGCGGCGAAAACAGTTGCGACAATTGACTCAACCAACGACGTCGGAAAATATTCGTCTATAGCAATCGGTTCTGACGGATTTGCCAGGATAAGCTATCGCGACGAAACAAGCGATGACCTTAAATTTGCAAGATGCATTGATGCTGATTGTTCTGCAAAAAACATTGTTATTGTTGATTCTTCTGGAAATATTGCAGACTTTCCGACTTCGCTTAAACTCGGTTCCGACGATTTCGCGCGAATCAGTTATTATGATGCCACAAACGACGATTTAAAATTTGCAAAATGCTTAGATACGGATTGCTCAAGCAGCAATATTGCCACGGTTGATTCTTCTGGAAATGTCGGCAAATACACCTCTCTTGTTTTGGGCGCAGGAGATTTGGCGCGCATCAGTTATTACGACGGCTCCAATGGCGCGGTGAAATTTGTTGCGTGCGGCAATTTGGATTGCACTTCAAAAAATGTTTCAACTGTTGATTCGGCGGGGGATTCCGGACACTATACATCATTGGCGCTTGGCGCGGACGGTTTTGGCAGAATTAGTTATCACGACGAAACAAATGGCGATTTGAAATTTATTCGCTGTGCCGACGCCTCTTGCTCTTTGCCGACGCAACAAACAGATGTCGGACAATCATTTACAGCGTCTTCCGATAATGTTTTGCGCAGAGTTGATTTGTATATCAAAAAAGTCGGAAATCCAGCAAATGCGACCGTGCGAATTCTTATTGACGAGGGTGGTCATCCAGGCAATTCCGGCGGCGATACGCTTACAACGGGGACTTTATCGGCAAGTTCTGTCGGCGCAACATATTCATGGGTTCCGATTACATTGAGTTCTAATCCCGCTCTTGCGAATAATACGAAATATTGGATTGTGGTTGATACAAACAACGATTCAGGCAATTATTATGTATGGGGCATTGACAGCACTGACGCGTATTCTGGCGGAACAGGAGAATATAGTTTGAATTGGGCTCTCGGGGCATCTTCCTGGAACAGCACCGGAGGTGATTTGGCGTTTAGAGCATATCTTGGCGGAGCAAATACGCGGATTGAAGGCGTTATTATCGGAAATGCGAGTTTCGGCACGGGCCGCGCAAATGAATTTGTTGATATGACAATACACGGAACGCAATGCCCAAACCAATACTGTATTATAGACAACGTACCGCGCGAAGAATTGCCGATTTCCGACGGTGTTATTGATGACTGGAAAACAGACGCAAGGTCCGGTGGTACGATAAGCGGCGATTATTCTGTTGCTCAAAACATCAGCTTGGGTCCAAAAGAAATTACAGGAAATCTTCTCATGACATCAAATAATAAAATTCTGAATATTACTGGAACTATTTACGTTCACGGAAACATTGATATTGATAATGGTTCCGCAATTCAATGTGATTCGTCATATAATGAAAATTCATGCGCAGTATTCAGTGACGGATGGATTCACATTGCGAACAATGGCGTTTTTTTCGGTTCAGGCAACCCAAGCAGTTTTATTATGCTTTTGAGCACATTGCCGTGCGACGGAACCAACCCCGCTCCGCCATGCGATACTGCGCACCATAATGGAGCAATAGATATTCATAACAGTGCGGAAGGAGCAATTTTTTACGCATCTGATGGAATGCTACACTTACATAACACGGTTCGTGTCCAGGAAGCTGTTGCCGAAAAAGTCGAGCTTGACCAAAATGCAGCAGTTTCATACGATTCCGGACTTGCTAATTCTACCTTCAGTTCTGGTCCCGGAGGTGGGTGGGGGATTGAATCATGGGCAGAGATTGCGCCATAATACATATATATTGATGCGTTTTTTTTCACAAATATTACAATTGCCGATTTATTCCATTGATATTTCTGATTTATCATATAAATATCTTGCGCTTAGACAAAATAAGAGCGGAATTGTTGTTTCTGATTTTGGAGAAGGAGACATCCCGGCCGGCATAATAGAGAACGGCGAAATCAAACAAGCAGAATCGCTTTCATCTTTATTGCGCTCGATATTTGCAAAAAGAAACATTCGTTTTATTGCCATCTCTCTTCCTGACGAAAAAGGGTTTCTCAAATCAATCAAAATTCCTTCTAATGTTTTAGAGGATGAATTAGACGCAACAATCGGTTTGGCACTTGAAGAACATATTCCTTTGCCGACAGCAGAAGCCGCGTTTGATTATGTTGTTGTCGGAAAAGATAACGCAAATTATGATATTGTATTGCGCGCATTTCCGCGGATTATTATTGATGGGTATTTATCGGCATTATCAAGCGCAGGCGCGAAGCCGGTTTTAGCGGAACCAGAACTAAGCGCGATGGTTCGGGCTGTTGTGCGTTCTGATGAGCCGGCGTCCGCAATGCTTATTGATTGGGGAAAAACGCGCACAAGTTTTGCGATTTTTGACCACGCGACGGTGCGTTTCGCGGCAACCGCGCCATTGGGCGGCAACGCGATTACCGATGCTATTATGAAAGAATTAAAAGTCGGCAAAGAAGAGGCAGAACAAATTAAACGCGCAAAAGATAGACTCAGTGTTGACATCAGGTCGGCGTCTGCTGGCGGTTTGTTGGGTTCTGTGATTCCAATTTTGAGTGCTATGAGCAGTGAGGCGGAGCGATATATGCGGTTTTGGAACTCTCATGCCGAAGGCAATAAACCCATAACACGCGTTTATCTCGTGGGAGGGGATGTTAATATAAACGGACTTCCGGAGTATCTCGCAAAGAAATTGGGAGTTGATGTTGTTTTCGGCAATCCATGGCGCAATGTTATGTTTCCCTCGAAATATCTTCCGGAAATATTTTTTAAGGACTCGCTGCGTTTTACTTCAGCTTTAGGTTTAAGTTTAAAAGCGCTTGAAGAATCGCAAATACTTTAATATGGCAGCGCAGCTTCTTCCATCAGAATACGCCGCAGTAATTCGCAGGGAAAAATTTATGCGATTGCTTGCGCTGTTTTTTGGCATTTTGTTGGTTTCTGCGATTATTGGAATTATTTTTATGCTCCCGTCGTATTTTATGCTTACATTTTCAAAAGCGGAAGTGCTTCGCCGTCTTGAAGTTCAGAAAGAGGCTTTCGCGCACCTTGATGCCAAAACAACAGAGAATAGAATCCGCGATATTCATCGTCTTGCCGAAACATATTACGCCAACGAATCGCGTAGAAAGCCAATTCATCCGATTTTTGAGAAAATTGCCTTTACAGATGATTCGCGCGTGCGATTAGAAAATATTGAGCTTAAGCAGGAGAATCAAAAAACCTTTGTATTATCATTACAAGGATTTGCCGCGACCCGCGAAGATTTTCTGGCTTATGTTGCCGGTTTGCGCGATATTGATGGATTTGAGGTCGTACGCTCTCCGCTAAGCAATTTGTTAAATGACGAAGACGTCTCATTTGAGCTTGAAGTAGAATTATCATCAAAACTGTATCAATATGCTAAAAAACCATAGCTACTCATTATATTATGCTATCGGAACGATTCTGCTTTTGGCGCTTGCGTGTTTTGTCGCAGTTTTGCTTTATCGCAACATTAGAATTGTTGGCGAAGAGGTTCTCATTGCGGAGCGTTCAATAGCTTCGCTTGAAGAGCAGGAGCGCGCTATAATCCAAAACAGAAAATTGCTTGACGCCAGTTCCGATATTATTAAGGATATTGAATCGGTATTTTTGTCTGACGACACATTTGTCCGTTTTATAGAAATGCTGGAGCGATTTGCCGGCATTTCCGGCGTTGTTCTTGAAACACGAAGTGCGGAGCCTGCATCAGGGAAAGAAAAGAATAAAACGGTTGTTAAGTTTGAAGTGCGCGGAGAATTCGGCGCAATCAGCAGATTTTTTATTTTGCTTGACGAATCCGTGTATTCAGGAATGATTGAGGATTTGCGCATTGCGCCGGCAGGAAAGGGTACGAACATATTGCGCGCGCAAGCTAGCTTTGTTATTTTTAGTTTTACGCAGGCATTATGAAAGATTTTTTCAACATCGTCAAAGCTCTTTTTCAAAAGCCCAAATTGCGGGGCAGGCGAATTTCGCTGGCAAGAATTTTGTATGCGGAATTCGCAATAGGAACAATTGTTTTGGCATTGTTTTTGATACTGGATTTTTGGTTATATCAAAGCACCGGTTCATATAAACAAGATTCTTTGTCAGACAAAGCGGAGAATATTGTATTATTTGACCAAAAAGAGGCGTCTCGCGCGGCGGATGCGCATAAAAAACATGACGATTTTCTACGCAATCCGATTTTTCCACCCATCAGCAATCCGTTTTGAAAAAATAACAGCAATTAGTAACTTAGTTACCCGGTAATGTTTTTTTGTTGCCAACGTGTATTTATAGCGATACAATAATGAAACTATTGCCCCGATAGCTCAACGGACAGAGCAACTCCGTTCTAAGGAGAAGGCTGGGGGTTCAAATCCCTCTCGGGGCGAATACAACAAATTGCGTCCGCACATTGCCTCTTGCTATTGACTTTTTGATGCGTTTGTGTATAATTTAATGAATTAGTGCTATTATTAGTTTAATATTTAACCAATTATGAAAAGCGTTTTTACATATTTTATCAGTTTATTCGCGGCTTTCTCGCTCGCATTTTCGCCTGTTTTTTTGTACGCAAACGTTGTTGCGCAAGACTCTGCGGATCGCAAAATTGTTGTCTTTAAGAATTACTTGAGTGATGAAGAAAAAGAGGCTGTATTGCGCGATGCAGGAGCGCAGAAAATTAAGCATTTGAAAACAGCGAAAAGTTCTGTAGCGCTTGTTGATAAAAGCTCGGAAGCCAAATTATTAGCGCGCACTGAAATATCGCGGCTTGATGATGATGTATTGGTTTTTGCGCTTGAACAGCCGAGCGCAAACGCGAAAGGAGGAGCAAAGCCAGTACCTCCTCAACCATCAGAAGTTTTGCCTTGGGGCGTTGACCGCGTTGATGCGGAACTTGTGTGGGATGTTGTTGTTG
>Ga0209541_10017431_pt1 | contig 10502 bp, 9 predicted proteins | sample RifCSPlowO2_01_FD_184027 | JGI IMG/M metagenome (GOLD analysis project Ga0209541, IMG submission 184027) | Groundwater microbial communities from Rifle, Colorado - Rifle CSP2_plank lowO2_0.1 (SPAdes) (version 2) | ecosystem: Environmental > Aquatic > Deep subsurface > Groundwater | place: Rifle... | reverse complement strand
AGCAGGTAGGCCCGACCCATCGGAGATGGCGCGAGCGAGTAAGTAGTTTGACGCGAGCCCCCATAGCCCTAGAGCGGAAATTAAGATGTATGCGGATATATTCAATGATTTTGAGTTGTGTATGGGGAGCTTGCCGTAAAGCCAAACGCCGAGCGTAAAAAAAGCAAGCCCCCACGGCAAAAAAGCCGCTCTATACCAATGGTCAGGATGTATGTTGAAGCCTATGAATATCTGCGCGTTTACCGTAGCATAGTAAGCCAAAAGAAAGCTTGTTATGTAAATAAAAATAAGTTTATCTTTTTTTAGCCAAAAAAGAGCCATAGCCGCCAGCAATGCCGCGACGCGCAAATACGTTTTCCATACCACGGCAATGTACGGCATCCGGGAAACCTCCATGCCAATGCGTTTTTGTATATCAGTGAAAGAATCCAAATTGCGCAATTGTAAGAAATTAATCCAATAAAAAATGGATATAGCCAGCCCAGTCAAAACAATAGTGATAATTATTTTTACTTTTTCATAGTCTTTCTGCAGCCAAAAAAAGAATATCATTAAAAAAAGCGCGGTAAGCACTGAAGCCCAATCATAAAGATAAGTATAAAAAAGCAAGCCGAAGCTGGCTCCGGCAAGAAAAATATCGATACCCCTTTTATATTTAAGCGCGCGCAAGATAAAATAAAAAGCCAGCGCGTAAAAAAGAAAAGTTAGCTTCGGGTATTCAAATCTGGAAAAGTACAGCGCTTGAAGTTTTGTAAACAACGTTACGGACGCGACTGACGGGAATGTAACGATTTGCGGCGCGAAAATAAAAAGCGAAGCGAATAATGCAGCTCCAGCCCGGCTTTGCGCGAGCTCATACGCCAAAAAATAAAGCGCCGCGAAAATTAGCGGCGGAAATATGAAATCGGACGCTACGAATCCTTTTTCTAAAGAGCCCATAATTTTTCCAAGCGCGCCCATTATGATTGGGTTCAGTATCGGCAGAAAAACAGGGCTTTTTTGGTTTTCCCAAAGCGCGATATCGCCCGCCAGCCAGTCGCCCGAATACGCGGCTCGCGCTCTTTGGCCGTAAAACATTGTGTCTCCTTCTCCTGTGACAGGATAATATTTGCCGGCAAGAAAGCCGGCGTTAAAGATATGCCAACTTCCGTAAACAAGGCTTACGGTGATCACCAAAATCGGAAGCGCAGGATGGGTTTTGAAAAAAGCAACCATGATGATACTATAATAAGCAAAAATGAAATTATCAATTGCTATCCCGGTCTATAATGAAGCGCACCGACTTCCGGCCAAACTCGAGCCCTATCTGATGTGGTTGAATACAAATTTGCCAGACTACGAAATTGTTTTAGTTGATGACGGAAGTACCGACGGTACTTTGCGATATTTGAAAGATTTGTCTTCACGAAACGAGAGAGTCAGATTTATTCATAGTCCTCAAAATAGTGGACGCGGTTTCGGAATGAAAACAGGCGTTTTATCGGCAACAGGCGATTATATTTTAGAAACAGACGCGGACTTGCCAGTAAGCCCAAATCACATAATTATTTTTATGAAATTTCTTGAAGAAAATCAAGAATATGATTACGTAATCGGTTCCAGAGGCCATCCTCAATCTACTTTTCTTCTCAAACAGCCCGCGATAAGAGTGTTCGCCGGCAATGTTTTTCATAGAATATTTTCGCTTTTATTTGGCGGAAACTATAAAGATATTATGTGCGGCTTTAAAATGTTCAGAAGAGGAGCAGCGCATGAGATTTTTAAATACGTGTATGACGAAAGATATCTTGCGGCTGCGGAGATAGTGTTTGTGGGGCGAAAGTTGGGTTTTAGGCTTAAAGAATTGCCCGTGGCCTGGGAAGACGATCGTAGATCAAAGGTCAGTGTTTTAAAGGACACTTTGCGGACCATTTTTGGTTTGGGGCAGATGCTTTTAAGGAATTGGCGAAGGAAATATGATAAACCAAGCACTACAATTTAATCGTGCTCCGGACGGCGAAATTGCCGGCAAGCCGGTTTTTATAGCCGGACAAAATTTCGCGCGTTTTAGCGAGAGTTTAGACGCGGGACTTGTTAATAAATTAAAACGATTTTTTAAAAATCTTCCGCGTCTGTATTCTTTTTTATTTTACGTGATTAATCCGGCTCTATTTTTAGGGAGAAAGCCGAATTATATTCTATCTTTATTGCCGCCCGATGCCATTGTCGCTGATATCGGGTCTGGCGCAAGAAGGTTGCATCCAAAAATAATTAATGTGGATGTTTATCCGTGGACCGAGGTTGACATTATAGCCGACGCGCACGATTTGCCTTTTGCCAGCGAATCAGTTGACGGCGTGATTTTGAGTTGGACTTTGGAGCATCTCGCCGACCCGCAAAAAGTTCTGTCGGAGCTTCATAGGGTTTTAAAGAGTGGCGGCTATATTTTTCTTTCCACTAACTTTGTTTATCCATATCACCCCTCGCCTAAAGATTATTACAGATGGAGCCGCGATGGCTTGAAAGAGCTTCTTAAGAATTTTCAAGCAGTTGAATTTAAAATGGCAGTAGGGCCCACATCCGCGGCTTTGGCGGTATTTCAGGAGTGGGCGGCCATTGTTTTGTCTTTTGGCATAAAATCCATAAAGGATTTTTTTTGGACTATATTTGTCGTTTTAACTTTCCCGATAAAAATTCTTGATTTTTTGCTGATAAATTATAAAACCTCCGAAAGTATCGCAGGAGGATTTTATTACATCGGAAGGAAAAAATGACATTATAGCGCAGATTTGAGTTATTATTAATAACACATGCCTGAACGTAACTTATTAACTTTTTTCCAAATTGTCAAGCGTCTCTACGGCCCCTATCGCTGGCAAATTTTCGCTTTGGCCGCTTTCGGATTTCTCTCCGGTATTTTGGAGAGCTTGGGGGTGAGCATGATTATTCCGCTCTTTTCCCACGTGTCCAACCAGCCTTTGCTGGAATCCAACCAGATTACTAAATTTTTTGACGCGTTTTTTACCTTTTTAAATATTGAACCAAGACTGCGCTTTTTAATTCCTCTCATCGTTATTTTTTTTCTACTAAGAGCTTGCGCGCTTTACGCGTTTGAATTTTTAAGGATGAGGCTGACTGTTAATTACGAAAGAAATTCCAGAATAAATCTTTACGAAGAATTTTTGAAAACCAGGTGGTTTTACCTGCTCAAGCAAAAACTTGGGCATTTGGAAAATACCTTGATGGCAGATATTGGCGCCGCCACTAATTTCCTATCGCACCTGACAAACGCCATTTTAAATCTAGCCAGCCTTTTAGTCTACATTGCCGTGGCTCTAAGCCTTTCCGCCCCCATGACCATGCTTACTCTTTTGGGAGGAGCGGTTTTACTTTTCGTGTTCAGGCCTTTTATTGCCAAAACGCGCCTTTACTCACAGACGGGCATGGTGTTAAACAAGCGCCTAGCGCACGATATCAATGAAAATATTATCGGTTCAAAAACGATAAAGGCTTTGGGAGCCGAAAGCGCCATAGCCAAATCTATCGCGAAACTTTTTGACGAACTGAGAGCGATAAAAATAAAACAGGCTATGGTGAAGTCTTTTACCAACAGCGCCATAGAGCCGGTAAGCCTCATAATGATTGTCGCCATTTTCACTTTTTCTTTTCTGCGCCCGGGATTTAATTTCGCCGTATTCGCCGTGCTTCTTTACATGATTCAGCGAATTTTTATTTACGTTGACCGTGCCCAAGTGTCTTTGCATGGAATAAGCAGCGGGCTTCCTCACGCGGAGCGAGCCCTGCTTTTAAAAGAAGAGTTGGAAAGAGAAAAGGAAACAGAAGCCGGCAGCGCGCCTTTTCGGTTTCAAAAACAGCTTCAATTTCAGAGTGTTGGGTTTAATTACGCCGCGCCGACCCCGGTGCTAAAAGATGTTAATTTTATTTTAACGAAAGGCGAGATGCTTGGGATTGTTGGTTCTTCCGGAGCAGGCAAAACCACCATCGCTGATTTAATTTTAAGATTTTTTGAACCGACACGCGGGAAAATCTTGGTTGACGGAATTGACGCCAAAAATATAAGCTTGCGGGATTGGCGGAAGAAAGTGGGTTATGTGGCGCAGGATGTGTTTTTATTAAACGATACCATAGAAAATAATGTCAGATTCTACAGCAAGGGTGTGTTGGAGGAAAGTTTTTCGGAAGCTTTAAGGTTTGCCCATGTTTTGGATTTCGCGGTAAATTTTCCTGAAGAATTGAAAACCGTGGTCGGCGAGCGTGGGTTACATTTATCGGTAGGCCAGCGGCAACGCGTGGCTTTAGCCAGAATACTGGCTAGGCGCCCGGAGATTTTGATTTTAGATGAAGCAACGAGCGCCTTGGATAACGAATCCGAAGCGCTGATAAGAGAGTCCGTAGAATCGTTGAAGGGCAGGCTCACATTGTTGATCGTTGCGCACCGCCTTTCCACGATTATGAATTGCAATCGCATTCTCGTTTTAAAAAACGGCCAAATCGTGGAAGAGGGCGCACCCAGAGCGCTGCTTAACGATCCAAAGACATATTTTTATCGGCTTTATAACGCAAGTTAATGAAAACTATTTTTATAACTGGCGGCGCAGGATTCATCGGATCCAACTTCATCCGGCATATTTCGGCTAAATACGGAAAAATTAAAATAATAAATTTTGACAAACTTACTTACGCCGGCCTTTCCAAAAAGTTTGAAAATTTAGGTCCGAAAACCAAATATTATTTTATCCGCGGCGATATTGCCGATATGGCGCGGCTTAAAAGCGCGTTTTTAAAATATAAACCGCAGTATGTCATAAATTTCGCCGCAGAAACCCACGTGGATAGAAGCATTCACGGAAATATCCGTGATTTTGTGCGGACAAACGTAGAAGGAGTTTTTAATATATTGAAATTGGTCAAAACAAGCCCGTTTGTTAAAAAATTCCTTCAGATTTCCACGGACGAGGTTTACGGGGCGCTTTCTTTGGCGGGCGGAAAAAAATTTAATGAAAAAAGCCCGTTGCTTCCAAATTCGCCTTATGCCGCTTCCAAGGCGGGCGCCGACATGCTTTGCCGCAGTTTTTTTTCCACTTGGGGAATTCCGGTTGTTGTATCACGCTCTTCCAATAATTACGGGCCGTTTCAGTATCCCGAAAAGTTAATTCCTTATTTTGTTTCTCGCGCGCTCCGAAAAAAAACACTGCCGCTTTACGGAGACGGAAAAAATGTGAGGGATTGGGTCTATGTTCTGGATAATTGCCGCGCGCTGGAGCTCTGCTTATTCAAGGGGCGGCCCGGCGAAATTTATAATGTCGGCGCCGGAGAAGAAAAAAGCAATTTGGAAATAGCAGGGACGCTGCTTCGGCACTTTAATTTGGACCCATCATTTTTGTCTTTTGTTGATGACCGTCCGGGGCATGACCGGAGATACGCCCTGGATTCTTCCAAAATAAGGCGGGAGCTCGGCTGGCGGCCCCGGCATAGTTTTGATGAGGCTTTCGCGGCAACAGTCGCCTGGTACGCGTCGCCTCCGAATTATTGGATATCCCGGACGGAAAACATTTCTTTAAATTCACATATTAAAACATCATGAAAGGCGTAATTGTAGCCGGCGGTTTGGGCACAAGATTAAGGCCGCTTACCGCCGTAACCAATAAACACTTGCTTCCGGTTTACGACAAACCGATGATTTTATATCCCTTGGAGACTCTGAAGAAATCGGGGATTGAAGAAATAATGATTGTCTGCGGGCGCGAATTCGCCGGCCACTTTATGAATTTTTTGGGGTCCGGGGAAGAGTTCGGAGTAAGGCTTTCCTACGCTTTGCAGGACAAAAATAACGGCGGCATAGCCGACGCTTTGCGCTACGCCGAACGTTTTTCCAATGGAGAAAGCGTCGCCGTGATTTTGGGCGACAATATTTTTGAAAACGACTTCCGCGCGCATTTGGATAAATTCCAAAAAGGCACGCTGATATTTCTAAAAGAAGTTTCGGATCCGCGCAAATTTGGCGCTCCGGTATTTGACGAGGCAAAAAAGCGGATTTTGTATATTGAAGAAAAACCAAAAGAGCCGAAATCCCCCTACGCGCACGTCGGCTTTTATGTTTTTGATAACCGGGTTTTTGATTTTATTAAGAACCTAAAACCGTCAGCGAGGGGCGAGCTTGAAATAGTGGACGTGGTCAACGAATACATTAAAAATGGAGAAGCCTCGCACGAATTCGTGGATGGGTATTGGTCGGATGCCGGCACGATTGATTCGCTTATGGAAACTTCCAAGTGGCTCCATGAAAGAAGCAAATTGTCTTAATTTTATGATTGAAGGGGTTGTTGTAAAAAAAATAATTAAGCATTCTGACGATCGCAGCTTTTTCGCTGAGCTTGTGAAATCCGGCGAGAATACGTTTCACAAAATCATGCAGACAAGTTATTCGGAAACCAAGCCCGGGGTTGTCAAAGCCTTTCATCTGCATGATTATTGGGAGATTTGGTGCGTGATCAAGGGCAAGGCAAAAGTAGTTTTATTAGATATGCGCTTGGATTCGCCGACCAAGAACCAAACAGAGGTAATATACACCGGAGAAGATGATATGTCGGCTATCGCGATACCTCCGGGAGTCGGGCATGGCTACGAAGTGCTGGGCGCCTCAAACATGGGGATTATTTACCATTCCGAAGAAGCGTATGATCCTGAGAACGTCACTATTAAAAACATACCGCCGGATTCTCCTGAAATTAATTTAGACTGGAAAAGCCTTAAATGAAAAAAAATAAAAAAAACATTTTAATTTTTGGAGGCGGCGGATTTTTGGGCGTAAATTTTACGCGCCGGCTTCTTCGCGAACCAAATTTAAATATCACCGTTGTTGATTCTTTTGACCCGCTTTTTAGAAGCGAGGAAAGAAATCTTGAAGAAGTAACGGATAAGATAACTTTAATAAAAGGCGATATTCGCGATGAAAATTTGCTTAAAAAAGTTATTCCAGGAAAAGACATAATTTTTAATATGGCCGGGCAGACATCGCATCCGATTTCGTTACAAAATCCAGCTTTAGACGCGGATATCAACGTGTCCGGGGCGCTCAAAGTGCTTTTGGCGGTGCGGGATTTAAATCCAAAAGCGATTTTGGTTTATACAGCGACAAGCACGGCGGTGGGGAAAGCCATCCGCGAATTTATTGATGAGGACCATCCGGAGCGCCCGCTGGATATTTACTCGGCGCATAAAGGCATCGCCGAGAAATATCACAGAATTTTCGCGAATTCTTACGGCTTAAAAACCGTGTCTTTGAGATTTGCTAATCTTTACGGGCCTTATGGGAAGAGTGACGCCGCGTTCGGATTTTTTAATTATTTTATCCATCTTGCGAAAAGCAATTTGCCGATAACGGTTTATGGAGAAGGCGGCCAGTTGCGAAACGCGATGTTCGTGGAGGACGCCTGCGACGCGCTTTGGGCGGCGGCAAACAACCCGAAGCTTTACGGAGAAAGTTATTTTGCCGTGCATAACGAGCACTACAGCGTAAGGGAAATCGCCCAAAATATAGTAGACGTTTTTGGCGGCTCGGTTACATTTATCCCTTATCCTGAAGATCGAAAAAAAATTGAAATTGACCACAATCGCATTTCCGGCGAGCGTTTTTATAAGCTCACCGGCTGGCGCCCAAAATATTCGCTGAAAGAAGGACTCAAAATCACAAAAGAACGCATATGAAAAAAACCATTTTGGTTACTGGGGCGGTGGGGCATATCGGATCGAGGCTCATAAGAAGTTTTGACCCTGAAAAAGTTAAAAAGGTGATTTTGCTGGACAATCTGGAAAGCCAGAGATACCCGTCTCTTTTTGATTTGCCCAAATCCATTAAATACGAGTTTTTGGAGGCCGACGTCCGCATCTGCGATTTTGAAAAAATATTGGCGGGAGTTGACGCGCTGATTCATTTGGCCGCGATTACCAATGCAGAGGCGAGCTTTGATAAGGCCAAAGAAGTTGAGGAGGTAAATTTTGAGGGGTTAAAGCGAGCCGCTGACGCTTGTTTAAAAATGAATGTTAAGTTATTTTTCCCTTCTTCAACAAGCGTTTATGGAAGCCAGGAGGCGCTGGTTGACGAAGAGTGCAAGGAACTCAAACCTCAAAGCCCCTACGCAGATTCCAAGTTGGAAGCCGAAAAATATTTGGCGGGGCTTAAAGACAAGGGACTGAAATTCGTGGTTTGCAGGTTTGGGACAATCTTCGGTTTTTCTCCCGGGATGCGGTTTCACACGGCAGTAAATAAATTTCTTTGGCAGGCGGTAAACGGGCTTCCCATAACCGTTTGGAAAACCGCCTGGAAGCAAAGAAGGCCGTATCTGGATTTGGAAGACTGCGTGCGCGCAGTGAATTTTATTTTGGAAAAGGATTTATTTAACGGAGAAATTTATAACGTACTTACGAAAAATTATACGGTGGAAGATATTGTTACGGGCATAAAAGAGTTTGCGCCGAATCTCGCGGTTGCCTATATTGATTCTCCGATAATGAACCAGCTTTCTTACGACGTGGATAATTCCAAATTCAAAAAACTCGGTTTTGAAATTAAGGGCGATTTGCGCAGAAGCCTTGGCGAAAACATTTCAAAATTCCCCGGCATTTTGAGGATATAATATTGTGTTGAAATGTATATTAAAATCTTTTACCGATCGGCCGTTTTGTTTAGAATAGGATTTTTTGGTTTTTGCGAAGCTTGATGCAATAAATTGGTTGTGTTAGGGTTTGAGAAGAAACTTAACAAAAGGCAAATCGTGACTGAAAGTAAAGTAGCGGCCTTGAAAGTACCCATGACCGACAGTCTTAAAAAATTACTGCACCCAGACTTATTTAAAAAAGAACCGATTTTTACCAAACCGCTAAGACCTCCCCGAGATGGAGAAAAAATACACCGCTTTTCCCAAGAAGAAATAGAATCAATACGCGATTTAAGAGGCGCAGTTGTTGACTTGCATCCCGGCATGGGAGGGGTCGCGCCAGAAAAATTAATTAATATGATTAATGAGGGTATTGAACTTACCTCATTAGATTACATGCTTACCAAGGGGTGTAATTTTGAATGTCAGTGGTGCTTTGCCAACTCTGGACCAAATAAAAAAGGATATTTGCCGTTTCGGCTCCTTGAATTAATTACCGAAGAAGCAAGAGAATTAGGCACCAGCTTGTTTATTCTTACCGGCGGCGAACCGCTCGTGTATAAAGATCCGGAGTTGGGAGCGCAGAGAGGAGCCGGAGACCATTTTTTTAAAGTTGTAGAAATGATTTTGGGTGTTTACGCGAACAAAGGCAAAATCCCCAAAATTCTTACTTTTGACGATGTCGCGCTGATAACGCCGAAAGTTGCCGAAGGCTTTGCAAGCCGCGGAATAGGCTTATGCACCAAGGGCGACACTTTAATTCCAGAGTTGCAGGATTATAAAGTAAATCAGAGGGGCGCTTTTGAAAAAATGGCCAAAGGCTATCAAAACCTTATAAAAGTTGGTTATGGCACAAATCCGGGGCTAAGGCTGGTAGTAAATTCGGTTTTGGATCACACCACATTTGACGGCATGGTAGATTTACATATGTGGGTTATGGAAAACGGATTTGACCATTCTATCGTTCCAATTCACTATTGCGGCAATGCTGAAGGCGAAGACCAAGAAGCGGGAATACATTCCCCGCATGTAAAAGTTCTCTACGATCTCATTTCTAGAATAGATGAAAAAATATTCGGGGTCAGGTGGCGTACGTGGTCAGCTTTTACCTATAATAAGACGTGCAATAGAAACAGGTCCGGGCTACATATCAGATCAAACGGCGATATAACGGCGTGCTCGGAATCTCCCGGAATGAATGAAACCGAAAAATATACTTTCGGAAATGTTTTTGACAAAGATTTTTCCTTAAGAAATCTTATAAAGAGCGAACGGCTGCGTTCCTATAGAAAAGAATTTGCCCAAGGGCACGGAACTTATGTGTGCTCGCCCAGCGTTTGCGATCTTTATGAGAATAATTTATGCCAAGGAGGATGCGCGACTCGGTCAGCTTATTCAAGAATGGACATCAACACGGGCTTATTGGTAAAAAACACAGATCCTCATAGCTATAGCCAAGCAAGGGAAGATCCTCTGTGCCCGGCGTGGACTATGTTGGCTTTGCAACAGGGAATTCTGAAAAAAGGTTTATTGAAAAAGATACACGCCAGATTATTGAAAAAAAGCCAAAGAATCAATGTTAAAGATTTTCCTTTCCAAGTCATTTAAGCGAGATTATATCTCGCTTATTCTTTTAAAACCTTTTTTGGTATTTTGGGTTTAATAATTATGGAAATTAAACTAAAACCGGTTATGGATTTCGGCAAAATGCCGATTGCCAACGCCTTTTTGACGAAAGAGGAGTTTCCCGACGAATACTTTTATAATATGGTTTTGGGGTATGACCCCAAAACCAAGGCCATCGGGCTTGTAAATAAAGTCCCGCCGGAAAAAATGTTCCATGAA
>Ga0209541_10017430_pt1 | contig 10502 bp, 7 predicted proteins | sample RifCSPlowO2_01_FD_184027 | JGI IMG/M metagenome (GOLD analysis project Ga0209541, IMG submission 184027) | Groundwater microbial communities from Rifle, Colorado - Rifle CSP2_plank lowO2_0.1 (SPAdes) (version 2) | ecosystem: Environmental > Aquatic > Deep subsurface > Groundwater | place: Rifle... | reverse complement strand
AGACGGCTTACGAAGTTATGATGCAAAAAGAATATGGTATGATGGTAGAATCATTAGAAATTAATTTGCCTACATTTCGTATTAGGGGGTAGGGAGAGGAAGCGGTGACATAAGTATATTATACCATATTTCGCACTTTTTTGCTATTTTTTACGGGCAATATTCCCAGAAGTCTTTCATACTTCCAGAAGCTCCTGCCCCCGTACCAACATATCCCTTATTCCCTATCGAAAAACCAAATGCATTAGCTCTATACGCTCCTCCAAAGTTTGCTTTCTTTGTCCAAGTATCGTTTGATGGATCATATTCAAAAAAGTCATTTGCAGTAGACCCTGTACCGATATAACCTTTTGAGCCAATAGAGAAACCAACTGCATTATTTCTAGGCGATCCGGCGAAGTCTTTCTTTTGTGTCCAAGTATCAGAGGTTGGATTATATTCCCAAAAATCCTTCAGTGGTTTGCTTGTACTATCCCATCCAGTGCCTACATATCCTTTGGTTCCAATCGAAAAACCGACAGCAAGGTCTCTTGCTTTACCCGGGAAGTCAGATTTCTTTGTCCAAGTATCGTTTAATGAATTATATTCCCAGAAATCTTGAAGTTTGTTATTCATCGCATCTCGTCCTGCAACAATGTATCCCTTATTGCCAATCGAAAAGCCGGTAGCATGGAACCTTATTGCTCCACCAAGACTTGCCTTCTGTGTCCATTTGTTTGTAGCAAGATTGTATTCCCAAAAATCATTCGTATTCGATCCGGTGCCAATGTACCCCTTTGTACCAATAGAGAAACCAACTGCACTATTTCTAGCTATTCCTCCAAAATCCGCTTTTTGCGTCCAAACATTTGAAGTGGGGTTGTATTCCCAGAAATCTTTTTTATAGCTTGTGCTACTATCCCAGCCAAGTCCGACATATCCTTTGTTTCCTATTGAGAAACTAGAAGCTCCCCATCTTTTTGTTCCTCCAAAATCCTTTTTCTGAATCCATTGATCTGAACAAACAGGCGGTGGCAACTTGCTATTCACAAAAGTACAGGTGACAGTCTCCCCATCAGCAAGAGAAATTTTTGCAGTTCCAGTTGTCATATCTGTCGTAGTATCTCCTGAGGCGTCAGTGCAAGAAATTGAATCGAGTTTGTATCCGGCTGTCGCATTTTCGATCACAGTATATGGACCAATTGGTATACTGCTAAATGTTTTTGTATTTACGGTTGGTGGTTTTGAAAGCTCATCATTGCTATCACTTAATGTGAATACTTTAGCAGTTGAATGATAAATTGGGATATTTGTAGTAAAAGAAAAGCTTTGTTTGTCAAATCCCGGTTGGAAATCTTTTATTATTTTTATTGTTCCAGTATAATTATCCGTCAAAGTAATACCGAAGTTATTGCTTATACTCATCTGTCCTCCCGCAACGATTGGTTTATGAATATGCGAATTACTGTACAGAGGCCAGAGTGTTGTAGGTTGGGTGACGGACTTGAAAAGACCTTCTTTTATTATTGCTACATAGTAGCTGTCGTCAGGTACACCAGTAAATGAGTATTCGCCGAGTTTGGGAACATTTTGAGTTGTTTGTGTTTGAATTACTGGAGTTGTTTGTCCTGCCTTGAAAAGTCCTACTTGAATGCCGTCGAGCCCTGATTCGGTTGATGCATCAAAAGCGCCATTCTTGTTTAGGTCGTTGTATACTTTTCCGGAGATTGTATTTAATACAGGTGGTTTTGGTGTAACTGGGCAGGATGTGGCGAATTTTTGGATGCGGTGGTTCGCTTCATCGCCAACATACACATTACCAAGTGAATCTATTGCTATACCTTCAGGAAATAAAAATTGCCCATCTCCTGAACCATTAATTCCCCATTTGGTAATAAATACTCCATTTGATGTAAATTTTTGGATGCGATGGTTCCATGTATCCGCCACATAAACATTTTCAGAAGAATCTAGAGCGATCTTCGTAGGCATATAAAACTGTCCATCATTTATACCTTTACTACCCCATTGAGTTATATATATACCATTTGAGGTAAATTTTTGAACGCGAAAACTATCAAAATCCAGAACATATATATCTCCAACTGAATCTATAGCCATACTAACAGGGCGACTAAACTGCCCATTACCACTACCATAATTCCCCCACCGCAGAAGATACTGGAAACTAGAATTAAATTTTTGAATGCGGTCATTGTTCATATCCCCCACATAAATATTGCCAAGTGAATCTACGGCTATACTTTCTGGTATATCGAATTGCCCATTACCTGAACCCACGATTCCAGACTGACAGTTTGATGTACATACTTGAAATTGGTTACTGCCATCCTTCACCCCCCAACCAAACATTTTTATAAATAAACCAGATGAAGTGAACTCTTGAACACGGTTATTAAGCCTATCTGTGACATATACATTTCCAAAAATATCTTGGGCTATTCCTGACGGATATTTTAATTGCCCATCTCCTGAACCATTAATTCCCCATTTGGTAATAAATACTCCATTTGATGTAAATTGTTGAATGCGATCGTTTCCTGTATCCACTGCATAAATATTATTAAATGAATCTATTACTATACCAAAAATCCAAGCATTAAACTCCCCATCCCCCGTCCCCTGTTTTCCCCACTGCGTCACATATTTATAATCATCCGCACAACCAAGTACAGGATCAAGCATAACAGTCGCCAAATTTGAAATCCTGTTTGAAACTGAATCCATATTTTTGTACTGCAAAATTCTTTGCGCAGTTGAAGCACCGAAGGTAATTTTAATTGACTTTGCATTTAATGCACCTCCTTGTGAACCTGTTGTGCAGTCACCGCTTGTGTAATAGGAAAGCACATCACCGGTCTGGAGCGTAATTGGAGTGACGCTTTGTAGAGAAAGCGTACCGCCTGCAAAAGAAGAATCATTTAAAAGCGGTTGTATACACATACTTGTACCGCTCATTAGTATTGAATCATCAACAGCAATCGGTGTCGCCTTTTCACACCCCGTCATTCCAAGTACCATATACCCCTCGTGACAGAGGACTTCTTTTTCATCAATATCAATACTTCTTTTTGTATTAGTGCTGATCGAAGGATTCATTACATAAGTTTTTCCAGTTGCCCTTAACATATCAAAGTGCGAAAGGGATGAGCCCTGTTGCCATGCTAGAGGACTAAATACGGCTCTGGTACCGTCAGGTGTAGCTCCAACGATGTTTTTTGTACCTTTGTAGACAGCGGTATTTGTAATGAACCAAGGTGAAGGAGCTCCGACAGGGACTTTTAGATATTCTGTAATTTTGTCAAAAAATGGATTTGTGAGTGTGCTATTTTTGTAGGTATTTAGATCAAAGGTTGTGTGTGGCTGAACATTGTTTGTTGATGAAATAGTTGCTGGCAAAAGTCCGCGGAAACCGAGCGTGTGCAAAACTTCATGATACATAACTGTGTAGAAACTATATGAATTTGCATTTAATGTTGAATCAACATCCCATTTAATGCTTGTGCTGAAATTTGTGATGATTAAAGCATCAAAGTTCCCAAGTCCTGGAGTTGGGTCAAGGTGAGAAATGATGTGCTTGTGCAGTGCGCCATTGTCAGTACCTACTGAATAATAACCGAAGTATGATGAAGCGGCAGCTAGAGCATTTGGCGGGATGTTGCCCGGGTTTACCATAAAGATAATGTCGGGGGTGGTATTTGTTTGATCAAGTTTAATGAGCGTTGCAATATCTTGCAAGACATTACAGACCTCAGACCGTCTTACCGGTCCTAGAATCGCATCATCATATGCAGTACCATTCTTGACGGCCATATCTTCAAAATATGCCTTAAAATATCCCGTCACTCCGGTATTCGCCCGACAATTTACAAGACCCGGAATTGTCGGGTCAATATCGAAAGCTGATGCTTTTTTGATAGTGAAGAAATTTGAAACAGTATCTCTGAAACTTAATTTCTTTTGAGTTGTTTGTGTAATTTTTTGATTGAGTTTCTGGTATGCATTTGGCTGTACCGGATATCCCCATGAATCTCTGTATTGTCCAAGATTTGTAGTTATTCCATTTTCTTTTTCATTAAATGGAAGTATCGGGAGGTCAAAATTTGCTTCTCCTTTCTTGTTTGCTGTAGTTCCAAATTTATATTGAAAAGTAGATGATGCAGGAAGAGAAACTGGCGACTGAATTTCATAATCTTTTTTGATCGAGACTGCTCTAATCGTTTCTGGATCTTTTATTTTTTCAAGCGTAATTGCTCCCGCTACTCCATCAGCATAAAGATTGTTTGATAGTTGAAAACTTTTGACTGCGTCTCTTGTTATTTGGCCAAAACTTCCATCTGCTGAGTCTTTTGGTAGAAAATTTAAGTTTATCAAGGTTTCTTGAAGTTGCCTTACTTCATCATTCTTGTCTCCAAGCTGAAGTTTCGTTGGTGTAATTACTTGAATATCTCGAACAACAGGAGCTATTTGTGTTTCTATTGTATTTGTAGTCTCTTGTGTAGTAGGGGTTAAGACTTCTTCTGTAATTGTATCTTCCTGTATTACTGTTTCTGGTACTATACTTGTAGAGCGAGTTGGGGCATCTGTTGTCGTAGTCGTTGTACCCGTTCTTGTAAAAGAGCTTAATACTGCTGCTGAGATATTTGTCTTTAAATCAACGAGACGGGTTTTTATGTTGCTGAAAAAGCCTGCCTCTGCTGTTTGAGTGCCTATTGTTAGAAAGGAGAGGATGAAGAGGGCTGTTAGGAGTTTTTTCATATTATTTAAGCTGAATTATATGGTTATTTGTAACCGCTTTATTATACAACCTTATGGGATATATACAAACAGCTCGTGACACATTTACGCTATAGCGTAAATGTGTCACGTTAAAAATTATATAAAATGTTGAACACCGAGTGTTTAACATTTATAATTCAATCTTAAAAATCTTTAGAAAAATGTATCTGACAAAAACAGCGGACAGAATCCCTATCCCCCAACCTGCCAAAATGTCAGACGGATAATGTACTCCGACTAAAATGCGAGAAATACTTATGATTACAGCAAGCGCTAAAAATAATTTGCCGGGTTTTTTATGAAATAAAAGTATACCAATAGCCATCGCCATGAAAAATGTCGCGTGGTTTGAAGGAAAGGATTCAAGCAAGGTTTCCGGTACGAGCTGATGTGCGTCATTTAATACTTCAAAGGGTCTTGGTCTGGCGATTATCATTTTAATTATTTTAGTAATTCCCCATGCAAGGACTCCTCCGGAAAAAATTGTTACCCCTTCGAAAAATCTTTTTTTGAAAGCGAGAGCAGATGAAGAAAACCACTCTTTATTTTCTTTATGAAAAACCAAGAACAAAATAGCCAATGCAATGACAACATTTCCAAGCACTGTCGCACAAAATGCAAAAACTTGATCGCCGAAAATGGATTTGCCAGAGAAGTTATTTATGATATGAAATAAAAATGCATCCATAAGTTCACCTCACCCCTGTCCCCTCTCCTTATAAAGGAGAGGGGAGGAATTCTCTAATTTTTAATAAAACTTTTCCCAAATTGTCTTTTAACTCCTCGTTCTTAAATCTTAAAACGGTACAGCCTAAAATTTTTAAGTACTCTGTTCTATCTTGGTCATATAAAAAATTTTCTTTTACAGAATGCTGCTTGCCATCCAATTCAACAACTAATTTCACTTCTGAACAATAAAAATCTAAAATATAGCCACCTATACTATACTGCCTTTTAAATTTAAAGCCAAGCTGACGATTTCTGATTTTTTGCCAAAGTATTTCTTCTTGTTTGGTTTGATTCCTTCGGAGTTCTCGCCGCCGAGGCAATAATTTAGATTTATTTTTCAATAGAGTCATACATTTCTATAAATATATCAAAATTTTTGCCTCTCCCCTCTCCTTTATAAGGAGAGGGGTTGGGGGTGAGGTGAATTAATTTGAGTGAGATCTTGTTTTTGCCGCCTCTACCACATTTTTAAATAGCATTGCGACTGTTACAGGTCCGACTCCGCCCGGGACGGGAGAAATGACAGACGCGACTTTTGATACGGAATCAAATTCCACATCTCCAACAATACTACCATAAAATTCTGAAGTTCCGGCGTCTATTACTATTGCCCCTTCTTTTACCATACCCCCTTTTACAATATCAGCGCGTCCAGCGGCGGAAATTATAAGATCAGCATCTTGAAGAAGCTCAGCGACATTTTCCGTACTTCTATCTATGACTTTCGAATCAAACCCTCTCTCTAAAAGAATCTGTCTTACCGGGCGACCAACCAGATCCCCTTTACCTATTATGGCTATGTTCATTTTACTTAAATCAATATTCAGAAAATCAATGATATGCATTACTGCAAGCGCTGTCGGAAAAACAAACCTTGGCTTGCCTCCATAAAAAAATCCACTATTTTCCTGTCCTATACAATCAACATCTATCATAGGGTCTATTGCGCCAAGTATTGCATCTTTATCAATATGCGCCGGAAGCGGGAGCTGGGCGATAAGCCCTGACATTCTTTCTATTTTATTTATTTTTCTTATTTCTTTGAGAAGTTCTTCTGTTGTGATAGTTTCATGAAATTTCGCCGGATACACTTCAATCCCTATCTTCTCGGCAGTTTTATTTTTCATGCCGACATATTGCAAAGACGCAGGATCATCACCAATTAAAATATCACAAAAAATAGGGCGAAAAGGCAAAGCCGAGATCTGTTTTTTCAAATCTTCTAAAATTTCATCTCTAATTTTACGCCCATTTATTATTATCATAAATTTATCAGACCCCTCCCTCGCCCTCCCCTTCGCAGGGGAGGGTTGGGGTGAGGTTTATATCCCCAGAAATTCATTTTTCATTTCATCTCTGTGTGCCGCACGTGAATATCTTTTCATGCTAGAAAGTATACCAAGTGCCGCAAACTCTGTAACTAAATGCGACCCCCCATAACTCATGAATGGTAAAGTTATCCCAGTCACTGGAAGTATGCCAATATTCATCCCAATATTTATTATAATATGGCTAGAAAAAAATATTGCCACACCTAAACCAAAAAGTATCTCAAAATTTGTCGCTCCAACTATTGAAATCAAAAGAACTTTCCAAATAACGAAACTAAAAAGAAGAAGTATAAATAACGAACCTACAAAACCCCACTCCTCTGCAAATGCTGAAAAAACAAAATCAGTCTCATATTCTGGTAAAAATTTTAAGCGTGATTGTGTTCCAAAACCAACATCTTTTCCTAATAATTTTCCAGACCCAACAGCTATAGTTGATTGATAAGCATTATATCCAGAGCCATGAATATCGGTTAATGGATTTAAAAAATTTATAATTCTTTCTTTTTGATACATTTGGAAAACAGACACCCAGAGAATAGAAATGGCCAATACTCCAATTCCAAAAACTAAAAAGAGGTGCCTTTTGGATATGCCAGATACTAGAGCCATTCCAAACCAAATTAAAAAAATGATCATAGCAGATCCAAAATCAGGTTGAAGTAAGACTAAAACAAAAGGAACAAGAGTGTAGAGTCCAGAAATTATTATATGTTTTATATTTGCTATTTCAATATGCCTCCTAGAAAAATATTTAGAAAGCACCAATATTAACACTAGTTTCATTACATCAGAAGGTTGAAATGAAAATCCACCGAGATCAAACCAACTTTGAGCCCCATGCGAAATCTGTCCAAGAAAAAACAAAATCGCAAGCAATCCAGAAAATGCCAAAAAAAGAAAAACCAAAATATTTGTTTTTTTTAAAAAACTGAAATCAATAAAAGAAAAAACCACAAAAATAATTAGGGAAAAAATAATCCAGTATATCTGACGGGTAAAGTAGGACGAGTCTCCACTAAAAGAATTCATTGTCAAAAGTCCCGCGCCCAAAATAGGAAGCACGAATGCTATAAGTGCCCAATCGATCTTATTGAAGAAATATTTTTCACCCATATTATTTTAATACTGAGAAAAAGGATTCACCTTTGGGACGACCTCGATCTTTCCATAATCTTTTATTTCTTTCGGCCAAGTAAATGAGACTTGTTTTTCAGATCGCGCAGGTAATAGATCAATAAGAGTTTTGCTTATTTCCATAGTATTTCCTTTTTTGTCGTATACTATCGCAACAACATCAATATTTGAAAGATCATAAAAAGATTTATTTTCGACTGTCGCTGTCAACTTTGAAAGAGTACCCGTCGAAACGATCTCTTGGTCTTTTGTAAACACTGACAATTTTTGTACTGATGCGCTGTCCATAGCAACCCAATTTGGTGAAGATCCTAAAAACTGAAGAGTTGTATAAGTCGGTATCCTATTCCCTGTTCCTACATATATAGAAGGTTCAAAAATAGCAGTACTCCTGTTTGGATTTATAAAAGTAGATCCTATCTTTTCCGTGATCAAAACATTGTTTTCATCTTTCAAGATAAATTTGTAAGATATGCTTTTTATACCTGAAGCTATATTTTTATTTTCAACATAAGCCAAGGCATGATAGACGCTGGGACCCGCCGGAAAAGCGCGCGCCCAAAGTATAGACAAAGGCTGATATTGAGAAGAGCATAGTTTTGCGCACCCTCCTCCGCAATCGATCCCTATCTCATCGCCATTTTGCTTGTTGTCGGTACAGGTAGATTTTGGAGCCAGGACAGGCACGGCAAAAATAACCAGCAAAATAAGAGCGATTCCGGCAAAAACGGAAAAATATAAAAGCTGTTTTCTTGATGACCAAGATAATGACATAAATGAATCATAGCAAAATATAGTCTTAAAACAAAATGACACAATTGCTGAAGCCAAACTTCAACAACTTTTAACTTATTTACTATCTCTGTGCTATAGCATTATTATAGTAAATAAAATTCAAGCAGGATTGCTTGACTTTCAAATTCAGTATAGTACAGTTTACTTAAACCAACACTAATTAAAAAATAATGAGGACAAAAATGAAAGCAATTGCGAGGTATACGCTATTGTTATTAAGAGTCATCACGATTATAGTGTGTATGACTTTTGCCACAATCATTACGTGGGAATTTATTTCTATAGGAATGATTAAATTTATTTTTGATTTGTTTATTTTTTTGAGGATAGATACCTTCCTCACTTCTGCCGTATTGGCAGGAATTATGAACTTTTACATGCTTAAATATAATAAACCCAGAATTTTTTCCGAGCTTTTATCAGCTCAAACAATCCTTATTTACCTATTCCTAAGTGAATGGATGAATAGAGAAAATTTCGGGAGTGTATTTTATCTAACAATTCTTTTTTACGCCATCACTGGCGCCATAATTGGAGGCGAAATTCACGCAACACAAAAACAGTCCTCAAAAGGGACTGCTTTTCTTTTTTCAAATTCTTAGTCCTGGCGACTAGCTACTTTTGCTCCGAAGAACTATCATCGCCACTACTAGTCTTAACTTCTCTGTTCGAAATGGGAAGAGGTGTGACCCTAGCGTTAAATCACCAAGACTAAAAATTCAAAGAAAACAAAGGTTGTCAAACCCTTGATGCTTGCCCCGTCGTTCGTGAACGACTGGGGGTGTAAAATAAATTTTCTTGCCCTTGCGGACGAAGTTGTGATTTTCAAATTTCCTAATAGGAATCGACTAATTAGTACGCCTCGGCTGAACACATTACTGTGCTTACACCTAGCGCCTATCAACATAATCATCTCTTATGTGTCTATAACGATTCCTAATCTTGAAGCTGGCTTCCTTCTTAGATGCTTTCAGAAGTTATCCATTCCCGACATAGCTACAGAGCAGTGCCCTTGGCAGGACAGCTCTCACACCAGAGGTCAGTTCATTTCGGTCCTCTCGTACTAGAAACGAATCTTCTCAAGAATCAACGGGTGCAGTAGATAGGAGACCAACCTGTCTCACGCATCTATGTTTTACATTCTGATCGATCGATCAGAAACCTCCATTACTGAAGGGATCGGACTGTGACATCAACCTAAAATAGGTTGTCTAACATTCAGTCTCTACAGGCATATTATTTTAAATTAAAACAATATTTCCCTCGGCATTATCCCAAATATTTCTATCGTGGACTTCGCCGATATAAGTTAGCTTCTCACTATATATTTCTATACAATGCCGCCGTGATGTATACGAACTGTATACATAGTTGACCCGCCGTTTTTGTTTTCACAAAAATTGCGGGTAAATCTCATTTTTTAAACACTTAACTTTCATTAAACCTCTGAGGGTTCAAACTGTCCAAAAGACAAGGCTTTAGGAAATTTAGGCTTTAGGCTTTAGCAAAAATGCTAATGCCTAGCACCTAAGGCCTAGTGCCTGTATCCTCTAAACGGTCTGAACCCAGCTCGCGTATCTTTTTAATTGGCGAACAGCCAAACCCTTGGTAGCTTCTCCACCACCAGGATAAGATGAGCCGACATCGAGGTGCCGAACTCCGCCGTCGATATGAACTCTTAGGCGGAACTAGCCTGTTATCCCTAGAGTAGCTTTTATCCGTTAATCTTCG
>Ga0209541_10017429_pt1 | contig 10502 bp, 7 predicted proteins | sample RifCSPlowO2_01_FD_184027 | JGI IMG/M metagenome (GOLD analysis project Ga0209541, IMG submission 184027) | Groundwater microbial communities from Rifle, Colorado - Rifle CSP2_plank lowO2_0.1 (SPAdes) (version 2) | ecosystem: Environmental > Aquatic > Deep subsurface > Groundwater | place: Rifle... | reverse complement strand
ATTCCGGAGGGTTCCTGCATCCGCCAGGTCTCCCTCACCTACGGGGAAAGATTCAAGCGCATATCCCTGCTGGGGGTGGACGCCAAGGACGGGGCCCGCGCGTCCGTCGAGGAGAGGGTCTACATGGTCTTTTCCGCCACGGTCGTGGCGGAATCAGGGGGGATCCTGCAGACAGCCACGGAAGTGGCCGGGGCTCTCACGGGTTTTGAGTTGTTCGAAAGGTATCCCCCCGCTTCGATCGCGCTCGCGCTCGTTTTGCTCGTCATCATGCCTCTCTATGCGTTCGCCCAAAGTCCTTCCCCTGATCCCGTCACATCCTGCAAGCCCGCCGGCAAGCCGCCGCAGGGGAAAGACGGCCTTCCGTGCAAGGATCTCAAGAATCCCGTGTTCGGCGTTTGTGCGAAAGGAGAATGTGTGGGGCAAACGTACACGGACGAAAAGGGGAAGACGCAGAAGATTCAAGAGAACCTCAAAGTGTTCAGCGAACTTCTCAAGGGCATTCTCGATAAGCTGAATAAGCCGGAAGAGCCGAAGTCCACTCCGGCGCCGACTCCGAATCCGGTGCCGATTCCAGGCGGCTGTCTGCCGCACTTGCAGACTCTAGGAGACGCAAACGCCGTGCTTAGATCGCCCCTCCCGGTCCCGGCAGGATGTCCATACATCTGCGGACTCTTATGGCGAAACATAACACGCGGGGCCACGGGAGCTGATGTGAAGATCCTACAATCATTCCTTGCCGACGAAGGAGTGTTCTCGGCAGGCGCAACCGGATATTTCGGCCCTCTCACCGAGGCGGCGCTCGCCAAGTTCCAAGTCGCAAGCGGCATCGTGAAGAACGAAGATGACGGCGGCGCCTTTGGCCCGCTCACCTCACAGTACCTCCAACCGCTGTGCCGCGTCAATCCTCCGCCTGTGCCAACGCCGCCTCCACCGGGCGACACGACAGATCCAACGTCGGATCCGAATTGCAAAGCGTGGAGTGCCGGTTGCGCCAATCCTTATTGCACACGCAGTGCTCCTGGCGCTCAACCATCGTGTACATGGTCGGGTTCGCAGTGCGTTGTGTCGACTGAGTCGGCTAAATCCAAGTGCGTCGAATATTTCTCACCGCCACCGACTCCGCAGCCAACCCCGCCTCCGTCCCCCGTGCCGGCACCTAGCACTCCCGTCATCAACGGGCTCGACGCGCCCTCGGCGCTGCAAGTGGGAGAGGTCGGTAAGTGGACGGTCCACGCGTCGGTCTCCAACCAGTCAAACGCATCACTGCGTTACTCGGTGACATGGGGAGATGAGAGCGGCGCTTCGGCGATTGAGAAAATCGCGGCGCTTGCAAATGAGGGCGCAACGCAGGTTTCCGGCAGCTTCACGCACATATACAATCACGCGGGCATTTTCACGCCAAAGTTCACCGTATCGAACGACGCAGGTTCGGCGCAAACGAGCGCAACGGTCTCGGTCGGCCTCACCACGGCCGACACGCCGCCGCAACCGCCTCCTTCGCCGCAGCCGCCGGAGCGCGGCGCGGGAGACACGAGTGGCGGCTCGTGTACGACGCCATGGGGTACAACCGTTTCAGATGGACAGACAGCAACGGGATTTTGCTCTAATAATCCGCTAAGCCAGGCTGCATGCGGGTTTACGAAGCTCTGCCAAAACGGCTTATGGGTACTGCCTTTTGTTGTTCCCAATACTGATGGCTCGTGCCCAGCGGGATGGATGCGATGCGGCGCAGGATTGCAAAGTTTACCGTACTGCTCTCCGGCAAGCATGTGCAATAACGTGTCGGCGAGCGGCGGGACAGCGAATCTCGCGAACGCGCTCACGGCGCTTGAGGCGGCGCTCAAAGCGCTTCTCGCGAAACTGGGTCAATAGCCACGGCAAGGCCTGGCCTTGCCATGGGTCTTGCGCGCGGCGCATCGCGGCGGTATAGTATATCGTATGGAATTGTATCCTAATAAATCGTTCTCGGTGATTAGAAAAACAGTAGGTAATAAGCCATTTTTCTACCTCACGACGCGCGTAAAGGTGGGAAAAAAGCTGAAAAAAATCCAGGTATATATCGGTAAACGGGTTCCTAATGACCTACGGCCATATTACGAGCGCACGAAAGACAAGGAACTTGCGCTTGCGGAGAAAATGGTTGCAGGACAGACAGTGCCGGGTGCGCGAATTACGCAGGAGGAATATGTAGGCGTGGAACGCGCTCGCATCTCGTTGCTCTATGGCGTCGTGGCGCTTTCGGAGGCGAAACGAGAGCAGTGGTGGCGTCGGTTCGCCATCGACTTTATTTTTGAATCGAACGCGATAGAAGGCAGCCGCCTTTCGCAGCAAGAAGTCGAAGCTATCGTGCGTAATCGCTACGTCAAACGCTTCCTGACGAGGAACGAAGTGCGGGAGGTAGAAAACGCCATCAAAGCGCTCGCTATGATACGCGAGAGAAATTTCCGACTCTCTGAACGCTCCATCATTACGCTTCACGCGCTCGTGACGCGCGAACTTGGCGTTCTCCGCGGCTACAAGAGGCGAACGATCGTCGTGAACAATAAACCGACGACTCGACCCGGGCGTGTCCGAGCTGAAATGAGCTCGCTCCTTGCGTGGTGGAAGAGACATCGGGCCGCCGAGCATCCCTTTTTCCTCGCGCTCATGTTCCATCAGCGCCTCGAGCGCATACATCCCTTTGAAGACGGAAACGGTCGCGTAGGGCGCCTCATTCTCATCTGGATGCTACTCAAAGAAGGATACGGTATCATCCTATTCCGCAACCGAAAGCGACGCGCTTACTTCTCCGCGCTCGGCAAAGCGGACGATGGCCGTCCGCGCGCATTGTTTCGCTATGGTATAACCGCGTACAAGGACACGGCTCAAAAATTCGCGATATGACAGGTACAGGAGTCCCCAACGTCGAGTTTTCTCACTACGCCGTAGTTCCCAGGAACGTTCAAGGCGGCATTATTGCGGCGAGGAAGTAATCCAGCCCAGCCCAACAATTCCATGGAATTGTTGGGCTGGGCACACGTCAGGCGTGAGCGTGCCCAAAAGGTCTTACCTGCGAATGCGATTGCCCCAGAGACCGGAAAGGCGATCTATCCCCACATCCCCCAAAAACGCTCTCGACAAATCGAAAAAATGTGCAACACTCAGAACATTATTCGGGGGTTAGTCGGTAACTGACTTCGGGCGCGCCAGACTCTCTACTGGCCCTCCGCGAGGGTCTTTTATCTTGTCATTGTATGAAAAAGAAGAAGCAGGCCGGTTCTGTCTCGCTCGACCTTAAGCGCTTCGAGATCGCCGCTCTCGTTACATTAATACTGCTTCTCGTCTCCCCGCTCTTCGCATCGGCCGATACGGCCAACGTCGAGGCGAAGATACAATCGCTCCTCGCGCAGGTGCAGGCGCTTCAGGCACAACTACAGCAACTCATACAGCAGCCGACCCTGCCCGCAACCCCTACACAGCCGGACGATTACGGCACCGGCGCTACCCCGCCCGGCGTCTTCTGCCCCAAACTCTCCATCACCATGCAGCGCGGCTCGAGGGACCTCTCCGCAGGCGGTCAAGTCACGGAACTACAAATTTTCTTGGCAGATTATTACGACCTCAACGAAGAAGACATCGTTACCGGCTACTTCGGCAAGCTCACCCAGGCCACCGTCATCAGGTTCCAGCAAGAGCACGGACTTCCCGCCTTCGGCATCGCCGGCTCGCTCACGAGAGCGAAGATCGCGGAGGTGTGCGGCGGGGGAACCGGAACGAATTCGATTACCGTCTCGGTCGACTCGCGGACCGTAAGTTCGCTCGCACCGCAGGATGTAAATCACTTGGACTTCACCCCGTTCATTCTCACCAACAATGGCGAGAACTCTGTCGTCGTGCGGTACATAACGGTTAGCCGTACGGGTACCGCGACCGGTGTCGTTCTGACCGATGTCCGCATAGGCACTTCGGAAGGTGACTACTCAGTAAAGAAAGCAGATTTTGACAGTAGCAACAATGTTAAAATTCCGACCAATATAACTATTAGTTCCGGAGAAACGAAGGAACTGATGGTTATGGGCGATACAGCCGCGGATCTTTCGGCATCGGCAGGCCAGACCATCGGCCTCTCCATCGTCGGGATCGGCGCAGACGTACCGGTGAGAGGAGTCATGCCTATTTACGGCGCGTTGCATACCGTCGATACGACACTTGTATGTGCTTCCCAGTACGTATATAAGTGCAACACATCTACACAAAACACACTCGCGGTTCTCGTGATGTCGAAATCGATATACGCTTCGGGCGAGAAGCCGGAGGTGATGTGGAGCACGAACGTCCCGACCGCGAGCGACTGGATCGCCGTCGCGCCTCCCGGCGGAGGGCTGAAAGACCTCAACTATGTCACGTGGATCTCCACGAGCGGCGCTTGGCGGGGCACCAAGGAGCTCTCTCAAGTACCGGCGGGGATATGGGACGTGGTGTACTACTCGCTCCAAGGCGCGGGATATGTCGAGACTGGGCGCTTGCAGAACGCATTCACGGTTACCGCAGACTAAAGTTCGTCCAGTTCAGATCAAAATCTTGCAGGCACCCTAATGGCGCTTGAGGGAACCATCAATGCGCTCCTAAAGTTGGTACAATAGAATCATGCATTCCCGTGCCGTCTCGGCAACGATAGGCCTGCTCCTGTTCGCTTTTCCGTCGCTTGCCGCGGCCGATACGGCTTCGGAGCTGGAGGCGCAGATCGAGAGCCTGCAGGCGCGGATTGTACAGTTGCAGGAACAGCTTGCCGCGCTCGCGCACGCGGCGAATGCGGCCCCGCAAACCGATGCGGCGTTTTCGAACGCCGGCGCCGGAGTGGCATCCTGCCCCGCGCTCGGGCGCGCTCTCTATGCGGGCTTGCGCGGCGACGACGTCGCCGCGCTACAGAGGTTTCTCGCCGCGCACGGGTACTTTGCCGCGAATTCGCTCACCGGGTTTTTCGGTAGCGCGACGGAGGATGCGGTGAAGAAGTGGCAAGCGGCGCACGGCGTCGTTTCTTCGGGTAATCACGAATCAACCGGCTGGGGCGTCGTCGGAGAGCGCACGCGCGCGGCTATCGCGGAAGCGTGCGGCGCAAACTTCGTTTCCGACACGCCGTCTTCCGTCCCCGTTTCCGTCTCAATTTCTTCCGACGCGTCTTTTTCCGGAATTGCCGAGAAAATGGGCGTTTCCGGCGCCAATGAGCCGAACGCCGTCTCCGTGTCGATAACAAATCCGCGAACCGGCGCTAACGCCTCTTCCGGTTCATCCCGCGCCCCCGTCATCCAGCGGCTCGACGCGCCGGTCAACCTCCGAGTGGGCGAGCATGGCGTCTGGACGGTACACGTATCCGCGGAAGGACGATCTAACGCCGATGCATCTTTCGGCTACTCCGTCACCTGGGGCGACGAGGGAAGCGCGTTTGAGCAGATCGCGGCGATCGCTGGAGGCGCCCACGCGCAAGCCTCCGGAAGATTCACGCACGCGTACGCGCGCGCGGGCACCTATTCGCCCGCATTCACGGTTTCTAACGACAGCGGATCGGCGAGCGCTCGCGCAATCGTTGTCGTGGGGAACGCGGATGCATCTACTGCATCGAACGCCTCGAACGAAAGCGCGACTCCCGCGAACGCCGATCGTTCCTCAAGCGAGAATAATGCCGGTGTGTCGGACTCGGGCGCGAGCTACGGATCGAGTGCGGGATGCGTGAACAACTCCTGCGAGCGTTCGGACACTCGGTTGTCCGAGACAGCTGCTGTCCCACATCAACCAATAGACTTTTCGAACGTTACTCAACCAACAGACTCGTCGAACGTTGCCGCCGGAAGCTGTACGACCGGGAAGGGCGAGCCGATCCCGAACGGCTCCGCGCTCGACTACTGCCAGATGGCGCACGGGCTCGGGACCAACTGCCTCGTTGCGGTGAATACGCGATATGTCTGCCAAAGCGGGCAGTGGGTACAGCAGGGCGGAGGCGGGGCGCCGGGGAGCACGGGGAGCGGCGCTGGCGCGAACGCGGCATGCTCCGATTTGGAGCGATGCACGGGAGCCTCCGCGAGCGATCGGAACGCGCAACTCGCGAACGCCCTCTCGGCGCTCAAAGAAGCGCTCGGCGTGTTGCTCGATCTGCTGGGACGCTGAACGCAAAGCAAAAAAGGGGACAATGCGATGCGCCGAGCCTCGCCTTGCCGTATACTTACTTCGTACCATGTTCTCCGATCTCAAGGGCCCCATTGCGCTTCTCGCTATCCTGCTGGGAGTTCTTGCCGCTCTCTATCTGTGGTTCATTGTCGCGGGTGCTCCAGGAAAGGACGCAAGCCCCATTGCCGAGGAGTTCGTACCGGGGTCACCCTCGCCCGAGGTGCGCGCCCAGCTCGAAAAGAGTCGCGGCTTCGAGGTCTTGATTTCGTATACCGACATTGGATTCGAACCTTCCGAGGCGGCAATCAATCGGGGAGAATCGGTTCGCTTCACCAACAATTCCTCGCACGATCTCTGGGTGGCCTCCGAAGGGACGACGCAGAACCCCATCTATCCCGGCAGGAGCGAGTGCGGCGGGAGCCCCTTCGATTCGTGCCGCGCGCTCGCGCCGCGAGAATTTTGGGAGTTCACTTTTGAGGAGAGCGGCACATGGCTCTTCCGCAACAATCTCGACAAAGAACAATCAGGCGCCGTGCGCGTACAAGTGAAATGAAAAAACTATTTTTCCTGCTTCCGTTCTTGCTCGCGCCGCAGCTCGCGCTCGCGGGCTCGCAGACGTACTCCAGTCCCGGAACATACACATTCGCGGTTCCCGCGTACGGCTCGCTTACCGTCACCGTCAATGGCGCCGGCGGCGGAGGCGGAGGGGGCGCCGGTAACGGCGCGTCAGGCGGCCAATCGTCTTTTTACGGAATTATCGCGGGCGGCGGCGGCGGTGGCATCGGCGGGCCCAACTTTGACGGAAAAGAGGCAAGCCAACAAGGAGCTGGCGGAAGCGGAGGGAGCGCCTCCGGGGGAGACGTCAACACCTCCGGTTCTAGCGGCCAATCTTCCCCTTTCCAAGGTCTCTTCAATGGCGGCGATGGAGGGGCAAGTCCGAACGGAGGCGCCGGAGGGGCAGGCGGCGTTCTCGATATCGCCGGCGGAAGCAACGTCGGCCAATCCGGGAATCTGCCCGGAGGGGGCGGCGGCGGCGGTGGATCGCCGTGCGCAAACTGCTATAAACAAGGCGGCGGCGGCGGCGGCGGATACGCCAGCAAGACATATTCACAGGGCGCGCTTCCGGGTTCCGTTACGGTCGTTGTTGGTGGCGGAGGCGGAAACGGAGGCGGCTCGCAGTGGGGATATGCGGGCGGCTCCGGCGCCCCGGGCCGCGTTTCAATCACCTGGACCGATCCTTCTCCCCCCACCTGCTCCATTTCCGTAGATCAAAATCCGATCAACCAGCCGGGCGGTACCACGCTCCGCTGGTCGTCCGCCAACGCCGACTGGTTCTACATCACGAACGTCAGCTACGTCACGCCGAATCAGAGCGCTTCCACCTCCGTCGCCCCATCGCAAACCACTACATACAACGGAACGGTCTCCGGCCCGGGCGGGAGCGGCTCCTGTTCCGTCACGCTCACGGTGAACCGCTCCTGCACGTTCAACGGGCAGACGATAACGCACGGCAATTCCGTTACCGCGTATCAAGCGAGCACCGTCCCGTACGGCTCATCCTGTTCTTCGCAAACGCGAACGTGCAACGACGGCACGCTCTCCGGTTCGTATCAATACTCTTCCTGTAGCGTGAATTCTCCCGCGAATTGCTCCCTCGACGGCGTTACGGTGAACCACGGGGAGAGCCGCACGTTCTACTCCGTCCAGACCGCGCCGTCGGGCGAGCTCTGCTCGTTTGCGACGTATTCGCAATCACGCGCCTGCACCGACGGTTCGCTATCCGGTTCCGCATCGTTCCAATATGCGTCTTGCTCCTGCACGCCCACGACCGTCTACTCCTGCTCCGCCGAGACAATCGTCCGCACCGTCACCAACTCCTCCTGCTCCGTCACGGTCACGAATCCCTACGCGACATGCGTCTCCCCCGCCTTCTGCTCCTCCGGAAGCGCGGTCTGCCTCTATCCGCCTCCCTCGTACAACGCCGGCGCGGACGGCCTCGACGGCCACCTCGAGATACGCCCCAACATCGTGCCGACCTTCGAAACAGCGCTCGTCTACTGGGACCTCTCCAATGTCTCCTCCTGCTCCGTCACGGGCGGCAACGGCGACGCGTGGAGCGGCGCCTCCTCCGGCGCAAGCGGGCAGGAGACGAGCCCCATCCTCGAACCCACGACCTACACCCTCGCCTGCGAGGGCCTCGACGGCTCCACCATTACCGAGAGCGTCACCGTCCAGGTCGTGCCGATATTCCAGGAGCTCTAGAGCTTGACGGCTTTTTTCCCTTTGCTACTATGCTGTTCACGCTAGAGGGCGTCCCGCCCTTTCTGAAGAAAGAGCGGGATTAATTTTGTCTCAACTCGCGTTGGCAATTATTTATTATTAGTTTTAATTTGTGTTTGCTGAAAGCTGAAACCTGACAGCTGACACCTAGCTAATGCATATGGCAGCAGAATTTAACCGCTCGAAGCCGCATATCAATGTCGGCACCATCGGGCACGTCGACCACGGCAAGACGACGCTGACCGCGGCCATCCTCAACGTCCTCTCGAAAGCGGGCCAGGGCTACAGTGCGACCGTGAAGGGCGTAGACGACATCGACAAGGCGCCCGAAGAGAAGGCGCGCGGCATCACCATCTCGCTCTCGCACTCCGAGTACGAGACGCCTGCTCGCCACTACGCGCACGTGGACGCTCCGGGACACGCCGACTACATCAAGAACATGATAACGGGCGCGGCGCAGATGGACGGCGCCATTCTCGTCGTCGCCGCAAGCGACGGCGTCATGCCCCAGACACGCGAGCACATCCTGCTTGCGCGCCAGGTCGGCGTGCCGAAGATAGTGGTATTCCTCAACAAAGTCGACCAAGTGGACGACAAGGACCTCGTGGACCTCGTCGAGGAGGAGGTGCGCGATCTTCTCAACAAGTACGAATTCGACGGAAAGAACACGCCCATCATCCGCGGCTCGGGCCTAAAGGCGCTTGAGAATCCGGATCCGGCGGGCGAGTGGGGCCAGAAGGTCATGGAGCTCGTGAAGGCGCTCGACGAGTACATCCCACAGCCGGTGCGCGAGCTCGACAAGCCCTTCTTGATGCCCATCGAAGACGTCTTCTCCATCGAAGGCCGCGGCACTGTCGTTACGGGCCGCATCGAGCGCGGCAAGGTAAAGGTGGGCGAGGAGATCGAGATAGTGGGCATCAAAGACACGGCGAAGACGATCGTCACCGGCGTCGAAATGTTCAACAAGAGTCTGCAGGAAGGCCAGGCCGGCGACAACGCGGGCGTTCTTTTGCGCGGCACGAAGAAAGAAGACGTGCACCGCGGCCAGGTGCTCTGCAAGCCCGGTAGCGTGAAGCCGCACACGGAATTCGAATCCGAAGTCTACATCCTCACCAAAGAGGAAGGCGGCCGCCACACGCCCTTCTTCACCGGCTACAAACCGCAGTTCTACATCCGCACGACCGACGTCACGGGCGAAGTGACGCTCAAAGAAGGAGTGGAAATGGTCATGCCAGGCGACACCGTGACCTTCAAGGTGAAACTGGTGGGCCCCATCGCTATGGAAGAGCAGATGCGCTTCGCCATCCGCGAGGGTGGCAAGACCGTTGGAGCTGGCGTCGTTACGAAAATTGTAGCTTAAAACCAAGGTTTTTCAGCGATCAGAAAACCCGCCGTAAGGCGGGTTTTCTTGTGCTAAAGTGTTCCGTATGGAAGGGTACTCACTCGATAAATGGCGCAATGCCCCAAAGGAGGATCTCCCAGCTGATCAAAAGGCGCAGCTTGAGGAATTTGATAATCTTTTTAAAAATCTAGATGAAAGCCTTGAGAAAGGTGACATAGGCGCGGCACGTTATGCAGCAGCCTCGCTTCTTAATGTGTACAAAACATTCAAGTATTTTTCATTTGGAGGATATCAAAAGCATGAAAAGTTGCGGGAAGAATATGCCAAAACGAAGGAAGGGCAGTGGATGCTAGCGCATCGAGAGGCGGAGATGTTGAACGAAGTATATGACAAACTTCTTGACGATGCCGAGGATAAGCGTCGCGAGTACGCACGAGCGGTCGAGAAAGTAACCAATGTGGGGAAGGATATGAATTTTAACGATAAAAAGATATCGGCGGATCTCGGAGCAAGAAAGGGGCTGCCTCGGAAAACTCCCAGCGGGCCGTCCTTGGCAGAGCAGCTAAGAGGCATGATTCCCTAAGCCGGGAAAATGCGTCAGGGGCCCCTTGTCCGTGGAGTTCGTCAGGCATTGGGGTGTAAGTATTTTCTAGTGGCAAAACGGAACCGAAATGAGTTTAGCATTTTCGCCGGAATTGGTCGAATAATTTCTTCTTTTCTTTCTGCATCTCCTGCGCGG
>Ga0209541_10017428_pt1 | contig 10502 bp, 12 predicted proteins | sample RifCSPlowO2_01_FD_184027 | JGI IMG/M metagenome (GOLD analysis project Ga0209541, IMG submission 184027) | Groundwater microbial communities from Rifle, Colorado - Rifle CSP2_plank lowO2_0.1 (SPAdes) (version 2) | ecosystem: Environmental > Aquatic > Deep subsurface > Groundwater | place... | reverse complement strand
TAGTCCGAGCTCGCTGGGCAAGGAACTGCCGGTTCCCGAGAAGATATTGTTGGGGGAGGAATAGAGGTAACCTCAACAAGTTGGAAAAGCTTGGCAAAGCGGGTTAAAATTAATATATGAAGATGGTGGTTTGGGGTATTGCGGTGGCTATTTTGGGGGTGATGAGCGCGCAGCTTTTCCGTATTATTGTTGATGATAGCCGAGTGAGTGTTAACCTTGATAAAGCGCGCGCGGAGGCGCAGATGTTGAAATCGGAAAACGAACAGCTTCAAAGCGATATTAACTATTTTTCCAAGCCGGAAAATCTTATCAAGGAGTTTAAAGCCAAGTTTGATTATAAAAAGCCGGGCGAAAAATTAATTAAAATACAATAATGTCCTTAAACAAATTTTTCATAACTTTTTTGATAATCATTTTTGTCGGCCTTGGCGTGTATTATTTTGACCGCCTTGGTTATTATCCGGTGGCGTTGGTTAATGGTACTATTATCAGCGCCCGGGCGCTAAACGAAGAATTTGACCTGGCTTATCAGTATTACGCCTCGGTAATGACTGTTAGCAATAAAACTATTCTGGAAAGCCCGGACTTCCACAAAGACTTGAGACGCGCGGCGCTCAATGACTTGATAGAAAAAACTTTAATACGGCAGGAACTGGAAAAACAGGTTGGCAACGGACTGGCGGGCGCCGTGGATGAGAAAGTAGGCATTCGCGCCGAAGATAAAAGGGACTTAGAAGATGCCGCCCAGGCTTTATACGGCGTAAGTTTGGCGGAATTTACAGATTTGGTGCTTGTGCCAAAAGCCTATCGTGAAATTTTGGGAGATCGACTGGCAGAGGAAAAAAGTAGCTTGGACAACTGGTTGGCCGAAGCCGTCAAGATGGCCAATATAACGATTTTGACAATTGAATTCTCTTGGGATAAAGATAAGACCAGCGTGGTTTTACGCTGATAATTGCGAGATTAGTATAGTGGCAGTACACAACCCCTGCCTGCCGGCAGGCAGGTTCCCAAGCCCGGTAGCTACAAGAAAGATTATTTGCGAGAGTAGTACAGTGGTAGTACATATCCTTCCCAAGGATAAAATGCGGGTTCGATTCCCGTCTCTCGCTCTAGCGAGCAATCTTTCTTGTAGCACCGGGCAAGGTTGGGGCGCCGGTTCGATTCCGGTATCTCGCTCCAGAATTTGCCAGCACCGCAGTATAAGATTATTATAGGTATAGATTTTATAATATGAAAAAATACAACGATATTATCATTGGAGGAGTCGTCATTGCCATAATTGCCATTGGGATGGTTCTTGTTATTGGTTTTGGCGCGAAAGGCGCGAACCAAATCGGTTCTTTAATTGGCACGGTTTCTGACCAAGACTGGGTAGAAGGAAATCCGAATGGGCGCGTTACATTTGTTGAGTACAGCGATTTTCAGTGCCCCGCTTGCGCGGCTTATTATCCGTTGGTAAAGCGGCTTGTTCAAGATCTTGGCAGCGATATCAGGTTTGTTTATAGGTATTTTCCATTGCGCCAAATTCACGCAAATGCCAATTTAGCATCATACGCCGCGGAGGCCGCAGGAAAGCAGGGAAAGTTCTGGGAAATGCACGACAAAATTTTTGACAGCCAGCGAATCTGGGCCGAATCAAAAGATGCCGAAACGCTATTTACCAATTACGCCGTTTCTTTGGGCCTTGATATGTATAAGTTCAAAGCCGACCTTGTTTCTCCGGAAGTCGCCCAAAGAGTTGAAAGTGATTACGAGAGCGGGATTAAGTCAGGAGTAAATTATACCCCCAGCTTTTTCTTAAACGGCAGGAAAATTCAAAACCCACAGAGCTATGATGAATTCAGAGCCATTGTCGCCCAAGCCCTCGCCTCGGAGTTATAAAGGAATCGCGTTAGCGTTTCTTTTGTTGTCGTTGGCGGGTTTTGCGGACTCAACATACCTCACAGCCAAGCATTTTCTTGGCACTCCTGTCCCATGCTCTCTACTGGAGGGCTGCGAAACGGTTCTCTCTAGCCCCTATTCGGTTGTTGCCGGCATTCCCGTGGCGCTCTTTGGGTCGCTGTTTTACGCTTCCGTTTTTCTCGTTACGCTTATGTATCTTAGTCGCAGGAAAGACGGATTGCTTTGGGTGATGGTCTTGCTTACACCCTTTGGTTTCCTTGCTACGTTGTGGTTTGTTTATGTCCAGCTTTTCATACTTCACGCCGTATGCCTCTATTGCATGTTTTCAGCCGCGACATCCACAACTCTATTCGTACTCGGACTCTGTATCTTAAAAACGCTCAAAAAATCGCAAATTGAAAAAAACGTTTGAATCGGGTAATGTAAGACAAACGCCGATGTAGCTCAGTGGTAGAGCAACTCTTTCGTAAAGAGTAGGTCGTCGGTCCAAATCCGACCATCGGCTCATGTTTAAACCTCTTACAGGAAAATACGATCAAGGGCCGGCCCACCTGATGGTTTACGCCGGCGTGGGCGGCGAAGATGCTAAAGATTGGGCGGATATGCTTTTTCGTATGTATTTTAAGTACGCCCAAAAACGCGGCTGGAAAGTTTTAGTAACCGAGGACCGCGGTATGGAAATTCACGGCGATTTTGTGTACGGTACGCTCAAAAATGAAATGGGAGTGCATCGGTTGGTGCGAATTTCGCCTTTTTCTTCAAAACAGTTGCGGCACACATCTTTCGCCTTAATAGAAATCGTTCCAATTTTGCCGGACGTTGAACATAAAAAATTAGTGATCCCGCCGGAGGATTTAAAGGTGGAATTGTCACGCTCCAGCGGGCCCGGAGGCCAGAACGTTAATAAGCGGGAAACCGCGGTAAGAATTGTCCATTTACCGACGGGAATCAGCGCCGGTTCGCAACAAGAACGTTCACAGCCGCAAAATAAAGAGAAGGCGATGGCTCTTCTAAAATCAAAACTAATGGCTTTAATGATCGCTCAACGGAAACAGCAGCTTTCTGACTTGCGGACTAAGGTTAAGCCAGAGTGGGGCAATCAGATACGCTCTTACGTGCTTAACCCGTACAAAATGGTCAAAGACCACCGCACGGGCACGCAGTCCTCTCAACCGGAAAAGGTTTTAGAAGGGGATCTGGATAAGTTCATAGAGTCCGAGTTACAATTATAAAGGTATAATACTAATCAACGAATTCGCGTATTGGTGGATTGGCATGCATTAGTAGATTTGTATTATTCTAGATTACTCCATGATTGCTTTTCATAATGTTTCCAAGTCGTACAACGGCCAGGTAGTGCTGGACGATGTCAATTTTAAGATTTCCCCCGGCGAATTTGTCTCTATTGTCGGTAGATCCGGCGCCGGTAAGTCAACTATTATTAAACTGCTTATCGGTGAGGAAAAGCCGGTTAAGGGCAGGGTGGTTTTTGGCACGCACGAAGTAAACAAGCTTGGCCCAAAAGAATTGCCGTCCCTTCGCCATCAGATTGGTATTGTTTTTCAAGACTTTAAGCTTCTTCCGACCAAAACCGCTTATGAAAACGTGGCTTTTGCGTTGGAGGTTGAAGGCCGCCCGCAGCCCGAAATAGAAGAGCTGGTGCCGCAGATGCTTGATTTAGTGGGATTGGCCGACAAGCAGAACAACTTTCCGCACGAGCTGTCCGGCGGTATGAAACAAAGAGTAGCGATTGCCCGAGCTATGGTTCACCGGCCGTCAGTGGTAATTGCCGATGAGCCGACTGGCAACTTGGATTACCACAATGCGCAAGACATCATTAATCTTTTGTTAAAAATCAACGAATTGGGCACGACTTTAGTTTTGGCCACTCACAACAAAGACATTATAAACACGGTTCACAAACGCGTGATAACATTAGATAATGGCAAGGTAATCAAAGACGACCCAAATGGCCACTACATTATTTAGAATTTTAAAATTCGGTTTTCAAAATTTTTCACGAAACGCCCTGTTGTCGGTTGCCACCGTTGCCGTGATGGTGTTGGCGCTTTTAGTTTTTAACGGATTGGTGATTTTCGGAACAATCGCGCAATCGGCGACCGCGTCCTTGCAAGACAAAATTGATATAAGCGTTTATTTCAAAAGCAACGTTGCCGAAGACAATATATTAAAGCTGGAAAAATCGCTTGAGTCATTCACCGAAGTGAAGGCGGTTGACTATGTTTCGCAGGATAAGGCGTTGGACATTTTTAAGGACAATCATCGTGATGACCCCACAATCACTCAAGCGTTGGAGGAATTGCAAGCCAACCCGCTTTTGGCATCCCTAAACATCAAGGCCCAAAACCCAAGCCAATATTCAACAATTGCCGAATACCTCAAGGATCCAAGCCTGTTGAATGTCATTGAAAACGTTACTTATGGCCAAAATAAAGTCGCAATTGACCGTTTGGCACGCATTATTGACACCGCCAAGAACGTCGGCACGGCTGTGACAATTTTTCTTGCTCTAGTGGCGGTTTTAGTGACGTTTAACACCGTCCGCTTGGTTATTTATTCAAATCGCGAGGAGATAGGCATTATGCGGCTCGTTGGCGCCGCCAACAAATTCATTAACGGCCCTTACATAGTGTCCGGAATACTTTATGGAGCGTTCGCCGGCGTTTTAAGTTTGGCATTTTCCGCGCCGATTATTGCCTGGGCCTCTCCGTATGTCAGTTCGTTTATACCGGAATTGAATTTAACGGCTTATCTTTTCTCCAATCTTCCGCAATTAATAATCTACCAGCTGGCTTTTGGAGTTGTTTTGGGCGGAGTCTCGGCGGCAGTAGCCGTCAGGCGATACTTAAAACTTTAGAAAACGGCGGCGATTAAAACGCCGAGAATTGCCAAAATTACGGCTAATTTTATAACAGCGCTTAACAAAAATCCTATAAAAGTTCCCAACGCCGGCCGGATTGCGTCCTGATGCCTTTTGCCGGAAATAATTTCTCCAATAAATGCCCCAACTAACGGGCCGAGCATAACGCCTACGGGGCCAAAAATAAAAATGCCAAAAAACAGACCAAGAGAAGCGCCGACAATTCCTTCCTTACTTGCTTTATATTTTTTAGCTCCCAGTATTGGTGCGATAAAATCAACTAAAATTGTTAATAGCGTCAACCCTAAAAAAACCAGAACCGCAGTCAAAGAAATCGCTTGAAAGTCCGTAAAGTAGGCATAAATAAGCATGCCTAGCCAAGCGAGAGGAACTCCGGGCAAAAGCGGCAAGAAAACGCCAAACAACCCAAGACCGATTAAGACGAACGATATAATTGTTGCTGCCATAACAATTTTATTATACCACATTGTGCGCCCCTCCGCCCCCACCCCCAAGAAAGTCTCCTGTAAGGACCGGCGGTTCTCTATCCCAGCGGATAGAGCCCCTGCCTCTGCCTGTCGGCAGACAGGTGCCGGCAGGCAGGCGCCTATGGGCTCGCCGCGAAACTTTTATTTAACCTCCTATTATAAATAAAAGACCTTGCTTTCGCGGCTCCGCCAATTCCTTTCAGAAGAGTTTCTTGGGGGCGGCGTACCTAAACCTTGTCAGCCCCTCTGACACTTTCTTTTCTCCGAAACCCAAGCGAGCGCCTGCCTGCCGGCAGGCAGGGAGCCGGTTTGCTTGGTGTGTTTGATATAATCGGAAGAATCAAACACAAACCGAAGCGAGCGACAAGTGGAATCCGCCGCTGGAGCGGATGAAACGGGTTGAGGGGGAATAAATTCTTTATCTGGGCCTACGAGACGGTCTGCCTGCGATGAGGGGGCAAGAGAGGAATATTCGGGAGGGGCGAACTAGATTGGGTAGTAGTATTGAGTAGTGAAATTAGTTACAGAACCTTTTTTCTTAGCAACACCGCGTTGATTGCCACAATTATGGTGCTCAAAGACATAAGCAGCGCGGCGAGGGCCGGTTGGAGTAGAATTCCTTTGAAAGCAAGCGCCCCCGCCGCCAATGGAAGCGCAATTACGTTGTAGCCCGTAGCCCAGAAAAGATTTTGAATCATTTTGGAATATGTCATTTTTGAAAGCTTAACGATTTTAACAATATCTCGCGGGTCATTTCTGACTAAAATTATTCCCGCGGATTCTATCGCCACATTCGTTCCGGCTCCGATGGCAATGCCCAGGTCGGCTTGCGTGAGCGCCGGCGCGTCGTTGATGCCGTCGCCGACCATCGCCACCTTAAGGCCTTTCTGCTGAAGGAGTTTAACCTTTGCCGATTTCTCTTGCGGCAATACCCGCGCGAAATATTCGTCAATCCCGAGTTCTTTAGAAACCCACGACGCAACACCCTCGGAGTCGCCCGTAATCATGGCAACTTTAACGCCCATTTTCTTGAGGTCTTTTACGGCTTCTCGCGACTCATCTCTTATTAAATCGGCGAGCGCGAAAATACCAAGCAACTCCTGCCTGCCGCCTGCCTGCCGATAGGCATGGGCAGGCATGGCCTGCTCGCGCGCCGCGTAAATAATTGTCTTTCCTTTTTTGTTTTCTTCCTCAATTTTTGAGAGCGTCTCCTTGGGAATTTTTAAATTGAGGTCGGCTAAAATCGCTTGTCCGCCGACAGTAATAGTTGTCCCGTCAATTCTGCCACTGACTCCCTTGCCCGGAAGTCGTGTAAAATCACTGACCTCGTGAAGCTTCGCGCCTGTTTCTTCAGCCTTTTTGACGATGGCTTTGGAAATGAAGTGCTCCGATTGAGAATCAACTGAAGCGGCAAGCTGGAGTAATTCTTGTTCGTTTTTTGCGCCGGCCGTCCAGATATTGGTTACGCCATACTCTCCTTTGGTCAGCGTGCCTGTTTTATCAAAAAGAACCACTCCGACGCTTCGCGCCAGTTCAAGCGCGAGCCGTTGCTTCACTAAAAAACCGTGCCTGGCCGCCAGAGTTGTTGAAATTGAAGCGACAAGCGGCACCGCGAGGCCCAGCGCGTGAGGGCAGGCGATTACAAGCACCGCGACTAATCTTTCCATCGCAAAACCAAACCCGAAACCGGTAACGAGCCACGATACGACAGTAATTACGCCCGTAACAATTGCAATAATAGTGAGATAAAATGCGGCCCTGTCAGACAAAATCTGCAAACGCGATTTTGACGCCTGCGCTTCTTGCACGAGCCGCATTATTCCCGCGAGAAAGGTATGTTCGCCGATTTTCGTGACTTTTATTGTAAGCGGCCCATCACCATTTACCGTTCCCGCGATAACTTCGCTATTTACATTTTTAGCCACCGGCGCGGATTCGCCGGTAACCATTGATTCGTTCACCTCGGACCTTCCTTCAACTACGATACCGTCTGCCGGAATGCGGCCGCCGGAACGGACAAAAACAACATCTCCTTCGCGAAGTTCGGAAAGTAAAATAGTTTCAGGTTTGCCATCCCGAAGCACTTCAGCAGTATCCGGAAGAAGTTTGGACAATTCCTTGAGCGCGCCTTGTGCGCTGCTTACGGCGCGCATTTCAAGCCAATGGCCGAGAAGCATAATCGTTATCAGCGTAGTGAGTTCCCAGAAAAGGTCATGGGAAGTTTGCCGCAGAACCGCATAAACGCTGTATAAATATGCCGCGGATACGGCAATGCCAATTAAAGTCATCATACCCGGCAGGCGCGCTCGCAATTCTCGCCACGCTCCAATCAGAAAAACCCAACCGCAATAAAAAAATACGACAGAGCCGAATATCAGCGGCATATACGCCGAACCAGAAAAAGCGGGCGGCGTCCAGCCAAATGCTTTCTCAACGACATCCGCGTAAAGCACCACGGGAATGGTAAGCGCAAGACTTATCCAGAATTTCTTGAAAAACATCGCAGTGCTATGACCGGCATGTTTATCAACGGTTGGCCCTCCGTGATTATGCTCCGTTTTTTTATCCTTTAAAGGAATTAAATTCATGCCGCACTCCGGGCACATACCCGGTTTATCCTGTTTAATTTCAGGATGCATTGGGCAAGTGTAGGTTTTTGTTTGCGTATCCTTCATTGTGATTTGTTAATTATAATTCATGTTGCGCTAAACTTCACAGCCGCCGCTAGTTTTAGCGGGTGCGGGCTCCACGCTACAGCCGCCACCGCCTTGATTGGGGCGAGACTTAACTTGCTCCATAATTTTCTGGTAGCCCGAGGCGCTGGAATACGCCGCGCCCAAAATTTCCTTTGGATTTACTTTTTCCCACGAAATGCCGCGGCTCTCAAAATATTGCGCTATGGCCAAATACGCATCCGGAAACCAGTAGGAATTGACTGCAAGAGCCGTTTCCCACATTTTTTGCTCACTGATTCCCTGCGAGGCCATAAGTTCCAAAAGTCCGAGCATTGCCATTCCGTGGTTGCAGTCGGGAAAATGAGTGGAATTACCGCAACAAGGCCTGTATATACCTCTTGATACTTTATCCACGAGCGCCTGCTGTTCCAGCGTAAGCGTAAAAAATTGGTGCTGGCTGTAATGGCTCATTGGGTCCCCGTCGGCGATTGTCCATCCGCCGGTAGAAGCAAAATTTTGCGCTCCGCCGTACCTCGGATTAGTCATTTCGCCGGATTCAAGTATGGGATTTTCGTTTGCAAGCCCAAGCGCCCAAAACAGATTCAACAGATATCCAGCGTTATCATTTGTAATTTTAAGCTTGCCGTTGTTTTGGCCAAAAAGCAGGCTTTCGTATTCTTCGGAAAAAGCGCCTCTTTGGTCATAAATTGCCTTAAACTGCTCCGCGTCAATTACTCCTGTGCCAACAAGCTTTGACCCAAGATCACCCCAGCGAACCGGCAAAACAACTCCTCTGGAGGGGAGGACCCCTTCTTCTATTTCTGATGTTTGTGTTAATGAAAGACCCGCTACACTTTCAGTATTGTTGGTTTTTGATCCCGTCGAATATATCAACGCTCCGGCAATTATAATCGCCGAAGCCAAGACGCTTACCGAAAAGAAATAATCTTTTTTTGGTGTTTGTAATTCTTTGTCCATAATCAGCAACACTTTTTCATTTTTTCTTCCAATTCGCGGACTCTTTTGTCGTGTTCGGGATGTCCTTTTGCGGTGCTGGATAACTTAAGAAATATCAACGCAAGTGCCGCAAGACCCAAAACCATAATTCCAAATGTCTGCCACCACGAGTAGACCAGGCTGTAAGCCGCCACAAATCCCAGAGGGATAAACAGGGCCTTCCAAGCCATCGATAAGCGGCCGTCTGGCAACCGTTTATCAATTTGGTAGGCAATTCCCACCACCGAGCCTCCTAACAGCATCGCGAGGACGGCAATATCAATCGGATAGCCAAGAAATCTTAAGCCAAGCATCCAAAGCCAGGTGCCGGAAACGCCGGCGCAAATGGGGCAAACCGGAAACGGCAGAATTTTTTTGGCGCCCCACACAAGTCCCGTGATTGCTACTATTGATATTGTTGTAATGACAATAAACATATTAGAGGAATAAAATAAGGATTCCTAATATGACCATAACTATGCCGCCGCCCAGGCGCATCATTTTATTTTCTTGCCGTTGCCATGTCCTTACTTTTTCCAATAGCGCGTGGTTGCTGGCAATGAGAAGCATGACGACGAGCGGAAGAATGAAGATCAGGTTATAGAGCAACAAATATCCTAGCCCCTTGGCATACGTTGACATATCGTGAAGAAGCCCAAGCACCATCAAATACGGCCCGCCGGTGCAGGGAAATTCGCACAGTCCAACCAGCACCCCAAGAACGAGCGCCGTTGGTATTGACGCTTTTTCCATCAGTTCGGCCATTTTGTGATGCGCCGCCTGCGGAATGCGCAGCTTAATCGGAAAGGCCGGAAAGAACTCATTTATTACATTGATGAAACCCAGAGCAATCAAAAGCGACGCGCCAATCTTAGCCATAAAGTGCGGCGTGTTGAAAATATGCAGAGTCTGAAAGATACCAAGGCCTATCAACACATATACGATGAAGATGCCAAGAATATAAGAACCCCCAATTTTCAGGATGCTTGAACGAAATTTTCCGATACTGAAAAGAAAGGCGATGGTCAGAAGCAGAATTGAGAAGGCGCAGGGATTTATACTGTCAATGAGAGCCGAAACGCTGACAAGCGGTAAGAGCCATTTTCCTCCATCGCTTAAATTCCAAAGCGCCGTCGTGCCGACATTTCCAAGCTTGAAAAATAATACCGAACCAATCAGCACAACAGCGATAGAAATTAAAATTACAAGCTTTTTATTCATGTTTAGGCCGTTTTAGGGAGTAACGAGGGCGGAAAATTGCAGCTCAAGCGGTTCTCCCGCGTTGTTTTCTATGGTTACAACTCTTTGAATCGTACCCACGCCGGCGGGACCATGAGCTGTGGGATCAAATACTACCTCAACGGTCGCTTCTTCGTTCGGACTAAGGGATTTATTGATTTTCGGGACGTACGCGTGCCCAGGCATGCCGTAAGGCCCGAATTGTTTCCCGCCCAACGTTAACAGCGCGGTCGTGCACATGCACGAGGTATATATCTTTTCAATGGCAACAGGATCTGCGCCGGTATTTTTAATCGTGAAGGCGTGGCTGACATCCCC
>Ga0209541_10017427_pt1 | contig 10502 bp, 10 predicted proteins | sample RifCSPlowO2_01_FD_184027 | JGI IMG/M metagenome (GOLD analysis project Ga0209541, IMG submission 184027) | Groundwater microbial communities from Rifle, Colorado - Rifle CSP2_plank lowO2_0.1 (SPAdes) (version 2) | ecosystem: Environmental > Aquatic > Deep subsurface > Groundwater | place... | reverse complement strand
ATGGAGTTGGCATTTTTGGTTGGCCCAATAACTACATTACTCTAGGTACTACTTTTGAATATATTCTAGACTTCTGGAAACCGCCTAAATAGCTCCCTTCATTACAAATCTTTTGACATCGGACGCAAAATCTGTGTTTGGCTTGAATCTTTTTCCATGCAACTTATTATTTATTTCAGAGAAGGTTTCAAGGGGGATATAGCAGAACCCTCCTAATTCTTTGCAATGTTTATCTATCAGGTCTATATTCTCATCAGTAAACTCAGATGGCTGATTGAAAAATCCTATCATACTATCTCCGTCAAATTTTAATCCCCTTGTACCTCTCTCTCGGATTTTCATGCTTTTAACTTCAATTCTATGTTTGTTAACAACTGGATTAGATAGGTTTGGGTGAAAAACTGTAATATCTGTATGATCCGTCCTCTTTACATAATGGAAACCCTTCCTCAATCCTTTATCTATTAATTCTTTTTCAACACAAAGCTCCGATAAGTTACCGGTTGTAGATTGAAAAGTTTGACTTATTCTTCTAGCCGCTTCTTCCATGAAATTACTGTATTCAACATTATCAATTACAATTGGTCCTCTTAGGAGCTCACGTTTTAATTTTTGTTTTATATCTTCAGATAATCTAGCTATTGTATGTCGATGCAAAAACTCTTCAATCTTTTTTTCATAATAAATAGCTCTATACTTCTTCATTAATTCATAAGTTGAAGCGTGAAGTTGGTTAAGATCAGCGTTCGGATTCTTGTTGATCGCTTCATTAATAATTGTTAGTGCTGAAGGGAATTTTTTCATAATTCTGCTTTGGTATCTCTTCGTTTAATGACAGGTCTCCTTAACAATACGCTTTGCAATTCTACTATTTTGAAGACAAATTTGTAGTTAGCTAAGATCTAGAGTTTCCGGCGAGAATGTTAATACGCTTTTAAGGCGTAGTTTTGGAAGAGAGTGCTGTACATCAAAGCATCTTCTGCCAGCTTTTCTTTATCTTTTTGCGCTAACAGTTTTGCAATCGAATTTAATAACTTTTGCAGATAAGGCGAATTATGTTGGGCTTGCAACTCTTTATGCCTTTTTAGAGCTTCCTCTAAGAAGCGCTCAGCCATTTGTGTTGAGCCGCGATTGTAGCCAAGGGCAACTCTTTTTAGATCCATTGCAAGGGCGCCTATTGTTTCCCTATTGGGATTCATAATACTTCTTTAAAAAAAATACTCCGTTAATTCTTTGTACTTGTTTCTAATTTTAGCATCTTGTATTTCATTACTTGTATTGTTGCCCTAAGGGCGAATATTTATGTAAGTATCAAACTTCTCCTTTAATTTTTCTATTTCTTTTTGGGTATAAGGTGCGCTTTTGGTAATAATCATGACAGCCGTATTGTAATTTTACAAAATTCCTAACAGTTTATTGTGTATTTGAGTACCATTGGATACAAGAAAAATGTTATTGCGGTCACTTTTTTCTTTTTTACCTTTGAAATCGGTAATTAGTGCGCCAGCTTCGCGGGCTATTAATTTTCCTGCTGACCTATCATAAATTTCATTGTCATTATTAATAATTGCTTCGATTTTACCTTCTGCCAACAAACAATAATCTACAGATGGGGCCCAGTTCATAAGAACACGTTTTATATCTAGGCCATACAATTTCCCTACTATCCGCCCATTTTCGCTATTCGGTGTTAAATAAGCGCAAGTGTACATTACGGTGGATTTTTTTATATTACTTTCTTTGTTTACTTTTATTCTTTGATTATTTTTATGTGTACCTTTACCTTTTTGGGCGAAGTAGGTATTACCTGCAGTGGGATAATGGGTTACAGCGAAAATAATCTCGTCTCCATGAGTAAGTGAAATACATACACCATAGTATGGAATCCCTAATGCAAAATTGTTTGTGCCATCTAAGGGATCGATTATGAAAGTGTATTGGGATTTATTATCGACATAATCCGATTCTTCGGAAAGAATGTTGTAGTTAGGAAAATGTTTTTTAATGACTTTTAGAATTACTTCTTCTGCTTCAACATCGGATTTTGTCTGGAAGTCCGCAGCCGAAGATTTTTGTGTTTTCTTTAAATTCTTGCCAAAATATTTTAAGTGAACTTTACCAGCGTCTTCAGCAGCCTTAATTAGTACTTTGTACTTAGGATTCATTTAGATATTATCGCAGATCTAATGTTTTAGCAGAGAATGTAATGTTTTTTGGTTTGAGGATGACTTGGCGAGGGCCGCGGGAGACAAATCCTGCGTCAAGAGATTGGAATTTGTTTTTGGAAATTATTGATTGGGCTTTCTTGACGTCACGCTGATTGACAAAAATTGCATAATCTTGACCCATGTTGTAAGTCTGGTACATTTCATAGTCATCGACGTTTGCATGTTTTTGAATAAACTTAAAAACTTTCTGAGGCGGAAATAATTTTTCTATTGTGTAGGTAAAGTTTTTCCTGGCACGCATGATTTTCCTAAGACCATGTCCGGTGATATTGACTATATAATGGATATCGACTCCATTATCCAAAAGATCCTGAATTACTTTCGCATAAATATTTGTCGGCGTAAGAAGAGTTTCTCCATACATTTTATTTTTGTTGATTTTTGTTGCGTATCCTTGGGGGAGTTTTTCTGAAACTTTGCGCGCTAGGGAAATTCCGTTAGCATTTATGCCATTTGATCTGATGAGTACAATTCTGTCTGCATTTTTAAGTTTTTGGTCTGTTACAAGGTGCTTTTCAGACTTGAGTATTCCGACGGCAGATCCGCCTAAATCAACTGTCTGAGGCGTTATTATGCCCTTTAGTGTGGGTGTTTCTCCGCCACCCCAAGTTGCGCCAGCAAGATCGCAGGCCTTCTTCCAGCCGCTAATGAAATCAGTCATCCTTGGTTTGTCATGCAACCAATTATTATCTTCCACAGCCCAATAGGCATGAACCACTAAAGGTTTGGCACCGACAGTTGAAAGATCATTGATAAAAGTGGCGACAGTATCTTGGGCAATAATGTCATAATAAGTTTTTCCGGTAATTTTGCGCATACTGTCGGCTATTAAATTTTTTGTCCCCAAACACTCAATGACAGATGCCATGTGGATATTGCCCTGTTTCCAAACAAATGCTGATTCACCGCGGGTATCGCCTATTTCTTTGAAGCCCGCTTTTTTGAGATTAACACCGGTTGCGCGCGCGGCTTTTTGCGAAAGTTTATTTATGGGGTCTTTGGTGGAATAATCGTCACCGACCTGGGCATAGGTAATCTTTTTGGTCATGATTGGTTTGCGAAGTTTATCATATTTTCAAAAAAGGCAGCGCCGTCGGGCTTTTTTTGGTTGGCGAATTTCCATCGTCGCCAGTTGGGGTGTTGGGTAATTTCTACAAATTTTTCCGGGTGAGGCATAAGACCTAAAATTCGGCCAGATGGATCGCAAATGCCGGCGATTGCTTCCAGTGATCCATTTGGGTTTTGCGGATATGCTTGAGTGGTTTGACCGCTTTCATCCACGTAGCGTAAAACAACAAGATTTTGATTTTCGATTTTTTGGATTGTTTTATTGTCCGCAAAGAATTTACCCTCTCCATGGTTTACAGCAATATTTAACGATCCGGTATCGTCATTTTCCGATACCGGATCGGAGATCAACCGGTTTAAAAAAATACACTTACTTTTTTCTATCTTTAATTTAACCCAGCGGCATTCAAAATGGCCGCTTTCATTTGGTGCTAATGTAACATCCATTTTTCCAAGATTATTAAAAGGCAGCAGACCGGTTCGAACAAGTGTCTGAAATCCGTTACAAATACCAACAACAATTCCTTTTTGGGCAACGAAGTTTTGAAGTTGATCTTTAAAAAAACTGGTCAACTCAATTGCCAAAACTTTACCGGCTGCAATATTATCGCCATAAGAAAAACCGCCCGGTAGGGCGAGGATTTGATAATCATTAAGCATTTTGCTTTTAGCCCTTAGCTCATTAATATGGACGTACTGAGGAGCGCTACCTACTTTTTCAAAGGCATAGAATAGTTCTTCGTCACAATTAGTTCCGTCTGATCTTAAAATGCAAACTTTGGGTTTACTCATAAGTTAAAAGTTATAAGGCATAAGATTTAATTAAAAGTTATAAGTTTATAATTTTTTTCCTTTAAGCTTCAAAACGGCACTTGCAATCATGCTTGTAATTTCTTGAAGTTCCGAAAGTATAGGATCTATTTGTGAAGTGGGAGCTAGTTTCGAGTACTTAAGCAACTCAAGCCAGTATTTAGACTCGTTAGAACTTTTGAGTGCTATCTCGTAGTATCTTTTAAATTCGATCCTTGAGCTCGAACCCAATGCCTCTGTTAAATTAGCTCCTATAGAGCAAATTGACCTAATCACCTGATCACTGATTATCCAAGCGCTTCTTTTCTTAGGCAACTGATCGGCTAAAGCAATAACCTTAAGACTTAACTGGAAACATCTTTCTCTTAAATCACTTTTAAATTTTGACTTGTACTTATTGCTTTTCACTTTTAACTTATAACTTGTTGACCAAATATCTCCTTCATTGGTTTTTGCCATGATTCTTTAAGTTTTTCAACCGATACATCACAGATAGTATTTGATTTCTGATTTACACGGACTGATTTATCGGCAATTGTTTTACCGATGATCGTGTATGGTACGCCTTTAAATAATTTTTGAGCAGTCTTTTCATTTTGAACTTCTACTAAAAAAGTTCCAGCTGTTTCGGAAAAAAGAATAAAATCTGGTCGGACTCTCACCTCCGAGGTGTTCTCTTGTCGTCGACTAGACTTCACCTCGGAGGTATTGACTTGGCTGAGTTCGATCACTGCACCTACTCCCCCGCCTAAACACATTTCAAACAGTGTCGTAGCCATCCCTCCTTCGGAGATATCGTGACATGATAAAATTTGATCACTTTGAATTGCGTGAGTTATCGCAGGCAAAGTTTTTGGCAAATATTTAAGGTCAATTTTTGGTAAATTGGTGCTGCTTGATCCTGTTGTATCGAAGTACGTAGACCCCCCGAGATTTTTAAAATCGCTTTTACCAACTAAGACAATCGTTGATCCAATTTTTTTGAAATCGCTGCTCGCAGTTTTTTCTATATCGGGAATTTTTCCGAATACTGATATCAAAAGAACTGGTGGAATTTTTAAAACTTTGCCGTCGGGGTAGCGGTAAGTTGAAGAGAGACTGTCTTTACCGGAAACAAATGGCATTTTCAGAACTTTGGCGACATCAACACAAGCATCGACTGATTTATCAAGGTCAGCCAGGCTTTCTTGATCCGGAAACGGCCATATAAAATTATCGATTAAAGCAGCATCTTTAAGATCTCCTCCAACTGCAACATAGTTGGATACTGCTTCTGCAATTGCCCAAACACTGCCCCAATAAGGATCAATTTTGTTAAGAATCGGGTTTAAACCGTGAGCTGTAATAAATCCGTAATTTTTGGTTAAGATTGGCCGAAGCACAACTGCATCGTTGGGAGCATCGAAATTTTTTCCACCAAAAGGATGGAGGACTGACGAGCCTTGCACGTTGTGGTCATACTGTCTCACAATCGGTTCTTTGCTGGCCACATTGCCACTCATAAGAATTTTTAGAAAGATTGGCATAAGATCTTTTGGTTGGCTTGGAGGTTTTTCTTTGATGTTGACGACTTTTGATTTGCCAATCATCGTTCTTTGAGGTAAACCGTCGTGTATGAATTTCATGGGCATATCACAGACAGCTTGATTTTTACCATGCCTGCCGGCAGGCAGGTATGTAACAACAAGCCTTTTTGATCCATCAAATTTACCTAGCACTGAATGGAAAACATTGTAGAGATCACACATCTTTTGGACTTTTTTAAGATTTTTGGGGTCTATTGCCAAAATTAACCGTTCCTGAGACTCAGATAAAAATATTTCCCAAGGCGCCAGGCCGGAATATTTTAAAGGTGCTTTTTCTAAAAACACGCGGGCGCCAACACCTTCCCCCATTTCGCCGATAGCCGAAGAATAACCACCGGCACCGCAATCAGTAACTGAGCGAATTAAATTTTTATTCCTTAATACAATTACGACATCGATAATCCTTTTTTCTTCAATGGCATTGCCAATTTGAACGGACGAACCTAGAACTTCACCGGTTTCATGAGTCATTTCACCGGATGCAAAAGTGGCTCCATGAATACCGTCGCGACCGGTTGCTCCGCCTATCGTTAAAATTAAATCACCAACTTTTGGTGATTTTTTAATTGCATTTTTCTTAGGGATTATGCCGTAGGAACCAGCGGCAACAGTTGGTTTGGCCCGGAAATCTTCATGAAAATGGACAGAACCGTTATTGGTGGGAATGCCGACACGATTGCCGTAATCGCGAACTCCGGCCACTACTTTCTTGAGCAAATATGTTGGCGGCAGACAGCCCGGGGGGATTTTGTTTGAAGGCAAATGGGGGGGTGCAAAACAAAATATGTCGGTTGAGGCAATAACTTTTGCCCCTTGTCCAGTTGCTGCAATATCACGAAATACTCCGCCGGAGCCGGTCATGGCTCCGCCGTATGGTTCGATGGCTGATGGGCTATTGTGAGTTTCGCCTTTGCCGTTAATTGCCCAACCGTCATAAAAATCAATTACTCCGGAGTTATCAACGAACGCAGATACTATTATTTTTTTATTGTTTTTGGCCGTTGATTTTATGCGATCAAAAAATGGCGTTTTCTTTTGGCCATCAATTATTAAATTTGCTTTAAATGTCTTATGCACGCAATGTTCCGACCATGTTTGAGCTAAGATTTCGATTTCGCAATCAGTTGGGTCACGCTTTTCACCAGTAAAATAATTTTTAATAACTTTCATTTCTTCGAGATTTAAAAAGAGGCGATTAGTCGATAAATCTAGAAGTTGGGTGTTAGAAAGATTACTGATTTTAACGGTTTTAACCTTTGGGGTTTTGCCGGTGATCAGTAGCGTTTTTGGTTTTTTGGCAACTATATGTTCAACTGTTTTGTTAACCAGAAGGCGGTTAATAATTTGCTGCAATTGAAGTTTAGATAATTCGCCGAGAAATGCGTATTCAAATGAAGAGTCGCAAGCTGCGAGTTTTATATTAAGGTCGGAAGCAACTTTTAGAATTGAAGCTACTTCCGGATTCATAACTCCTGGTTTGTAGGCAACTTCGACTGATTGACTGCTAGCGTTGAAGATTTTTTTATTAACAGTGAATTTTTGATCAACCGCTTCGACAAGTGCAGATTCTATTAATGTTTGGGTGTCTTTTTCGGAAATGCCTTCCAGGCGATAAACTTTGGCAGTGCGAACGTTTTTTATGGAATTGATATTTAATGTAGATTTTATTTCCGCAAGGAGACTTTGACCCTTTGGATCCGTGTCGTTTTTAGAGGTAACCCTTATCGTCTGGATCATTTCAAATTATTAATATCTTCCTTTTCTAAGTTGCTCAACTTTTTCGAGAATCTCGGGTTTTAACTGTCCATCCGGGCCAAAATAATAATTACCATGAGGCACTGGTAGTACTGCTTTATGTTCGGCTAAATCAGTTGACAGTCTCGCTTGGTCTTCTGGTGGCGGATTTATACTCTTTTCTTGATTTGACATAGGTTCACCTCCCTTTCAATCTCTCCAAATCTCTATATCCTATATCTTTTCTATAGTGTAATCCATTATTAGTTATAGAGACTTGAGAAAGCACATTATAGGCTTTTTTTTTGGCTTCTGCAACATTTGCACCTTCGCCGAGAACATAGAAAAGACGGCCACCTTCGACCACGAATTTTTGACCTTTTTTAGCGACTCCCGCACCATAAATTTTGGCTCGATTTTTTAATAGCTTATCCAAGCCTTTTATCTCTTTGCCAATAATCTGACTATAGTTTTCCGGATATCCTTTAGATGCGGCTGTAATCACTACCCGGTATTTTTTATCTTTAATAATTTTTTGTAAATTTCCCTTGAGCGCATTAGAAATTAAATCGTAAAAATCATTTTTGATTGCAGGAATTAGGACTTGAGCTTCCGGGTCTCCCCAGCGTGAGTTAAATTCAATTATCCAAACTTTTCCATTCTTATCGATTATTCCCCCTAAATATAGGATACCAACATATGGTCTGCCTATCTTTACCAATCCTTCGATTGTCTTTCTAAAAATACTAGTGATTTGAACCTCAACTTTTTTTGTAATTGCCATTGGCGGTGATGAGCACCCCATGCCCCCAGTGTTGAGACCAACATTGCTATCAAAGACTGTTTTATGGTCTTGAGCATTGCCAATGATTTGAAAACTTTTGCCGTTCACTATTGCAAATGATGAAAATTCTTCGCCTTCTAAGCATTCCTCTATCAAATAAGTTTGACCGGCTATGTCAAACTTTTTCATTTGTTTGATTTTGGTGATTGCATCTTGATTATTTTTAGCATGGAGAGCTCCTTTGCCAGCGGCAAGCCCTGATACTTTGATATACCATTCAGAGTCTTTCTGATTCTTAATGAAATTAATGCCGTCTTTTTCGCTCTTACAGATTTTATATCTCGGTATCGGCAATTTATTGCTTTTCATAAAGTCTCTTGCCCAAGCTTTATCCCATTCGATTTGACCGGCAGCTTTTGTTGGACCGAAAGTATTAATACCTGATTTCTGAAGTGCGTCAGAAAGCCCAACAGCAACCGCATCATCCTGAGCAACATCGACTAGATCAATATTTTCTCTTTTGCAAAGTTTGACAATTTCATCAATGTCTGTAGTTTTTAAGTAAGGGAATATACTGACATTCTTGTTTATTGTCATTAAATCGTTACCTGGTACTGCCAAAACTTTTTTAACATTGCTGCTTTTGAGATATGCTCCAGTGAGAACTGATCCTCTGCCACCGCCGTCTACAACTAGAACCGTAGCTTTTTTACTTCTCGAAAGCTTTTGCAAAACTTTTACGTAAATTTGGTGTTCCTTGTTTTTTATTCGGCTATAAAGTGAGTCTACTATGTCGTTTTTCTTAATTTTGACAAAAGTGCGAGCTAAAACTTTCCCAAAATCAAATTCTTTCGTAAGAAAATGGATTGATGACCCCCCGTAAGTTGCCTTACTCTGCAAAAAATTGTTAATAGCTTTTTCGGCTAGCAATCCACGATTCCATAAGGCATCTGTTCCGTCCGGATTTTTAACGGTTCCGTTTATTGTGTTTGGGACAAGGCCAGGATGCAGATTTATAATTTGATGCTGGAAAGAGTTTATAACGGCGTCTGTAATAATCTGCTTCCAGCCGGCAAGAGCGACAAAATCAGGCTGAAACTTTAGCAAGATTTTTTTTAATTGATTTTTTTCTGGACAAATTGCAATTTGCAGATTGTTTTTTTTGGCCCTCAAAAGACCAGCCGCGTCCCAGGTATCGCTTACAACTACGACGATTTCGCCATTGATTTTCCCTGACTGTATTGCGTCAATAATTGCCTGTAGATTTGTCCCTTTTCCTTTGTCTGAAATGAGTACTGCAATTTTTATCATTAAAAAGAGTGGGTTTTAACGAGGCTTTGCCAATAATATATCAGCAGAATAGCTTATGAAGTAATATTTATCAAGATAACTTTACTTTTCGTCCTTGAGGTAGATGCCAAGTATGCCTAGCACACCAGCCACTAAAAAGAGCTGGGTTGGAGCGATATTGGTAATATCTACTTGCGTCACAGCCTGGACAACTGCAACTAGAATAATGAGAACTGCCCCCGCTATCAAGAGCTGGGACAGTGGGTTGCTCTTGGACGTAAAAAGACTCTTTTTAGCCATAATCAATTATTGGCACTTTTAACAAGTTAAGTCAATGGTTTTGCAAAATATGGCTAATTTTTGGTAAAATACTATGCGCTTTTAGGAAGAAGGGCGATCACCCCGCATTGCGGGGAGGAAAGTCCAGACAGCAGAAAGCAAGGGGTGGAACGTAAGTTCCGACTAGCAATAGCTGGTGTCTAAACTCTTTATCCGCATGTGGAGTTTAGAACAGGTTTTGAATTAACAAAACCTGAGAGCAACAGAGACGAGCGGAGTGAAACGGGCAATCCCACCTGCTGCAACTCAGAATTGGATCGTTTGTACCACGCTTTCGGAAGATCCAAAGTAGAGGCATCTTGCCAAAAAAGGCAGGCGAAGTGAAATAAACGTCACTTTGAGATAGATGATCGCGAAACCCCGCTGAGCGAGGTAAGAACAGAATCTGGCTTACTCTCTTCCTAAAAGTCTTTTACTTTTAAATCTTGCGTGTGCATTAACTTTTGATCATCCATTAAGAGTTCATTGACTATTGCTCTCACAGTAATTACTAATGGTACGGCGAGGATTGCACCAGCGACTCCAGCAACTGTCAGCCCAATTAACAATGAGATAATTATTACAGGTGGGTAGAGACCAACTGCTTTGGACATAATAAGTGGTGCGAATACATTGCTTTCTATCTGCTGAATAACGATATAAAGAGCGGCTACTGCTAAACCC
>Ga0209541_10017426_pt1 | contig 10502 bp, 16 predicted proteins | sample RifCSPlowO2_01_FD_184027 | JGI IMG/M metagenome (GOLD analysis project Ga0209541, IMG submission 184027) | Groundwater microbial communities from Rifle, Colorado - Rifle CSP2_plank lowO2_0.1 (SPAdes) (version 2) | ecosystem: Environmental > Aquatic > Deep subsurface > Groundwater | place... | reverse complement strand
TTGTTGGGCTTGGCAACCGGTGTCCTGGCAAAGCTTTTGGTAGGCTGCCAGTACCTGCGGCAGTAGCTTGTCCTTGGCCCGGAATAGTACCAGTGGTTCATCGTCAGGGACTGGTGTGCCATCAAGCTTTGTAATGTCACCATCTGTTTTATATTTACCATCGATTTGTCGCATAAGAAATCTCCTTTATCTAAATTATATACTTCTTGTCGGCACTTGTTCCCATCCCGGCAGTATCTCATCAAATATAAACAGAGCCATTTCACGCGCCATAGGGAATATTTCCGTCTTGGGAAGCTCAACAATATCCTGCCGAGTAAATAGTTTAATATCTCCCGATTCATCTTGGGCTATCGGATATTTTGGAGGCTCTTTGGTCGTAAAAGCAAAAACACTGTCGGTGTGGAAATGACCTTCAGAATTCTTAACAGAATGAGTGTTATAGCAGATAGATACTGGGTGGACTATGGCATTACTCAGTTTCTTAAGCCGCAATTCGGGCTGCAAAACCTTAAGTTGGGCAATGTTATAGCCTGCTTCTTCCCGAAGCTCATGAATAATCGTTTGCCATGGGTCTTCATTCAGCTCAATATGGCCGCCAAAGTGCAAATATAATTTATCTAGTTTGTGCCGATGAAGCATTATTCTGGGCTTGTTACCATCAAGCCGAACAATGTATGCACTTGCTGTATGATCATGTTGCCCAGGTTCGGCATGGATATGCCCCATATTGCCATCATACCAGCTGTGAGACTTTAAACTGCAGGTTCCTAAAAACCCTAACGGCTAATTACTGACCAGCTTTTTGAGAGCTATTACCATAGCGGCCTCTTTTAGTGATTGGCTTTGTGCGGTGGCAGTTTTGTAAACCTCAGCTACCGCTTTGATCATATATTCTTCCAGTTTGGCATTAACCTGGGCTTCAGGCCAGTGTTCGCCAGTCTTGTTTTGCAACCATTCTAAATAGCTGACAATCACCCCGCCGGCGTTGGTAATAATATCAGGCAGGATCAATATTCCTTGACTTGTTAAGTATTCCTGGGCCGCCCCATTGATTGGGCCGTTAGCCAATTCAACAATGATTTTAGCCTTAACGTCAGTCATATTGTTTTCGGTTATGGCATCTTCCAAAGCCGCCAATATCAGCACGTCCACATCAAGTTTAATCAGATCCTGGGTGTCAATTATTTTACTATTGTCATTCTTCCATTCACTAAAGCGGCCACCACAATTTTTATACTCCTGTAGCTGACGAGCCTTTAGCCCGGCCGGGTTGTACAGAGCCGCGCTCGTGTCACTGGCGGCTACAACCTGCCAATAGGGCTGCTCAGCAGCCACCACCGCAAAAAAGGAACCGACATTGCCAAAACCTTGCAAGGCAAGGGTCAGTTTCTTATCAGTCTTACTTTCATACTTGAGTAGTTCTCGCAGGGCAATAACACCCCCTCGGCCGGTAGCTGCTTCCCGTCCCTCACTACCGCCTAAATGCAGGCTTTTGCCAGTGAAGCTGGCATGGGTTTTATCTTCAGTCAGTTTTTCGTATTCATCAACCATCCAGTCAATAATTTGCGGGTCAGTGTTAACATCCGGCGCTGGAATATCTTTATCCGGGCCAATATATGGCTGTAAATGCCGGACATATTGCCGGCTTAGCTCCTGCAGTTCTTCTGAACTAAGGCTTTTGGGATTAACGGCTACACCACCTTTGGCGCCACCTAGTGGCAGGCCGACAGCGGCTGTCTTTAAGCTCATTAAAGTAGCCAGAGCCTGCACTTCGTCTAAATCAACATTCGGGTGAAAGCGAATACCACCTTTATAGGGGCCGAGTTTGTTATTGTGCTGAACCCGGTAAGCTTTGAATTTTTTACCGCTGCCGAGTTTGATATCGAATTGGTGCACAGAATCGGCCTGGAGAAGTTTCTGAATTTGATCGCCACTAAGGCCAAGATTCATACCGGCCTCCATAATCAGTCCTTGGGTGGTTTTTAGAATGTTTGGCTTTTGCCTTGACACAATTCTTATCATAGCAAAACTGATTATTTGATCTTTGAAGTGTTTTTTACATTTAACTTTTTGGATAAGGCGAGTATCTTTATTTCTTGGTTAAAGAAATTTAAAGAGCAAAAATGTTGGAAACAATTATTAGATCCTTTAGTTAGATCCTAAAGATGAAACAATGACCCCTCCACCGGCTCAATTGGCCTACGAAGGGCTCATGCGCGTAGTTAGTATTGGCGGCATAACTCATGAACATGCTCATGAAACAATGAAATTAGTAGTCGAGTCGCAACAAGATAATTAGTTCTACGACATCGAGTAAAAATCTTACACCGACTTTGTGTTAATCTGTATTTAAGAGTTATGTTTAAGGAATTTAAGAAGTTTATCCTGCGCGGCAATGTGGTGGATCTGGCCGTTGGTATTGCCATTGGCGCGGCTTTCACTAGCGTCGTTAACTCTTTGGTTAGGGGCTTTATAGATCCGCTAGTAGCGGTTTTTTACGGCGGGCAAAAACTAGCCAACTCGACTTTTACCATTAATGGTAAAGAGTTCTTGTATGGCGATGTTATCAACAGTGTCATTTCGTTCTTAATAGTTGCTATAGTCATTTTCTTCCTAGTAGTCCAGCCAATTAACAAGCTAACCGAGCGTTTCGGCAAAGGTGAGAGCGAAGAAACCCCAACCCATAAATGCCCTCATTGTTTAGCTAAAGTCCCCAAAGCGGCAACTAAGTGCATGTTCTGCACCTCATCTCTGCAAAAAGCCGCCTGAATTTAAAGCGAAATATCTTACTGCGCCAACACCTAAATTAGGGGGTATTGGTAGTGGAGCAAGGAAGGTTTTATGTCAAAGATTAATCTATGCAAAGAACCAGATGGTTGGTGAGCCTATATTGAAAGTGGCCGCGGTACTTTAATTGTTGACGGCTTCTTTAATGACGAATTCGAAGCAGCTGATGCGGCCCTGGCGCTTACCAACATCAAACCATACAGCTTGAGATAGAAATTTGGTACACCCGATAGGATTTGAACCTACGACCTCATCCTCCGCAAGGATGCGCTCTATCCAGCTGAGCTACGGGTGCTCGATAACAGGGGTAATTTTACCATTTTGAGAAGAAATAAGCCAGTGTTATATTTCATTTTGCTCATGCTTGCAATTCATTTGCCACAGCCATAATATTGCCTCATGAGTAAAGAAGGCACGTGGGGACTGATTGGTTATGGCAATATTGGAAAAGAAACCTTCAGACAAGTGAGTCTGAGCGAGCGAAAGGTATATCAACGCCTTGGCGTAATGGTACTTCCATCGCTTATGGTTAACCAGAAGGACGGTATCTGGAGGCCTGCTATTGAGCACGTATCCGAAATTCAACAATTGGAGAATCTTGATGATATACCAAAAGAGCCCTTGGGTGTTGCATCACTCGAAGACCTCGACGAAATTCCAGAGATAACTTTTGTGACTATCCCTTCTTACGATGATGGTGAAATCGCCTATGACTACATTTGCCATTTACTAGAAAGGGGCGGGAGGGTAGTAACAGCGGAAAAAGGTGCTATGGCTAACTTTTTTACGTCGCTTAAAGAAAAGTCAGGCAATTTTGCTAACTTGGGCATCAATGCTACCGTTGGTGGCGGCACAGGTATGTTGGAACATGCTAAGCTTCGTTGTTGGGACAGACAAAATGTAACACAGGTACATCTAGCGCTAAATGGAACCTTAGCGTCTATATTAAGCACGATCGCCCCACCGGGCGGCACTCCGCGGTCATTTGGCGAGGCAGTAAAAGAAGCAAGAAAAATGGGTTATGCCGATCCGCTGAAAAGGGGCGTGATACAGAATCCCTTAAATGTTGTTCGCGAAGAAGCAACTGGAGATATCCCCAAAAAAACTGCTATTTTCTTCAATACTGTTCTTGCAGATAAGCCCATTAACTGGAGGGATTTGGTAGGAGAGCTCAACGATACAGAAATTCGAAAAGTTATCGAAGAGGCAAACGAGCGTCGTTTTATTGTTTCGATGTATCATGAACGGTTTATTTCCGAACACATCGGACCAGAGGATGATGAAATTATTGGGAAATTTGAGCATTTTCATGAAGGTTGGCACATTGTAGGTGGTTTCAGAAATACAATGCGAAATCCACTCTTCCATAACATAGCTAACTTAACTGGTCCAGATAACGGCTTTGTTATAGGTATTGGTCCAGACCAAGAGGACGGGACATATAAATATAGTGGCCCCGGAGCCGGACCCTCACCTACGGTTAATACAATGCTGGACGACCATTTAAAAATGGCAGGGATCAGACCTTAGAACCGGAGACGGCGGGATAGTCGTTCAATTGCATCCAGACCGCCTTCTTCAAGCGGCAAATGCTCACCCAGAACACTAATAATCTTCTGCTCATCACTAGGGTCAAAATAGATAGACAGTGGCGGCATGAAGCGTTTAATCGGGATAAGATTAACACTGCTTAGCGCGCCTTCCCGGATCAGGGCAAAAGACTTAAAAAGGCTCAACAGATAAACCTTTTCACCGGCCTTTAGACCGGAACTGGACAGCTCATAGCTTACTTGCTTGGGCTTGTGGGTAGAGAAAACACCTACAATCACGCCAACGATAACTATCACGCCACTGGCAAAATAATCTTTGGTTATTAAATAAACAGCAAGTGCCAGCAGGATTGTGCCGGCGATTAAAGTTAAATACCAGGCCGGGCCCCGGCTGTGATCAATGTATTCTGAGGCTGTCCAGGTAATTGTAGTATCCTTGGCTGACTTTGTGCCTAATTGGCCTTTTGTCCCGGAACTAGACAACTCGGGTGGCTGCGAAACAGTCTGCCCATCAGGTTTATACTCCCAAGGACTGTTGTCATCATTCATCTTATGCTTATTGTAGCATTTGTGACTCTAAGGTGTTTGTTGCTATACTTACCACTGTTCTTTTAATCTTTTGTGGTGTAATTTGGAGGGGTCGGATAGTGGTTGATTCCAGTAGTCTTGAAAACTACCAAGCGAAAGCTTCGTGGGTTCGAATCCCACCCCCTCCGCCAAAGATATGGAGAGGTACCCAAGTGGTTGAAGGGGACGGTTTGCTAAATCGTTAGGGGTGCGCAAGTGCCCGCGAGAGTTCGAATCTCTCCCTCTCCGCCAGTCAGTTCCAAGCTTTATCGTGCGGTGTGTAGTGAGTGTTTTTTGTATCGCGCTGTTTGGCAATAGTCTTCAAAGTCATATCTTCTTTCTCTTTCGCTAGCTCTCTCTTGCTTTGAGCTTTAATGCCCTCTAAGAGCCTACTTTCTTTTAGTATGGGCGCTTTGATGTCCAGGGCAATTTGCTTTAGAATCGTTAAAATTTCCTTCCGATTTTCACCAGTAAGATCAATGGCTTCAGCCGTCCAATTCGTTATCTCACCGGCTTCGTCATAAAAGACTTCGTGGACGGCAAAGTAAGCCGGTTTTTTCAAATCACGCTTAATTATTCTATGGTTCCAGGTCATACTATTCTTTCATCTCTAGCCATAATACTACATAATTATTGCGTGGTCCACGTTATTTTGCTATTATGGGAACATGAAACGAAATCTTACAGTCCAACTTGAAGAATCGGTTATTCAAAAAGCTCGCGTGGTGGCGGCCCGGCGCTCGATTTCAATTAGCCGATTGGTAAGAGAAGAGATTGAAAAAGCGGCAAAAAGCGACGCGGCTTGGAGCACAGCCAAAAAAAGTGCTCTTGCTCAGCTCAACCGTCCTTTTAATTTAGGCGGCGGGCCTTTGCCCTCCCGCGATTCTTTACACGAGCGATGAGCCCAAGTTTCATTGATACTAATATCTTGGTATATGCCTATGATGCGGATGCTGGAGCTAAGCATTTGGCGGCCAAGGACTTACTCAAAATATGCTGGGAGACTGAATCAGGTATATTGAGCACACAAGTACTCCAAGAGTTTTATGTAACAGTTACCCACAAACTTTCCAAGCGACTGTCTAAGCAAAAAGTTCGCGAAGTTATTCAAAATTATCAAGCTTGGCCCATATACTCTATTAATGTTGATGATGTACTGAGTGCATCAGAAATTGAGGAGAAGTACCAAATTTCTTTCTGGGACGCGCTGATTGTACAAGCAGCCATGAATTCAGGCTGTAATAAACTCTATAGCGAAGACCTCCAGGATGGTCAAAAGTTCGATAGTATAATTGTTATCAACCCTTTTAAGTAGCAGTGCTCCTGGTCTAGAGACGTTTGGCAAACACCAAAGCATCTATCCGCTTAGCCCCAGCCGCCCGTAAAACCTTAGTAACTGCTTTAATGGTGGCCCCTGTACTAATCACATCATCGATCAGCAATATATTGCGGTTTTTTATTAACTTCTGCCTACGAACAAAGTAATTAGTCCTAGGCTGGATTAATCGCTCAGCCCGTTTAGTGCCAACTTGGCGGCTTTGGCCCAGGCGGCCAAGAGCATTAGCATACTGCAGCCCAAGCCTTAGAGTTAGCTTGCGGGCCAGCAGTTCACTATGGCCAAAGCTGCGCTGGCGGATCCTAGAAGTAGCTGTCGGCACCGGAACTAATAAATAGTTCAGCCGCTTCAGTATATCTTGGTGATTGAAGTCAAAAAACGTTTCAGCCATTAATTGACTAAGAACGACAGCCGCTGCCCGCTGGTGATCGAACTTGTAGGCTTTAATTAGTTGTTTGGCCGTACCGCCGTAGCTGGTAGTTATCCACACGTGAGCAGGGGAACTTAAACGACAAGCCCCGCAAGTGCGACCGCCAGGACCCAACCCGTTGCATAGCCAACAGCGTTCGCCATAGGGCACAATTTCAGAGGTAGAACAGCCTAAACAAAGGGTAGAACCTTCCTGGCCGCAAGCAATACACTGCGGTGGAGCAACCCACCCAATGGCTGCTTCTAAAAGACTCATGTTGTAATTGTTTTGTTGTAGAAGATAAGTATAACATGTTGCGAAGCTGTGCTTAGTGGGGCTATACTAGCTCTAACACAAAGACGTAAGATTTTAGATAAAACTTTTAATGTTTGGAGGATAACCCTATGGCTAGAGGCAGCCAACAGCAGAATGATTTACTTATGGGCGATGATATAACTGCTGCTTTTTTGAGTGAAGATGATGTCGTAGTACCAGCTGAAGAAGCTGACACCGAAGCTCCGGCAGCGGCTGATGAAAACGATGCTTGGGATGAAGAACCGGTAGCCGGTCAGCTAGCAGTAGATGTCTATGAAACCAAGGAAAAACTGGTAGTTAAAGGCCGGGTAGCCGGCGTTAACAAGAATGACCTGGACGTCAGCATTTCCGATAACACCCTGACAGTGCGTGGCACCCTAAGCTCAGGTGTCGAAGATGACGTTGAAAACTATTTCCTGCAAGAATGTTACTGGGGCGAGTTCAGCCGCAGCATAGTCTTGCCGGTACCAGTAAAAGAAGATGAAATTGAAGCTGTACTTAAAGACGGCGTACTGACTATTAGCTTTGCCAAGGTTAAGCAAGATACTGTTAAGAAGATTCAGGTTTTGTAAAGCAAAAAGAACTTATTAATAGCCCCTAAACGGGGCTATTTTTATGATTGAGTGACTTGTCTTAGCACAAACCGGACTAATACTTGGGCCAGGGCGACAATGATTAAGCCAATAATGGCGTATAAAATGGTGTTTTTAGCGCCAGTGACACTGGTATCACTACCGCCGGATGTAATGTAGCGCAGACCGCCGACAATTATCATAATGACGGCAACAACACCAACGATTACTGATAGTAAATTAATTATTCGCTTAATAAGCCGGTTGAATTGGCCCAACCCGCCACCCTCACTATCTAAATCTTGGCAGTTGCTATTTATTTCAAGGTTAACGCCGGCACAAAGGCCTTCACGCAGCGCAGGGCTAGTTCCTTCTTGGGCAAAGATGGGAGTAGATAATATAAAAAGCGCACCAATAACTACGCCAATAAGTAGGCTAGCTAACCTCAACATATAGGTAATTATACTCTAATTACTGAGGTAAAGAATAAGTATTGCTGTAATTAATTACAACAATAGAAAAGCGGTCCTGCTTAAGAAACGCCCCCCGTTTGCTTAAGTACAAATTTAACGATTACTTGGGCTAGGGCAACAATGATTAAGCCAATAAGGCCATATAGGATAGTATTTTTGGCGGTGGTTACCTTTTCGGAAGCTCCGCCACTTGTAATGTATTTAAAGCCACCGAAAATAATCATTATCACTGCCACTACGCCGACGATGATTGAGATAATATTGATGGCCTTAGCGAGAGTGTCGTTGAAAGTTGTCTCATCGGTTGTGATAGCAGCTACACAATTACCTGCGGCATCGACCTTTAAGTTGACTGCCCCCTGGCAAAGATTCTCTTTAATGTTGGGCGTTGTACTGACTGGTGCTGCTGAGGCCACAGCAGGCATAGCAAGGGAGAGACCGAATGAAAAAAGCGTAATCGCAGATATGATTAACATTTTTATTTTCTGGATCATTGTTTAGATTTCCTTATTACTTATGCTTTAAAGTATATACGCACTTATACCACAGTCAACCTGCTTACGACAAGGTTGCTGTGCACTAACATGGTTTTCCGGTAACCGAATTCTTTTTCTCAGGCCCTATTTGTATACATTGCCCAGTGTTTGCATCTGTAGAGGCTTCTTTCAATACAAACTTTACGACTACTTGCGAAAGCGTCACTATTACCAAGCCAATCAGCGCATAAATAATGATGTTCTTAGCGGTTTTAACACTTTCCTGATTGCCGGCGCTGGTTATGTACCGGAAGCCGCCATAGATAATCATGATCACGGCTACTATACCGACAATTATGGAGAATATGTTGATGATTTTCGCAATAAGGTCATTAGCTTTTCCGGTACCAGCGCCTTGTATTGCCTTGCACTGCTCTGGATCTTTAGGCTCAGAAACCCCTAACGTATTTGCCCCGCTACAGACGCTGTCTTGGATATTGGCCGCCGACACGGCAGCCGGAGCAGCCATGAAAAATGTTAGGGCAAATAGTGTGCCGATGGTAAGGAGTTTGTACTTGAGTTTTTGAATCATTTTAGTTCCTTTACTTATCAGGTAGCCTGATCTAAAACAAAAGCCACGATAATTTGAGCGAGAGCGACTATTACCAGACCAATAATGGCATATATAAGCGTGTTTTTGGCAGTTTTAACTCTTTCCTGGTTACCAGCGCTGGTGATATAGCGGAAGCCACCAACGATGATCATAATAACGGCTACTATGCCGACGATGATGGAGAGTATATCAACAATGTTACTGATGGTATTGTCTATGGTTGTGCCCGGGTTAGCGGCTCCGGGAACCCCTGCCGCATCATTGGCGCCACATTTAATAGCTTCCTGAGTACTGACACCGTCCTTGCCATCGAAGTCGCACCGGTCTGCCGCCTTGGCTGTTAGGCCAAAACCTAAAGTAAAGAATACCAGTAGAAACAGAAGTATCATTTTGATTTTTAGCGCCATAGTTATAATCCTATCATCTTAGCACCCTATCTGTAATCAAGCGGACCAGGGTCCAGGCTAGAGCCACTACAACCAAGCCGATGAGCGCGCTAACAATACGGGTCCTGGCCTGTTTTGCCTTGTTTGGGTCGCCGGACCGCTGGCCAATTGGGCTGCCGCCGGCTGTAATAAACTCAAAAGCACCTATGATAATCATGATCACGGCGCCAATGCCGGCAACCAGCGCAATAATATTGGCGGCTTTATTAATAATTCCATCTGGGCCGGCAATGGGATCGCTAGGATTGGTGCTTTGGGCTTGAGCCTGCTGGCAAGCAGGGCTTTTAGCCGCCTCACCTTGGCAGGCCTTATCAAGAGGATTGAAAGCGGCTAGAGCGGGTTGGGGTGCCATAAAGAATAAAGGTAAAAGTCCGAATATTGCCAAAGCTAAGATTTTAAATATGCTTTTCATAGCTTGCCTATCACAAAGTTAACTACGGCGGCGGCCAAGGCAGCGATTATCAGACCAATAGCTGCATATTTAATCTCATTTTTAGCCCGCGTTATGTTATCAGGTTCACCTTTGGAAAGAGCGTAGCGGGTACCACCAATTACTATGAACAAAAAAGCCAGGGCGCCAATGATAGCGAAGGCTATTAGAAAAATAGTTTTAAGGGTAGTGCTGTTTGCTTGGGCACGAGGTAAGCCGCTATCGAAAAGCCCTGCCACGAAAAAGAGTGTATTCATAATTTAAGCCAGTTTATTGCCTATAAATGCTACTACGCCTGAAGCGACAGCCACGATAGCCAGACCTATTAATGAATTATATATCCGCCTTCGGGCGGAGGCGGCTTTTTCTACCGTACCACCGGCAGTAATATAACCGACGCCAGCGATAATAATGGAAACGATAGCAATTAGTCCCGCTACTCGTAGAAGCATGTCCACGATTGCCAAGCTTACAGGAAGAATATCGTTGGGAAAGGTAAAGTTTGGCAGACATTGTCCGAACTCA
>Ga0209541_10017425_pt1 | contig 10503 bp, 15 predicted proteins | sample RifCSPlowO2_01_FD_184027 | JGI IMG/M metagenome (GOLD analysis project Ga0209541, IMG submission 184027) | Groundwater microbial communities from Rifle, Colorado - Rifle CSP2_plank lowO2_0.1 (SPAdes) (version 2) | ecosystem: Environmental > Aquatic > Deep subsurface > Groundwater | place... | reverse complement strand
CCCTGAGCCCCGCGGCCCGGGCCTATAAGCGCCTGGCATATCGTCTGTTGGGCAAGAAATATGTGGAACGGCTCTCGTTGGCCGACAAAATCAACCTGTTCCTGAAAAACTATTGAGGGCACCCAGATGGCACAACTAAAGCAACTCACCGTTGACCGCGAACTGGCCTCGTTGGAGCGGGCCTCGCGGAAGATTGCCGGCGAAGTCAAGTCGTTGCGGGCCTCCCTGGAACGCGACCTGAAGACGGCTGCCGCCCGGCGCGTGAAAACCGTGGAATCATTCAACCGGAACCGGTGACTACTTTTTTTTCTTCCGCTTTTTTTTCCGCTTCCTCGCCTTTTCCAGCCGCTCGAGTTCGGCGGGCGAGGGCTTCGCGTACTTGCGGTACTTGGTTTTCGCCCAGTGCTGGGGCTGCTTCGAACGCAACCGCAGCTCTTCTTCGATGAGTTTCTGCCTCAGTTCCTCTGAGGGCCCCGGCAAATGCCCGATTAAGGTCATGGAAGCCACTACCATTGCGCTGTCCAGCTTAATTAAGTTAACGCCCCCTCGTCGGCCACTCCGAACGACGAGGCTTATTCCAGGTGCACGGTCTTGCCCTGGAAGCGGATCTTGCTGCGGTCCGCGTACTTGATGAGGTAGTGGACCGTGCTCTTCGGCACCCCTGTCTGGGCCTGGATTTCGCGGAGGGTCTTGTCGTCCTGGTGGAGGCCGATGATTTGCCTGATTTTTTCGAGGGACAGCGAGAGGACGCGGCCGCGTTTTTTCTTGGCCACCAGTTGCACGCCCCGTTCCTCCAGGAACCTGCGCGTCTTGCGGCTCAACCGCCGGGCACAGGACTCCGCCAAGTAGATTTCCTTCAACCCGGTTTTTTCCACGATGCGGGCAAGCACGGCGTGGTGCACGGGCCGCACCAGGTGGATGCTGTCCGCGTCCGCCGGCACGCTCTCGGGCCGCGTGAAAGGGTACACCGGATAACGCATGAACTACACAATTCCTGGACAAGCTTTTAAGACCGGCCCTCGCCAACCCAAAGCGAGGCCGAAAGGCCGAGCCAGTCCCGTGCGTGGCACGGGACGTTTTCGCAGGGTTTCGTTGTCCTGCTTCGCAGGACGACGTCACCCCCAACAGGGGATGGTTGTAAAAAGCCCTTACTCGTTTTCGTTAATCATAACCTTTTTAAGTAATCCCCTGGCTTATTCCTTTGGTATGCCTGATTTCAGGGGTTTTGCGCCCATCCCGGAGGCCTTGGAAGCCCTCCAGCAGGGCCAATTGATTGTCCTCGTGGACGACGAAAAACGGGAGAACGAGGGGGACTTGGTCATTGCCGCCGAAAAGTGCACGCCCGAAGCCATTGCCTTCATGGCCTCGTTTGGCCGCGGCCTCATCTGCGTGCCGCTCGCCGAAGAACGCGCCAGGGAACTCGGCTTGAACCTCATGACGGACATGGAGGACGCCTTTGGCACCGCCTTCACGGTTTCCGTGGACGCCCGCCACCACACCACTACCGGCATCTCGGCCTTTGACCGCTGTGAGACCATCAAGCTCCTCGCCGACTCCAAGTCCACGAAAAACGATTTCCGGCAGCCCGGCCACGTCTTTCCCCTCATCGCGAAACCCGGGGGCGTGCTGCGGCGGGCGGGCCACACCGAGGCCTCGCTGGACTTGTGCCGGCTCGCGGGCCTCGCGTCTTCCGCGGTCATCTGCGAAGTCATGAAAGACGATGGCAGCATGGCGCGCCTCCCAGACCTCGCGGAGTTCTGCCGGGTGCATGGCCTGAAACTGGTCTCCATTGCCGACCTCATCCGTTACCGCATGAAGGCGGACACGCTCATCGAGAAAGTGGCGGAGGCGCGGCTGCCCACCGACTTCGGCGAGTTCAAGGCCATTGGATTCCGCGACAAAATCTATGGCGAGGAATACCTGGCCCTGGTCAAGGGCGAGGTCTCCGGCAAGCCCAGCGTCCTGGTGCGCGTGCACTCCGGCTGCGTGACGGGAGACATCTTCCACAGCCGGCGCTGTGACTGCAACGCCCAACTGGCCGGTGCGCTCCGCGCCATCGAGCGGGAGGGCAGCGGCGTGCTCTTGTACATCCGCCACCAGGAGGGGAGAGGCATTGGCTTGCTGCACAAGCTCGAAGCCTATGCCTTGCAGGACCAGGGCCTGGACACCGTGGAAGCCAATGAAAGGCTCGGCTTTGCCATGGACGTGCGGGAATACGGTTTGGGCGCACAGGTCCTGGCCGCGCTGGGCCTGACCTCCATCCGCCTGCTGACCAACAACCCCAAGAAACTGCATGCCCTCGAAGGCTATGGCTTGTCCATCGTTGACCGCGTGCCCATCAAAGCCGAACCCAACCCCTTCAACGCGCGTTACCTGAACACCAAGCGCGACAAGATGGGGCACCTGCTCTGAAGGGCCAGGAAAACCCTTATTAATTCCGTTGTGCCTATTTCCTTGCATGCGTTGGCTGGCGTTGCTCGTGTTTTTTGTCTTGTGGCTGCCGGGTTTTTTCTCGCAGGAGGAGGGTGGGGAGGAAGCCGTGCCCGCACCGGTTGCGGTGGACTCCAATGCGCTCGCGGTTTCGCCGCCCGCTGACGCGAATCAATCACTGCCACCAGGCCAGGCCGCGGCATCCCTTGAAAAGCCGGGGTTGTTGGACCCGCTGTTCTCGTCGTTCACGTTGAGCATCGTGGCCGTGCTGGTGTTTGCGGCAGCCACGCTGTATTTCATCCGCTCGGATCCCGAGCTTTGGCGGCCAAAGGCCTAGTTGCCTTCGCGCAGCACCACGATGTTGCCCCTGCCTTGCTTGATTTTCTTGACCCTGCCCATGGACTCGAGTTCCGATACGATCAGGGAAATCTTGGCTTCGCTCACGCTGGGCAGTTTGTCGCGCAGCTCTTTTTGCGTCAAGCGGTTGCCGCACCTTCGGAGGGTGTCCAGGACTTCCCGGGCATAGGCGTCCAAAGCCGGTGACTGGCCAGCCTCGGAGGCAATGGCTTGCCGTTCCGCTGGGGAGACCACGGGTTTAGCGTGTTCTTGTTCGATTAACTCGGCGCGTTGGCGTTGCCACCGCAAGAATTTCTCTTTTTCTTCGGCCAGGAACTTGAGGAGCGCGGCTTGTTCGACGAAGGCGGACAGCACCAGGATGGCGAGCACGGCCCAGAAAAGGAATTCCCTGAATTTTTCGGGCGTCCAGGTAGTGGCCGGCTGGGGTGCGGCGAAGTCATTGGCTTCCAGGGTGGGCTCGAGCTCGGTTGCGTCCAGCGTTCCGTCCAGGCCTTCCAGGGGCGGCAACAGGATGAGGTCGTAGATGAACCGGCCCTCGCCTTGGATGCGCAGGCGGTCTTCCGAGACGTACTTGAGTTCCCCGTTTTCATAGAATTCGGCGCGAAGGGAATAGGTTCCCGGCGGCAACTCAAAGGAGTAGGCGCCGTCCCTTGACACCACGCGTTGGGGGGGCGTGGAGTTGACGTCGATGACCACGTTGTTGAGGGGTTCCAGGGAATGCCATTCGAAGACGTTGCCGTGGATGGTGGCCGCGGAAGCCTCTGCCGCCAGCAGGAACACCAGGGCCAGGGTGCCTGCGCTGATTGCTCCCCGCATGCATTCCTCTTGCGGCCAAATGCTTTTAACCCTTCTTTTGGGCCTCCAAGGCAGGGTAAAGCTTTTTTTCGCGTGAGAGGCCCGCATAAAGTTTCGTAAAGGATTAAATGTCGTGGCCGGGTCCCGGCCTGGAAAGCATGCATTTAAACTACCTCGGCGACAATCGTGCAGGGAAACCGTTGCCTGAACCCCGCCGGTTTCCTCTTTTATTAAGGCATGGGCAGCATCATGGAGTCCAGGAAAAAAGGAATGGAAGTGAATCCCGTGAAAGAAAACCCGTTTGAATTCGTGGAGGCGTGTGGCGGGCTTTGGGTGAGCGACCGTCCAGTGGAGGTCGTTGCCCACGTCTCCAACCACCGGAAGTCCTTTCGGAGTCATTGGGGCCGGCGGGGCCGGGGAGGATTCGTTTAAGTATTTTTGGTTCGTCTTTCAAGTACTTCAATCAAAGGGAGGAGGTAAAGCCATGAAGCAAAAAATGGGAGCAGTGTTTTTTTCCCTGCTCTTGCTGGCATCCGTTTTGCCCCTGGTGTTCGCGGAAGGGTCTTCTGACTCCGGTGCTGGGGTCAGGGCCAAGGCCGGTGTGAGCGTGAAGGCCCGCATCAAGGCAGACGTCCGCGAAGACCTCTTGGACAAGCGGGAGAACCGGCTGGACAAAAGGGAAGATGTCCGGGATCGGCGTGAAGACGTCCGGGACAAGGCGGAGGACATCCTGGACGCGCGCGTGCAGGGCGGCGTGCGCGACAAGGTCGAGGACGTCTTGGACAAGCGCGAGGACGTGCGTGACCGGGCCGAGGACGTCCGGGAACGCGTGCTGGAACGCGCCGAAAAAGTGAAGGCGCGCGTGGAAAAGTTCCAGGAACGCCGAAAGGAGTTCGTGGAAAAGAACCTCAGACTTGCCGCGCGCCTCAGGGAAGTGCGGGGCAAGTGGAAGGAACTGACTGCCGAGGAGAAGGCCGGGGTGAAGGCCGAGGCGAAGGCCGCCTTGCTCGCGAAAATCCGGGCCTGGAAGGAGCGGCGGCAGGCAGCCATTGAGGAAGGCGCGGAAGCCGAGGCCGGTTCTGCGGCTGAAGCCGGGGCCATGGCGGAAGCCGAGGCCACGTTAAGCGCCGGCGGGGAGATTTCCGAGGCGCAGCTGGTCGAGGTCGCGGGAACCGTTGATTCAACGGCCAAGGCTTCCTTGAAGCGCTGGCAACTCCACCTCGCCAGGGCCTTGAACAACCGCTTGGAAGCGGTGTTGCGGCACGCGAAGGGGTTCCACGAGCGGCTTGGAGTCCTGGTTGAAAAGCTGAAAGCCAGCGGCAAGGACACGACCAAGCTCGAAGCGGCTTTGGTCCGGCTCGACGCCGAATTCAAGGCCGTTGCCGAGTTGAAGGTGCAGCTGGAGGCCAAGTGGAAGGCCGCCGAGTCCAAGGAGGACGCGAAAGCGGTTTTCCAGGAGGGCAAGCGGCTGCTCAAGGACGCGCAGCATAAGCTGAAAGCCGCTTTTAAGGCTGTGAAAAGCATCGTCCGCGAGATAAAGGCCTTGCAGGCAGGCAAGGCGAAGTCAGACATCGATGTCTCGGCCGACCTGAGCGCTTCAACCGAGTCCGAGGTGGAAGTCGAAACCCCGGAACACGAGGTTGAAGTCGAGGAGGAAGCCGAGGTTGAAGCCGAGGTTGAAGCCGAGGTTGAAGCCGAAGCGGAAGCTGAGGCAGATGCTGACGCCCAGGTGGAAGCTGAAGCGGCTGGGGAGGAATCCGCATGAAGGCCTTTTCTGTGGTCGCGGTTCTTTCCCTGTTGTTGTTGCTTGGCTGCACCGCCCAGAAAGCGGCTCCGCCAGCGCAACCCGTCGTGCAAACCCCGTCAGCGGAAATGCCGTCCGCCGTCACCCCACCCGAGGCTCCTGTGGTAGAGGCCATGGAGGCCGACGTCCAGGCAGTGGATGATTCGCTGAAGGAAGTGGACGCCTTGCTGGCGGATCTTGACTCAGCGGAGTTCGACGACACGGGCATCAACGCGGACACGTTCAAGTAGGGGCGGCCGTTGGCCGCCGCCTTTTTTTCTTTTTTTTGCGCCGCTGCTTTTCAGGCACTTAATTCGCTGTGGCCTGCACCTCTATTTGCAGGATGCCGCGCTTGTCCGGACTAGTTTGCTCGATGAGCCGGTCCAGCACGGCTTCCATTGCTTCGACTTCATAGCCTTCCGGGGTCACGCGGATGACTCCTTTTTCGTGCAGGCCCCTGCAGGCTTCCGCGGTTTCGATGGCTTCCAGGCCCGTGAACTGGCTGGCCTGCCACAAATCCAGTTTGCCGTGTTCCCAGAGGCATTTCAGGATCCTCGCCTCGTTCAGGTGAAGGGTTCCCGCAAGCACGAGTTTGTAAAGCGTGTGCTCCCATAGTTTGGCCTCTATTCGCATACACTCACCTTCCAGGTATTGGGAGAACTAGTTTTACAGCGTGCGCCTCCCCGCGCGAAGCGGGAAGGGCACGCCGGGCTGGCTCACCAGTCCAGCTTCCAGCTGGACCTTATTGCCCATAGCCTTCTGTTCAAGCCATTAATATGGTTGCGGTTTAACGACAATCAACCAATTGGTTGATTTCCTTGGCTGCTCCATTTCATTCGAGGGGGCACGGGGTAACCGTGTCCTTTTGCACGTTGAGCACGCTGATGGTGTGGGTGCTGCGCACCTGGGGGTTTTTGCCCTGGAATTCCTTGATGAAAAAGTCGAGGTCTTCCAGGGAACGGAATTTGGTGATGAGCAGCATGTCGTATTGGCCGAGGATGTCGTAGATGCCCACCACGTTCTTGTGGTTGGAGTATTTTCGGGCCAGGGTGTCGACGTCGCCTTTTGCAGCCGATACCTGGACCAGGGCCGTGAGGGCATAGCCTAGTTTCTTTAAGTCGAGAAGTGGGATAAAGCCCAAAATATAACCGGTTTTCTGTAGTTTTTGGAGGCGGTTGTGAATGGTTTGGGGCGCAAGGCCCATTTTTTTGCCCAAATCCTTGTAATTGGGTATTTTGGCTTCCGTCAGCAATTGGTTGAGGATTAGCTTGTCCACCTCATCCAAGGGTTTAGACATAAGATGGATAATATCTACATTTATCTTAAAAAACCATCGTTTTTTCCAGTTATTTTTGCTATTATTTAACTTAATCCATAAATCGTGGGAGGTAAGTATATTAATCGTGGCCCCCCCAATATAGACGCGCGTTTTTGGCTCTTGCCAGCGCCAACCCGTTTTCGCCTGCCGAATTCTGACCCTGATAAGGGTTCGTGATAAACCAGCCCAATGTGCGAGACTTTCGAGGTCAAAGCATGATTGTGGATGGGGCCATCAGTTTGCTCAGGGAAAGGGAATCTTCCACCAAGGAAGCCATCATCAACATCCTCGCCGAAAACTGGCCGCTCACCGCCAAAGGCCTCTACTTTGAAATCCGTTCCCGGAAACTCTTCCACGTGAGCTACCAGGCCGTGCACAAGACCCTCAACCAACTCGAAACCGAGCACGTCCTCGAACGACTGGGTCACGACTACCGCCTCAACCGCCACTGGATCCAGCACGTCAAGCAATTCGGCTCCAAACTCGAGCAAACCTATTCCGGCAACGGCTCCACCCTCAAAATCGTGCCGGGCTTCACCGGGACACTCAACTTCAAGTTCACCAACTACAGCCATCTGTGCACTTCCCTCGTCGACCTGCTGCGCCGCAAAACCCTGGCAGGAAAAGAAAAACCCGCCGTCATCGGCTTCTTTGACCACGCTTTCTGGCCCCTGGAATTCGCTTTCCGTGATTTCGCCCTGCTCAAAAACATGGTCGCCAGCGTCGGCGAAGCCAGCGCCGTCATCCGCAAAACCAGTTCCTTTGACTCCCTCATCGCACACTTCTACCGCCTGGCCGGCAGCCGAACGGTCTCCATCGGCGTGGACCACGGCCTCGAAAACGACTTCATCGTCCAAGGAAATTCCATCATCGAAATCCGGAAAAGCCCCGAAACCATGAAAGCCATGGAACACCTCTACAGCCAGGTTTCCAGCCTCCAAGACCTGCTCCGCGTCTACGCCCAAAACCAGTACCAGGCCCCCTACGATTTCGATGTAACCATTTACCAAAACAAGGACCTGGCCAAAGCACTCAAAGAAAAAATGGCGCGCCTTTCAAGACCCGAAGAACCCGCCGAGCCCGCCGAATGACGGTTACCCGGCCGGTCGTCATTTAATTACGCGCGCGTCCACCGCCCACACGTTCTTCTCGTTCGCGATGACGGGGTTCAAGTCGAGTTCCTGGACGCCTTCTTTTTCCATGAGCCTGCCGGCGTGCAGGATGAGGTCAACGAGCTGCTTCCGGTTCACGGGTTTTGCGCCCCGGAAGCCCTTCAACAGCTTGGCCGCCTTGACTTCGTCCAGCATTTCCTCGGCATCCGCCCGCGTCAAGGGACAAATCCGCAGGCTCAAGTCCTTGAACACCTCCACGAAAATCCCGCCCAAGCCAAACAACACGGTCGGGCCGAACTGTTCATCCCGTTTCCCGCCCACAATCAATTCAAGGCCCCTCACCATGGGCTGCACGACCACTCCTTTGAAGCCCGGCAGCTTTTTCATCCGCCGGAATTCCTTCAACGCCGCTGCCTCGTCCCCCACATTCAACACCACGCCCTTGACTTCCGTCTTGTGGGAAACCTCCGAGGAAACCAGCTTGAGCACCAAGGGGAACCCGATTTTCCGGCAGGCCTTGCCTGCTTCGCTTTCCTCCTTCACGAGCACGTGGGGCGCGAGCGCCACGCCGTATTTCTTCGCCAAAGCCAGGGACTGCACCAGGTCCAAGGTCGCCATGCAACCCACTAGAGGCAGTTCTTTTTAAAAACCGCAATAATGCTCCCGCAGCCTTAAATATTAGTTAACCCCTAATTTGGCCCATGCAGCCGGCCAAGGGCTTTCCCGTCCCCGTTCTCGCTTTCCTGTTCCTGTCCCTGCTCGTGGTGCCGGCCGCGTTCGCCACCATTAGTCCGCCTGACCCCCAGAGCGCGGCCAAAATCCTGGTCCGAAACATGCTGGACTACCCGGGCACGTTCGCCACCCTTCAGACCTCCTTCGGGGAATGGATTCCCCTCGACCTTGACAACATCGAAAGGGCGCAGGGCATCCAAGGAGAGGCAAAGGCCTGCATTTCACTGGGCGACTTCGAGGACGACAAGGACTTCGTCGAAGACCCGCCAGGCCAAATCATTCGCTTCGTTGGAACCGGGTTCCGCGACGAAAACCTTTCAGTCGTCTGCGACCAAGGAACCAAACTCTTGGACGTTGCAGGCGCGTGGGCAGCCGACTGCGACTGCGCAAGCCAGCCAGCGACCTGCTGCCTCGTGGCCCTCACGGAACGCGACTTCGGCGCCCCGCCTCCAGCCAAGCGCACCACCTGGTATTCCGGCGCCGAATATTCCGACACCCCGGTCGACAACTCCGGCACCCCGGCCCCAGCACAGCCGCTCACCCCATCCGCCCCAGAACCAGTCCTCGACTTCCCCTTGGGCCTCATCGTATTTTACCTGGCCGGCATCGCCCTCGCTTCCGCGGCCTTCTACGGCTTGTACAAGTTCGGCCTCCTGAAAAGCAGGGAAGCCGTGACCATCAAAAGCAAAGCAGTCTTGTTCCTGGTCGCACTGCCCTTCCTGCCCTGGACGGTTTTCCTGTTCCTCAAGACCGAGGCCCTCGTCGCCCTCTTCGCGCCCTTCGTCGTCATTGGCCCCCTCCTGTTTCCCCTGCTGGACATCCTGGCCAGTGGCTGGATCGTGGCCAGCCAACTCAGGGCAAAGGACTGGAAGCGCTTGCCAGGCAGCGCCCTCGGGGTCGTCCTGCTCGCAATGTCAACCGTCCTCTGGCTGGCCATGTTCGCATTCTGGTTCATCCCCCGCGCGGCCTGAGGGGCTGCGTTACCATTCAACTACTTTTAGGTTGGGCACCCGCTGGAAGTGTTTGACATTCCGCGTCACCAGCGTTCGGTTGTGGCGCAAGGCGAGCGCGGCGATGAGGGTATCGGCGTCCCCAATGGCCTGGCCCTGGTATTTGAGCTCGGCGAGCAACCGCCCGGCGAGTTGGGCCACGTGCACATCGAAGACCAGCAGGCCTTGGGCCTCCAGAAAGGAAACACCCTCAAACTCAAGGTCGGCGCCAACAAAAAAATCGAGTTGCGCGCGGAATAGGTTGCGGAAAGCCCTGGCAATGCCGTAAAGCCAGCCTTTTAAACCCTTTCCCAGCCAATCCTATTGGGGAAGAAATGGACAAAGCCAGGGTAAAGAAAGCCATTGAATTGCTGCTGGAAGCCATCGGCGAAGACCCAAAACGCAGCGGCCTGACCAGGACCCCGGAACGCGTGGCCGACATGTACGCCGAAATCTTTTCCGGCCTCGACGCCGACCCCGAAAAACTCCTGGAAACCACCCACGAGCTCAGGCACGAAGAAATGGTGTTGGTCAAAGACATCCCCTTGTACGGCGTGTGCGAACACCACCTGCTGCCCTTCTTCGGCAAGGCCAGCATCGCATACATCCCCAAAGACGACCGCGTCGCCGGGTTCAGCGCCCTCGCCAAAGCCGTCGACGCCCTCGCCAAGAAGCCCACGCTCCAGGAAAAACTCGTCACCGAACTCGCCGACCTCCTCATGAAAAAACTGAAACCCCGCGGCGCGCTCGTCATCGTGGAGGGAAGGCACCTCTGCCTCGAAATGATCGGGGCCAAAAAACCCGGCGCCAAGACGATTACCTCGGCGGTGCGCGGCATCTTCGAGAAAAACCAGGCCACGCGCGCCGAAGCACTCTCACTCATCAAGGGATGACATGAAACCCCTCGATTTTTCGAAGCCACGCATCATGGGCATACTGAATGTGACTCCCGACTCGTTCTCGGACGGCGGCCACTTTCCCTCCACG
>Ga0209541_10017424_pt1 | contig 10503 bp, 5 predicted proteins | sample RifCSPlowO2_01_FD_184027 | JGI IMG/M metagenome (GOLD analysis project Ga0209541, IMG submission 184027) | Groundwater microbial communities from Rifle, Colorado - Rifle CSP2_plank lowO2_0.1 (SPAdes) (version 2) | ecosystem: Environmental > Aquatic > Deep subsurface > Groundwater | place: Rifle... | reverse complement strand
GGCATACAATAAATCACGAAGGAAGACACGTAAAAGATATGAAAAATGGCGGAGAAAGGCTGCATAAAGCAACCGCTTATCTTGGAGGAAAAATTGGAGAGCAAAGAGAACAGGAAACTGGATTGCCAGTAAATGAATTAGTTTTAGCAGAAGAAAGAGCTTATGTAGGAAATATTCTAGGGCTGCCACGAAAAACACTTGCACTTGCAGATATTGTCGGAGCTAATTCAGTAAAAGTTGAAGATAATCATCCAGTAAAAGAAGCTACAGACATATTGTTAGGAGTTTATAATAGAAAATTAGCTGAAGAGGGAATTGAACCTTATGCGTACCATAAACTTTCAGAAGATGAAATTCAAAAAACAGCGATCAAATGGGCAGAAAAATATCATCCTGATTTGTTAAGATAAAAAAAGATAACCGGTTACCTTCACCTAACCAGATTATAAAGAGTGAGAAAATCTTTCTTTGCATTAGCTCTGTAGATAAGGTCACTTGCATAAAGTTTCCTATTATAAGCCTCCATGTGAACATGTGCATCCTTACCAACTGTAGACATCTTCTGCAAAGGATAAACTTTTTGTCCAAACTTTGGGAAAATTGTTCCATGATGAAGAGTTTGAGTTTCTAATTGTTCATTAGTGGCAGCTTCTATAATTGGGGTTCCATCACCATAATACCATTTTAAAGCTATATGATTTCCAGCGCGACGCATATATTCCTCATCACCTATATGTGAAACAACAGCATAAACGTCTCTTTGGAAGTATTCATTAAGTGGCGGAACTCTAACAATAGCGTCGGGAGGTGCACCACGATCAATAGCAGCATGATTGGCCTCATTTCCAACCTTATCCCTTATGTGGGGAGATCCTTGGTAGGTCATTGGTTTAACCTTTTCTATCCACTTTGGACTACTTTCACTCATAAAGTTTAGAACATTGGGGGCAAAGGTTTTTTGACTCGCAAGACTTGTCGAAGGCGTTACAACAGGAGCTTGTCTTGTTGTAGATGTAACCCTTGTATTTGAGGGAGTTATTGGTTTCTTGCCAGATGCTAACAAAGTCAAATAATCAGAGATCTTCATTCCCTTAACTTGATTAAAATCAGGAAATGAACTAATTTCCAACTGTCTTAATGTATCAAAATCTAGATCTTGATTGTATATATCTTGAATTGTTGGCGAGCCGTCTGCACTTTTGTAAACCTTGCTTTTTGCGTAAAAAGTTCCTAATCCATTAATAGTAGTATATCCCTGTCCATTTTTACTTCCCTCACTGAAAGTCCACTTTTCGCCTTGAGGCTTGGTAGCAACTTTGGGTAAAGCGGTTTTACTTGGATTAGTAAATGCATAACCTTTTTCAGTAATTGGTATAGAACCTTCAACATTTGTCTGTGTAGTTACTGTCATTTCCCTAGGACCTGGTTTTGTTTTAACTTGTGCTAAAACAATAGAAGCATCTAGATTATCACCTTCAACTTTTGGAACTGATGCCAAATAAAATTGTATATTGGCGGCTTTTTCACTTGCTCCCCCGACATAATCGTCCCCTGCTTTCTCTTCATAATAAGCACTTCTATGCGCAAAGCTTCCACTACCATCTTTACTATAATACTTCCCTCCAGGATAAATTTCAAGAGCTTTATCCCAGATATTTTGAGACTCTGGACCAAAAGCACCCCCCCAATTATTACTCCTCAAGGCATTGACAACATTTTGTGCAGTTAAAGGCAAATTTTTGTCTGCAAGTTTCTTCTCAACAAGATTCATAGTAATCCTTATATTTTCAACACCATTTGAGGGATCATAATCTTCACCATCATTGTAATTTCTTTTATAAGATAAATAATCAGAAAGAGATTTTTTAGTACGCTTTGAAGATTCTGGATTAAGTCCAGATAACTGATGATAACCCACAGAATATTCACCACCTGCAAGCTGACCAACTTTCCCTTGAACAAACCCGCTTTCAGAAACAGCATCGGCCGCAAATAAAGCGGCATAAGGAGCAAATTTACCATACCTCTCAGGATCTTGAGCAATTGCTTTATCAAGATGATTATAATACTGTCCCTCCCTTCCATCATACCCAGTAGGATTTGCAGGTCTAGCATAATAAACCCCATTCAATAAAAGAGCGTCTTTATTCCCAACTTGCGGAATTTGAGGAGCAGGAGTTTTTGTAGAAGTTTTCTTAACCGCGGGCGAACGCTCGGCAACAACTTTTCCCGGCTGAGTTTTGGGTTTTGTTTGCTCTTGAGTTGAAGGTTTTACAGCAACGTCTTCCGGCTTAACGTCAACACTCATTTTACCCTCTTTAAATACAACTCCTGCCTCTTTTAATTCAACTTCTCCTTGAACAATCTTAACAAGGGAGGCCCTTTCTGTTCTCTCACCCCATATACCATCTTTTTTTTCTGGTCTCACGTTGGTCAATTGTCCTTTCTCAATAAGATACTCTTGATACATCTCAAAAGCCTTTTTCGTATCTGGTCCAAAAATTCCATCAACTTTAAATTTCTCATAAAAAGCCGGGTCGACATCTTTTAACCATGCTTTCACTTTAGCCTGTCTTTCTTTAACCTCTGGACCGGTCATTCCATACTTCAAATCTCTTGTTAATCCAGATCCTGGCAGAGAAAATTCCATAATAGTAATTTCTTTATCACTTCCTAAAACAAAAGTCTCGGGCTTACCGTCCTCTTTTATCCAGTCAGGAGTTAAACTTACCTTATTGCCTTTTTCAATATTGGGTATAATTAAATTATCATAAAAATTAATAGAATTCTTGGGTATCTCGCCAATCGGGTCACCATTCAAATTAAAATTAACTCCCAAATCGGTTGCTCCTGAAACAGTATTATCAATTTTAATTTTCTGAAACTTTCCAGCGGATAAAATATCAATTGACTCACTCTTAGGCACACTCGCTTTACCTTGATCAAACTTCATCTTCCCATTAATTTCAACAACGTTTCCATCCTCTAATTTCAAAAAAGAAGCTTTACTTTCAGTATTTACTAAAATTTTATCTTTGTTAGAAACACTGAACTCTTCTTCAGAACTAGGAACAAATATAATTTCGCCATTCTTCTCAACCTTTATTTTTCCACCCTTATAGTCCTCCCAATTTAAACTGATGGCCGATTTTTCCCCAAAAGTAGTCGTTAAAACATTATTTGCTAAAGATACTTTGCCGTCCTTTAAATCAACGCCAACAATAGAACTCAAATCTAAATCCACACCATAAACATTTTTTATCGCTTCTTGGGAATCCTGAGCAATATAACTCATAACATCTTCAACATTTCCTTTAGAAGTTTGAATTTTATCTATTATTTTCTGCACAGCAGGAGTAACGCTCGGAGAAGCCGGAGTTTGTTCTTGGCTTACAACTAAGAAAGATAAAAATAATGCTGTCAACGCCAAAACAAAAAACAAAAATACTTTTTTAGTCATTTTATCCTCATTGTTCAGCTACCTCAGTAGTATATTTATTTGCATAAACGAAAATATAAGGATTATCGTAAACATTTGACTGATAATCAATAACGTTAAAGACTACATTTTCGGAATCAATATATTGGAAGTCTATATACAAATCGTAATTTTCTGCTATTTCCAATAAACAGCTTGCACATATTAGATTAGGACTTGCTAACTGGTCTCCAGTCGCTTCAGAGACAGCCCGATGAATTGTATTTATTCTAACGCTCTTAACCTCGCTTGAAAAATCTTTGAAATTTGTCACACCGTCATTTTGAGTTATTGTTATTGGGTAAATAACCTGTGTTTTAACAACATCGCCCTCAATAGAAACTTCAGACTGAACACTTTGCGCCAAAGAAAAGTCAAAGTTTTCATACCCACTAAGATCTTCAAGCATACAACTCTCTAAATTATCATTTATATATAATCCCGCCTGCCTTTCCATTTCATCTACTGAAGGAACGGAACTCCTTCCATCAACATAGTAATAAGCCGTCTGCACTAATTCATCATTTAATGAGTTACTAGGTAGAGCATAATAACCTCCATGCTCGCCTATATAAATCAAGCCATTTAACAAAGTTATATCAACACAATTCTGAATAGTACTTGAAATTCCTTCAGAACTTAATACACTCGGCTCCTGAGAAACGCTTTTTATGTTTCCCTTTGTAAAATAAAAAATTCCAAACGCTACAACTACAATAATGGCAACAACAATAAAAACAGTTACTTGTGCACTTTTGCCGAAAATTTTCACACTCATTTTTTCTCTTTTTATTTTTATCCTAGTAAAATTAAGTTTATAAAATTACTTAGTAAAGTCTAACATTCATTTTCTTGTAATTTGAACATTGTAAAAGTCCGCTAAAGGCTTAGCTCTGTTTGCATCACTACTTCCAATAATACTTAAACCAACACCATCTCTCGCCCCCAATTTAACAATTGCCGGCCAATTATTGTCTCCATATCCTTGGCTTATAGCAAGTCTATTATAATAATCAATTGCATGCTGTCCGACAGGCCTATTAAAACTTCCTCTCGGCGTATATGTAACAGGAATGCTAACTATTGCCCTACTTGTCGGACTTATAAAAGAGTAATATGTTTTACCATCACTTCCAATGATTTCATTTCCATTTTGCACTCCAATTCTTAAATCTGAATTGCTGTAAACAACACTTCTACCTACGCTTTCTTGTGAGGGAATATTATTTTCAAATTGTCTTCCAGATAATATTAAACCCCTCGAAACATCGCCACTATCGCTTCCCAATCCAAAAACTCCGGGAACTGAAAGTTTAACAGAAGGCGCGTCAATACTTTTCAGTTTACTTCCAACACCCCTAGAGAACTCAGTTACTCCAAAATCTGGTGAGCTTACTGAAACATCTGGAGCGTTAAAACTTGGTTTGCCTATAGAACTCAAAGAATCTACAATTCCATCTTTAACAAAATCTCCCGCCCCCCAAATTCCCTTTCCAGTATTAATAATAACCTTGTTTCCCACAAAATCTAAAACATTAAATAATCCCTTAAAAGGAGAGATAATAGTTTCATATACTTTCCCCCGACTTTCACTAACATAACCTTCTCCGCTTGCTCTTACTCTCCTCGCTTCAGTAAAAATATCAAAATTGCTTCCCCGAGCACTATACCCTTTAAATTCGCCATTCGCTTCATCCCTTATGAAAGTAAAACCTTCTTCTGGATTTCCCCGAGAATTTGAAACCCTTACCCTAAACTTCCCTGGATTATCAACGGCTATGTCTCTTCCACCAACAGTAAATGCTGCATTATCCCGCATATCAAAAACTAGATCACCATTTGGATCTAATTTATTGTCCAACATTGTTCCGCCACTCATCATAACTCCTCCACCCGGAACAAACCCAACACCTTCTTTAAACAAACCTGAAAATGGAGCAGTTGCAAGACCTTTAACTCTTCCAATAGTATTCTTCCAGAAGAAATGAGTTATCTTATCTTTCCAGCCAATTGTCTTTTTATTAACGGTAATCGGCACGTTTTCTATACCCTTAAAATCATCTCCAGTAATCTTCCCCTTAAGAGGATTAACTTCAACACCAAGATTCATTCCGCTACTATCAAAATTAAGTTTCAGTTCAGCGCCTTTACCATCCATAGTCTTCAAAGTCTGTAAACTTACTGTCTGTCCATTGGGATAAATTATTTTAGAATTTTGTGCATCAAAACTTGCCTGGCTAGGGATAGTTGAAAAATCGCCAAAAATTTCCGGACTTAAGCCAATATTACTTGAAGCAGTTAAGACATCATTTTGTGAAAAACCGGGTTGTGCAGAGGTCAGTGCAACTACTAATGTAAGAATTAATCCAAATAACAAAAACAACGTAACACTCTTAATCTTTTTATTGTCCATTTTTAATTTCTGAAACAAGTTGGTTCTCCAGATCACACTCCTCTTTTATATAATCATCAATATCACTTGGAAGATTATCACAACTCCAATCTATATATTTTATTGCGAAATAATACATATAAGGCCCTAGCTGATCAGACTGTTTGTCACCTCTGACTTGCGAAGAATAATCAGCAAGCTCAAAAACTATTGTATTATCATTAATCAAATGTCCAGTCACTAATATATTTGGGTCTCTTATTGCATCCAAACAGTCTATACAAATATTATACGGATCTGCCAATTGAAGTATAACAATTTCCGCAGCATTTTCATAAACCGCATTTAATCTTATTGGAACTTCAACTTCAAAACTTGAGACAGTTGAGCTCGTATCATCCTCCTGCTTCAAAAGCGTTATAGGAAAATTTAATACAGCTTTAACAACGTCTTCCTCTAAGAAAAATTGGCTTGTTATTCTTCCAGTCGATACTTCAAGAGTAGTTTCATAATTGTCAACGCACTCCTTTGCCTTCTGTTCAAAACCTTTTCTAAGCTCATCCACAAGTTTGGGTTTTGATATTGCTAACAAATTCTTTTCATTAAGATAATAAGGGACATTATAATCTAAAAATCCAACACTCAATTCGTCATTTAATGAGTTACTAGGTAAATTATAATAACCCCCTCTCTGCCCCATAACAATTAAGACTTCTTCTAAAGAATCTTTCAAACAACCATCAATATAAGTCTTAAAAGCCGCCGCCTCGGGCGTCTTTGGCACATCACTCTCTTTATTTTTTACAACTAAATAAGACACACTTGCTAAAGCAACAATCACAACAGCTATAACAACAAATATGGTTACCTGTGCTCTTCTATTCACCTTCATTCTCCCTCTTTTTGCATTGTAGGTTAAAGAAAAATGAGTTTTTAAAATATATGAGAAAAACAGGCAAAACAAGCAAGAGCTGATTGGACTACTATGTTACCCTACATTAGTAACAACATATGGTAAGATTTATAAAGAAAAAAGCACTCAATAGAGTACAGGAAAAATGAAAAAAGGCAAAATTTTAGCTAATATTGGTAAGATAAGTTTAGTTGCACTCTTATCACTAGGAGCTATTAAGATATTACCAACTGGCAAAAGAGATTTTGATGGAACATCAGAAAAGGGAAGAGCAAAAATAGGAAAAGAACTGGAAGATCTTGTTAAATGTAAGGTTCCAGAATTTGAGCTAACAAGATTATATAGTGATTCTGAAACAAAAAGAGTCGGTTACTTGATAAACTTTCCAGGACTTGATGAAGATAAAGATTTGCAAAAATACGTTGCAGAACATTTTCCAAATGCCATAAACAGAAAAGTTAACGACAATAGTATTGGATATACCTTTTACTTTCCAGACAATATAAGTCTTGACATAAAAACCTTGTACCGCATTGCAAAACGAAAAGACTCCAGAGGCTATAATCTTGGTCCTTCCACACCGGAGTTTTTGCAACTTGTAAGAAAAGAATTTGCCGAACAGGTTCAAACTTTAGATGAGGAAGAATTTATAGCAAATGAAACCGCAAGAGATTCTAGAATCAATTATTTTAATTGGATTATTGACGAAGAGCGACTCCATGAAAAAGATAAAGGTGAATACTCCCCTGAAGAGCAAGAAGAAAGAGCTTTCTTAAAAGCTTTGTCAACTCCTGAAAGAGAATATTTTGAACTTGCGGATTTAATTTACAAATCAGAATTTAAAGTGGAGGATAATTTAGAAGAAGCTAAAAGAAGTATAAGAAATGCCGCATCAAAAATAAGGGAGTACTTCGACAGAAGAATGCAAAGAGAGGGAGTTGCAAACTACTTGGAATTAACAAGAGAACAAATTAGAACTTTTGCAACAGCCATTATATCAAACAAATATAAAGATTTGTTACCAAGAAACATTAAATATTAAAACGCGGTTCTAATCTCCAGATTTTTGCCCTGATTTCTTTCATACCACTTATCCAGATAATTCCAATACTCCCCGTTCTCCATAACAATTCTTCTCCCATTTTCGGGATGAGTGCCTACAAGAGCAATATGCCTGTTAGGATCGACAATAACGTCACCATCTCCAACATTAATAGAATTGAGATTACCTAAAAACCATTGATCCACTCTTCCCTTGTAAACTTCTCTTCCCTTATTCAGATAACCTATAGAATCCAATCTTACACCGTTATTAGCAAAAGCGTTATCCGGAACTATTGCTTCCCAAACACTCCACACAAATCCAGAACAATCGTACCCTGTTGATCCATCTTCTAAATCTCCTGCCCTTTTGTAGCCTATATCATTCTTATTATGTGTCTGTATCACAGTCCAAGCTGCTAAATTAAGTTGCTCACGAAGACCTAGGTCGGAAGAATCTAAAATTTTATCAAATTCGGGTTTGAGATATTTATCATAAATATCTTTATTGCCATAAATAACTCTCCCCTTATTATCTTTAGGAATTGAAGGAATGTTAATTTGCGGGCCTTTTAAAGGAAAACTTTCAAAAACAGACTCTCTTTTTGGCGTAGTTCTTGAAACACTTGTTAACTCTGCTAAGGGGACTGGTGGTGGAATAGCCAAGTCAGATAGTGTCGTTCCTGCAACAAATCCGGAGAAACTTTGATCTCTGTAAGACTCGAGGTTTTTCATATCAATACCTATGGAAGCCAACAAATCCCTGGCTTGGATATAATTAGCATCATTATTCACTATCCTCCCTTCGCCTACTTTCAAATAAGCGGAATTGATAACATCGCGGTTAGTTAGCTCTCCATCTTCATTATAATCAACAATCCATTCTGGTAATTTATTACTTGCATAAGAAGCTGTTGTAGTTAATTGATCAGCATTTTCTCTGTCGGAAGGAGTAGCAGCAACGCTAAGTTGTTTCAAATCTTTTGGTGGAGGGAGAGATAAAACATCACCAACCTGGACTGGCCCTAAAAGTTCTGGAACATTTTCTCCGCTAGCATAACTTGGCAAATCTTTAAGCTCCGCAACAGCATTAACTGTTAAAATTTCTGGGCTTCCGGTCCCAAAGTTTCCTAAATTTCCTGTTTGCAACCTAATCTGGGGAATCTTTTTTATTTTCTCAAAAAATGCAGTTTTATCACTCTGATAAAATCCTAATAAGTCGGAGTCTTTAACAACATTACCATAAAACAAAGAGCCCTTGCCTAGTTCTGCAGGAGGAGTAGATTCAACATTTCCTAAAATCTTTCCATAAATCTTATCTCTCTCAGAGATGTATTTATTTCCTTCATTTATAATTTTATTAAAGTCTTTATTAAGAGAATCAATTTTCTCATTATATGACTTGATTTCAGGTAGAGATGGACTTTCAGCACTTCTTAGCACATTATATCTAGAATAAACATCTTGGACATCTTTTCTTGCGTAAAATTCGTCAAGTCGAGTTTCAGTTTCATCAATTTTAGAAGTATAATCATTATAATCTCTCAAAAGTCTTGTGTTTTCAGGATTTAACAACATTCTATTGTAAACATCACTAATCTGGCTTTCAGTTAAATCTTGAAACTGTGAAGAAGAACTTACTCTAATCTTCACTCCGCCTTGCTGACCTGCAGCAAATACCTCCTCTTGGGGAGGGAGAGGTAATTGCTCTCCTGCAAAAGGTTTTTCAACAGTGGTTAAAGGCAAATCATCAGCGGGCAATGAAATTGTTGCACCACTATCTTCTCCAGATGACTCGACAAGAATACTATTTGCCATTGGTTGCGATTGAGGAGTTTGGGGAGAAACGAGATCTCCCGCGTCACCTACAGCCTGACCAGCAGGAACTTCAGTTTTGGGAACTTTAGGGGGAACAGTAATTAAAACTTGACTTTTAGGTTCTATAACTATCCCTACAGGAGAACTTGATTTATCTTGATTAGACACTTGGGGATTAGTTGTAGAATCAACACTCAAACTAACTCCCCTATTCCCCGCTGAGACAGCTACTTTTACCGGCTCTTTTTGTTTATACGTTGGGGGAGCGGGAACTCTCATCATTGCTCTTGAAGGTTCAGAAGCAGCAATTACAGTTGGTGAATCTTCAACACCGGTAAATGGTTGAGATTTTATCTCAGGTAAAAGTGCCCACTGGGCTATTAAATCTTGATCTTCAGAAGTTGGAATAATCATCTCACCAAACGCCTGCCCAACAACATTTGGATTAATCGCAAAATAATTAATACTACCAGCACCAAACCCAGCTCTTCCTGCTCCTAACCCAGGATTAGTAGTTGCACTTTCTCCCTGAAGTGGCTTCTCGAAAATATCTTTAAGTTGTGCAAAAAAAGATTTTGGAGGTTCAGGAGTTTTTATTGGCTCGTTTTCTTTTGGTTTTGAAGAAATTTCTTGAAACTTGCCATTCAAATCAAAACTTCCCGCAATAAAAATAGAATCCCTCTGTCCGCCCTCATTATCCTCCGCAACAGCATTTATCATCCTCGAAACTTCCCCTTTAGTATCAAGCTCGGAAACACCCTTACTTAAGGCAAAAATTCTTCCACCTTCATCAGGACGAATCACAGCTATTCCATCATCTAAAACTTCAAAAAAGTTTTTCATATCTGAATTTAAATCAAG
>Ga0209541_10017423_pt1 | contig 10504 bp, 10 predicted proteins | sample RifCSPlowO2_01_FD_184027 | JGI IMG/M metagenome (GOLD analysis project Ga0209541, IMG submission 184027) | Groundwater microbial communities from Rifle, Colorado - Rifle CSP2_plank lowO2_0.1 (SPAdes) (version 2) | ecosystem: Environmental > Aquatic > Deep subsurface > Groundwater | place... | reverse complement strand
GTGATGCTGATTGGATGCCTGGCAAGGATTTCTTAAGCAAGGTTATAATGCCATTTTCCGATCCAAGTGTAGCTATTGTGCAGACAAGGCAGGGATTCTATAATAAGGATTCAAATATTATAACGAGGTTTGCTGCCTATCTACTTATGGTTTACCATACTATAATAATGCCAATAAGTAACAGAGTTAATTGCGTTTTTTTCTGCGGCACTGCAGGAGCAATAAGAAGGTCAATATTTGAGAAAGTAGGGGGCTGGAACCTTAACAGCTTGACAGAAGACTCGGACTTAACTATTAAAATCTTGCTTAATGGATATAAAACGGTTTATTTAGATTTTGCAACTCCAAGCGAGGTTCCTGCTACGTTTGAGAGCTTTTTGAGGCAGCAAATGAGATGGTGTTATGGCAATGCAAGGGTCTTTTTTGATAACGCGCTTAAGGTATTATTTAAAAGAGGCATTACACTAAGACAAAGGGCAATGATACTTTTTGTTACTTTAGGGAATATTGCCGCACCTCTTGTTTTTATAATGACAATTGCGGGCTTTAGCGGATGGTTTTTAGGAGAACCAAAACTTTTTAGTTTTAACGATATTATTGATATGGCAATAAGATTTTTTCTTACTGCAGGATTCCTTATTATTGGCATAATCGCTTTGCATAAGAATAAAGCGCTAAAGGAATTTCCGTATCTTATATTAGCATTATTGACTATTGGGATTGTGCTGTCTGTAGCTAATAGCATAGCGTTCTTCAAAGCAGCCTTTAACAAGCAGATTTCATGGTTTTGCACTGCAAAAGACGCCAATAGCAAATTTATTTTGAGATAAAATGGCGCTTTTTGAATATATACCTACATTAATAACCTTTATTTTCTTACTTACCATAATATCCTATTATGCCCTTATTTTTATAACGATAAAGAAGCCAGTTAAAACGCATAAGTTCTCGAGCATTACAATAATTATACCAGCGCATAATGAGGAAAAATATGTTGGAGATGCAATACAATCTGCTTTGGATGCAGACTTTGACGGCAAAAAGCAGATAATAATAATAGATGATGGCAGCAAAGACAAGACTTATGAGGCAGCCTTAAAATATGAGAAACAGGGCATAGAGATAATCAACACAGCGCATTCTGGGAAAGCGGCTTCATTAAACCTGGCTTTGAACATATCAATGGGCTCCTTAATTGCAGTTGTTGATGCAGATAGCATAGTACATAAAGGCTCGTTAAATGCTCTAAAGGAGGAAGTTGAAAGAGAGAACACAGCAGCTGCAACAGGAATTGTAAAGGTAAAGAACAGGAAAAAATTCATATGCATGTGGGTTCATATAGAGCAGCTTTATAATTCCCTAATGAGGCTTTTGCTGTCAAAAATAAATGCCAATATTGTAACGCCTGGACCTTTAAGCATGTACAGGAAAAAAGAGCTTTTGGAGGCAGGGGGCTTTAGCACAGTAGGATTTTCCGAAGATATAGATGTGACGATAAAACTTATTAGGAAAGGCTATAGGATAGGATTTTCAGAAAAGGCAGTTGCAGAAACCAATATGCCTTATACTCCTAAAGAGTTTCTGAGGCAGCGCTCAAGGTTTGCAAGAGGCATTTTAAACATATTCAGGAAGCATTTGCAGCTTAACAAAGCAATTATTGATGTCTATACATTGCCATTATTTTTGTTTTCATATGTGCAGGCAGTTATAATGGGGGGCTTTACAATTTACCAGATTGCTTACGGCTATATTAATTATTTTTTCTCCAAATCAATTTATTTTAGCTTTGATGTTTTAAGGTTTTTCTTTGACTGGTTTTCTATTATCGGCTTTGTTAAATGGGCAGCTGGAATAATAACTGGAACGACTCCGCTGACTTTTATTGCAGCAATAGGGATAATATCAACCTTCTTATCTTACCCGTTGTTTATCCTTTCAATAATAAAATTTGACAAAAAATTTGATGCATCACATTTAATACCAATATTTTTCATGTTTCCATTTTGGCTTTTGATAATGCTCGTTTACATATTAATGCTGCCTGAATACTTTAGAAAAAAGCAATATAATATTTGGAAAAAGAATGAATAAGCTAGCCAAGGGGCACATCAGTATAATTGCGATAATTATCCTTTTTATTTTTTCTTATTACTATTACCCCCATCCTAATGCAGATTTATGGTGGGACTCTTCCGTTTACCTAGGAATGGGCAAATATGTTTATTCCTTTGGAGAAGTTGGCTTATACGAAGGGTCAAGGCCTTTAGTGTGGCCATTAATTTTAGGGTTTTTTTGGAAACTGGGATTAGACCCAATTTTCTTTGGAAGGCTAATGGTTTTGATTTTCGGCATTGGAACCATTATATGCACCTACCTAATTGCCCGCGGGCTTTTCAGCAAAAGAACGGCGTTACTGTCCTCTTTTCTATTATCTTTTTCCCCAACCTTTTTCATTTTCAACAGCATAATGTTTACTGAAATACCTGCTACATTTTTTGTTATGCTAGGACTTTATCTTTTTATAAGACAAAAATACAATTTTGCAGGATTAACTTTCGGGATAGCTTTTATGACGAGGTTTTTCCAGATATTTTTTATAGTTGCAATTTATCTGTTTTTTATTTATATGGCCTACAAGAAGAAATCAAAATTAAAACAAGTTTCATGGTCTATCCTCTTTTTTTCAATTCCAATAATACCCTTTCTCATTTTAAATTTTATACTATTTAATAATCCATTTTACCCTTTTATATTGCAGGCCTGGATGACAAAATTTACAGGCTGGATTTTCCATAAGCCATTTAGTTTCTATTTTGTTAACCTTATAAATGAGAATGTGCTTATATTGTTTTCAATTTTAGGCATGTTTTTTATTTTTAATAAAGAAAGAGATATGAAATTAATCATTCCATCCGCATTTTTACTGGCATTTCTGCCTTACAATTTTGCAGCACACAAGGAAATGAGATTTCTGATTTTCCTTTTTCCATTACTTTACATATTAGCAAGTTACGGGATAATTAAGTTTTCAGAATATTTTTCAAAATACGGAAAAACAGCACTTTTTTTAATAATAATTATCGGGGTTTTCCACGTTGCGCCGCAATTAAGATTGGATAATTATGATGACCAATTAGATCCTTTTTATGATTTTATGGAAAATAAAGATGTAAAGAAGGGGCTTTGGATTTCCAATCCATCTTTTATTGCGCATACAGACGCAAAAGCTGACGAGCTGATATACTACCCGCTTTATAATACTGATAAGATAATCTATCTAAGTACAAAAATCAGCAATGCAAAACATATTCTAATAAACAGTTGCGATATATTGCCATGCCCACCTTATGAGAAAGAATGCAACGAAGAGCATGAAAAATTTATAGCTCTTTTAGCAAAAAACTTCAAGACAGAATTAAATGAAAAGCATGATGGATGCAATTATTACATATTCACTTCTTTATTTTGATAAAGTCCCCTAATGTAAAGCCCTCCACTTTTGGCCTAGGCTGATTCTCATGCCTTTCCTCATACTCCTCAACAAGCTTAATCTGCAGTATCCTTGAAATTTTTTTTGCAAGTCCTATTGACGGCTCAAAATGACCTGCTTCTATTTTTTGTATTAAAGACTCCTTTTCATTAAGTTTTTTTGCAAATTCCTTTTGGTTGATGCCTAAGCTTTCCCTTTTTTTTCTTATTTTTTCTGCGTAATCCTCAACCAAAAGATCCATTACCTCTGTTTCAGGCTCTTCACTTTCGGTTTTCGCTGATGGCTTGCCAGTACTAGGCTCTATGATGCTAACAACCTTGCCAAATCTGCTGCATTCTTGACAAACACTTAACTCTGTACCTTCAACTATTGTCTTAAACAGCTTTCCCGGATTTCCGCACATGTCGCACAGCATTTAATCACCCATTACCTGAACGATAATCTCCCTTTTTCTCGGACCATCAAAATCCGCTAACATAATTGCTTGCCACGTGCCCAGCTGCAGCTGATTGTTTTTTATCGGAATGGTTTCAGAAGGGCCTAATATTGACGATTTTATGTGCGCATCGGCATTTCCATCCAATTTGTCATGCATCCATTTACCTTTTGGGATAAGCTCGTTTAAAGAGTCAATAAGGTCCAGGCATATGTTTGGATCGGCATTCTCGTTTATTATTACTGCAGCTGTAGCGTGCATTACAAAGATAGTGCATAAACCTTCTTTTACCTTAGATTTTTTTACTATTGCCTCAATCTTCTTTGTTATGTCAACTAATTCCTGCCTTTTAGACGTAGGTATGGAAATTACTTCCTGCATCAATGGAAATAAATGTTATTTGATTTAAAAATATTTTTGTTTTTTGCTATAAAAATAAGCAATGCTTAAAAATTGCCAGTATTAATCTTGCATTATGAAAGCTATAATTGTTACCGGAACGCCTGGAACCGGAAAAACAACATTATCAAAAAGATTAGCAAAAAAACTTAACTTCGTCTATTTGGATGTTAACGAAACAATAAAAAAATACAAATTGTCCGAGGGCTATGATAAGGCTAGAGATACAAAAATTGTCGATATTAAAAAACTGAATACAGCATTCATTAAAGAAATAAACAACTTTAAAAATACAATTAAAAATAATAAAAATATAAAAAATGGCATAATTATAGACTCTCATCTTTCCCATTATTTGCCGAAAAAGTATGTCAATCTGTGCATTATAGCAAAATGTGAACTAAAAGAGCTTGAAAGGAGACTAAAGAAGAAGAATTATTCTAAACAAAAAATAAGGGAAAACCTCGATGCCGAGATATTTGACATCTGCTTAAATGAGGCTAAGGAAAGCGGGCATAAGGTAATTGTTATAGATACAACAAAAGGTATTAATATAGGAAAAATTTCCAGAAAAGTAGGTGGTTTGATTGGTATCTGATAGGGTAAGGAATATTGCACCGAGCGCTACATTAGCTGTAGACGCAAAAGCCAAGCAGCTCAAGAAAGAGGGCAAAAACGTGCTTAATTTTGGGGCTGGAGAACCAGACTTTAATACACCTGAAAACATAAAAGAGGCTGCAAAGAAAGCCATTGACAAAAATATCACAAGATACACTCCTGTAGGTGGCATTCCTGAGCTGAGGGAAGCCATTGCAAAAAAATTCAGGGAAGTAAACAAAATAAAATATGACGCTTCTGAAGTTGTTGTATGCGCCGGTGGGAAGCATGTGCTGTATAACATCGCAATGACGATGCTTAATGATGGAGATGAAGCTATTCTGCCAGTGCCATATTGGGTAAGCTTTGAGGAAATAATCAAGCTGACTGGAGCAAAAACAGTTTTCTGCAATACTAATGAAAAATTCAAGCTGACGGCAAAGGACGTTGAGGAGAAAATAACCCATAAGACAAAAATACTGATTTTAAACAGTCCAAGCAATCCAAGCGGAGCGATAGTAGACAAAAATGAAATTGAGAAGATTGCAAATCTTGCTGTTGAGCATAATTTTTATGTCGTGGCTGATGAAGTTTACGAGTATTTTGTTTACGGCAACAAGGAAAGGGCAAGCATAGCTTCGTTAAACAATGAGATTAAAAATTTAACAGTGACTGCAAATTCCTTTTCAAAGACATATGCCATGACCGGCTGGAGAGTAGGATATTGCGGCGCAAATAAGGAAATAATTAAGGGCATAGAGAATCTGCAGAGCCATTCGACAAGCAATATCTCAAATATAGCACAGATGGCTGCTTTAGAGGCTTTGAATGGTCCGCAGGACAGCGTCAGAGAAATGATAAAGGCTTTTGACGAAAGGAGAAAATTCATGCATACAAGGCTAAATGAGATGAATGGAATAAGTTGTGTAGAGCCTGAAGGGGCTTTCTATGCGTTTCCTGACATAAGTAAAACAAAAATGGGCTCAACGGAATTTGCTTCCAAGCTGCTGGAAGAGGCTTTAGTTGCGGTAGTTCCTGGCAGCGCTTTCGGCTCTGACAAGCACATAAGGCTGAGCTATGCCTCTTCTATGGAAGACATTAGGCAGGGAATGGATAGAATTGAAAAATGGGTTAAATCGAAAGTGCAATAATAAATGAAATAAGCCCGAAAAAAAAAACAATAAAATGGAACAAATCAATAATGGATTTGAAATTATCGGAAAAGAAAACATTCCTTCTAACGAGCATGCCATTAAATGGGTGTATGAAATGGTCGTAATGTGCAAGCCTGACAAAATACAATGGCTCAACGGCTCTGAAGAGGAAGAAAAATGGCTGATAAAAGAAGCACTAAGAGTAGGTGATTTAATCGAGCTGAACCAGAAAAAAATGCCTGGTTGCTATCTGCATAGATCAGCGGTTAATGATGTTGCGAGGACAGAAGAGCTTACTTTCATCTGCACTGAAAACAGGGAAGATGCAGGCCCAACAAATAACTGGATGGTGCCAAAAGAGGCTTATGAAAAGCTTGCTGCTATATTTGACGGCTCTATGAAAAGCAGGACTATGTACGTCGTGCCATTTCTAATGGGGCCAAAAGGCTCTATGTTCTGCAAGGTCGGGGTGCAATTGACAGACAGCGTTTATGTTGCATTAAACATGAGAAAGATGACGAGGATGGGCAAGGTAGCGTGGGAAGAACTTGGCAATACTAATAATTTTACAAGATGCTTGCACAGCAAATCTGATTTGGACATAAAAAGAAGGTTTATATGCCATTTCCCAGAAGACAATACCGTATGGTCGGTCGGCTCAGGTTATGGTGGCAATGCTTTGTTAGGCAAAAAATGCTTAGCGTTAAGAATAGCCAGCTTTCTTGGAAGGAAAGAAGGATGGTTAGCAGAGCATATGCTAATAATGGGGGTTAAAACTCCTGGAAATGAAACTTACTACATAGCAGCAGCATTTCCAAGCGCATGCGGAAAAACAAATTTGGCTATGCTGATACCCCCTGAGTCAATGCCAGGCTGGAAAGTATGGACTGTTGGGGATGATATAGCGTGGATGCACATTGGAAAAGACGGCAGATTGCGAGCGGTAAATCCCGAATCTGGATTTTTTGGAGTTGTTCCAGGCACGAGCATGAAAACAAATCCAAATGCGATGAAAACCCTGCAAAGCAATACTATTTTTACGAATGTCGCTCTTAAAGAAGATGGAACAGTTTGGTGGGAAGGCTGCGGAGAAGAAAGGCCAAAAAAAGCCATAGACTGGAGAGGCGAAATTTGGCAATCGGACTCTACGGAAAAAGGAGCGCATCCTAACTCAAGATTTACAGCTCATGTAAGCCAATGCCCTTCTGCTTCTCCTGAATGGAATAATCCGGAAGGAGTTCCGATAAGCGCTATAATCTTCGGCGGGAGAAGGGCTAAGGTTGCGCCTTTGATTTACGAGTCTTTTGACTGGCAGCATGGAACCTTTGTTGGAGCGACAATGGCGTCAGAGAAAACAGCTGCTGCAGAAGGAAAAGTAGGGGAATTGAGGCACGACCCGATGGCAATGCTGCCTTTCTGCGGCTATCATATGGGCGTTTATTTTAAGCACTGGCTGGAGATGGGAAAGAAAATTGGAAAGAAGCCAAAGATATTTCATGTCAACTGGTTTAAGACGGATAATGACGGAAATTTCCTATGGCCAGGTTTTAGGGAAAATTTAAGGGTAATAAAATGGATTATTGACAGGGTAAAAGAGGACGTCAAAGCCATGCAAACTCCAATCGGCTATGTGCCAAATGCAAAAGATCTTCATCTGGAAGGGATTAATCTGACGGAAAGGGATGTTGAGGAACTGCTGCATATTGACAAAGAGGCATGGGCAGAAGAGGTGCAAAAGCAGGAAGAGTTTTTCAGGAAATTTGGGGATAAGTTGCCTAAAGAGATACTTCAGGAGCACAAAAAGCTTAAGGCAAGGATAGCATCGTAATTAATTTAAATAACCGACTTCTTTCTCTTCTATTATGACCAAGCAATTAAGCTCTTTAGACATGCATTTTCTCCTTCAGGAATTAAAGGACATTGAAAATTCCAGGGTTGACAAGCTCTACAATTACGGAAAAGAGGAGGCTTATATACAGCTGCATAAAGCCAATGCCGGCAAAAGCATATTAAGGATAATTCCCGGAAAAGCGATTTTTCTTGCCTTGGAAAAAAGCATTGATGAAACTCCTTCTGGTTTTTGCATGCTATTGAGGAAGCATTTAGAGGGAAAATTTCTGGATTCTATACATCAATTAGAGCCGGAACGCATTCTTGAACTGGTTTTTAAGTCCAAAGATGAAACAAGAATCCTTTATATTGAGTTTTTTGGGAAAGGGAACATTGTTTTGTGCGACGAGAATCATAAAATCATAGACTCTTTGATAAGGCACAAGTTCAAGGACCGCACAATCTTTCCCAAGGAGCAATACAAGCACCCGTCAATGGAATATGACTTGTTTAAGATAAAAGATGATGAACTTGCAAATTTATTAAAAAACGCAAAAAAGGATAAGATAATAACCTCACTTGCCACTGAGCTTGGGCTTGGAGGGGTCTATTCTGAAGAGATTTGTATTTTGAGCGATATTGATAAAAATACAGAACCAAACGAAATCAGCGAAATACAAGTAAAAAACATTGTTAATTCAATTAAAAAAATAATTAATAAAAAATTAAATCCAAAAATAATTTTAGAAAATGATGAATTTACTGATGTTGCCCCGATAGATTTGGAGTTCTATGTGGACTATAAAAATAAAAAGTTTTCCAGCTTTAACGAGGCATTGGAAGAATATTATGCGCATCAGTTGAAATCCATCAAGAAGGAATCACCCTACACCAACAAAATAAATGAATTAAACCGGATAATTGAAGAGCAAAAAATGTCATTGGAAGGATTGAAATCAAAGGAAGAGGAAAACAGGAAGAAAGCTGAGGCAATATACAATAACTACCAATTGATTAAAGAGGTTTTGGAAGAAATAAATAAGGCAAGCAAAAAATATTCGTGGGAAGAGATTAAGGAAAAATTAAAGGGGCATAAACTGATTAAGGATGTTGATGTGAAGAATAAGACTGTTGTTGTTGATATTTAGGGTCTAAACTATATATATTTTGGGTTGAATACTTCCAGAAAGTGTTTCAGCTGTTTTCTTAACTACACCACTTCCTAAAACTTGATTCCTTTTCAAAATAATTTGAAATTCTTGACATAGCTTCCCTAACAGTTTGAAAGTTGCTATTCTGAAGAATATCCTTATCCAATTTTGAAAATACTCTTTCAATCATATTCATCCAGCTTGCTTTTGTTGGAGTATAAACAATATGAAATCTTGGATGAAAATAGTTCCAGACTTTAATAGCGTAAGATGTGTGTGCTTTCCAGCAGTCTATGATTACATTTATTTCCTTATCAGGGTATCTTCGAAGCAAATCCTCAAAACATTCTATTACAATGTATGTATGTTTATTGCTGCTGGCATTTCCAGCAGCCCTCTTACCTTCTGTTTTGCTGGGTATTTTACTTTTTTCATCAAAACTCAAATCAACACGGTTAGGTGATGGATTTGATTTGAGCCAATCTATCAGAAGTTTTTTTTAGAAAACTGAGGGTCATTGCTATAAAGATGCGGTCGTTTTTTCTTGTACTTACTTGAATGCCTCGTTTCTTTGCATAATCGGATAACCTGTTATTACTCCAGTTATTGAAATGCAATCCCAATCTTTCAGGATGTGTATTGAGCCATTGCAGAATTAAGGCTCTCTGCTCTTTTGTTATCCTTCTCGGCTTGCCTGTGCTTTTTCCTCTTTCAAAAATCTTTAAGCCTTTCTCGCCCTGTCTTTAATAAAACTCTTGCTGCTCTTAAGATTTTGTCTCACAAAATCTTTTTCTTCTGTTGTTAATTCCCTAACTTTCAATTTAGGTTTTCTTCCAGCATTTGGATTTCTGCGCTTATTTACTGGCTCAATCGCTCCAAGATACTTTATTACTTTATGTCTTACCTTGCCATTTTTATCCCTATACCCTTTTACAAGCGATTTGTATTTTCTTCCTTTTACTATGCTTATTTTCTCAAATACCATTGAAATCACCTGTAAATAGTTAGCGACAACAAGTATATAAACTTTTCGTCTTTAAAATTCTGAGGTTTGCTAGACTTTTTGAATATTTGAAGATAAAGTTTTAGTTTTAATCCGATCTACTGCCTACTTCTCACAATTTATGTTACCTCTTTTTAGTGACCAAGAAGCGTAAAGTTTTTAAAGAGAGATGGAGAGATGTATTGATATTTACAATGACGCTTGCTGATGTTGTTGCATCTGCTTTAAGAGGAGGACATGTTAGTAGGAGGACTTTTAATAGTGCTGCAGTTAGTTCTGGACTGGTGTTGGCAGTTTCTTCCTTAGCGGCTAGAGCTGAAGTTTTTGGTCCTTCTTACTTTATGGAAGAGGAGTTTGATGGTCTTAGTGGCCCTGCTATGATTTTTAGGCCGAACATTTTTGAGCCTGCTGGTTATGTTGTGGAGGAGTTTTATGATAGTTTTA
>Ga0209541_10017422_pt1 | contig 10504 bp, 16 predicted proteins | sample RifCSPlowO2_01_FD_184027 | JGI IMG/M metagenome (GOLD analysis project Ga0209541, IMG submission 184027) | Groundwater microbial communities from Rifle, Colorado - Rifle CSP2_plank lowO2_0.1 (SPAdes) (version 2) | ecosystem: Environmental > Aquatic > Deep subsurface > Groundwater | place... | reverse complement strand
GCTTTAGCTGTTCTCTTACCTGTTCTTCTGAAGCCATTCAAATATTTTGAGCATTACACATATATAGTCATTTGTGCAGCTTATACTGCACCATGCTGCGCAAATTTCATATAAATTTTTGTTTTAATATGAAGTATAAGCAACGCAAAAATCTATAAGCCTTTTGTAATAGAAATTTACTGATTCTGCGTTTCGTGCTCTTTTTTGCCTTTTATCATGACCCATGCTGAAAGCCCTAGAAGCAATATGCCTGTAATCACAAGTGTAGAGGAATTAACCGGGCCAAGCTCTGAATTATACAGCGCCACGTTTCCAAACAAAATAACCGCAAGAACGACTGCAATTACACTCATTATGTCAAATTTCATAGATATGATTGAAGAGAAAAGGTTAAAAGATTTGCAACGAGTCGCCATCTTCATATCTAAACCTTGCCCTTAGATGTTGCATGGAATCTTCTGGCGAAAGCCCCTTGACATGCCTCAAAAAATTATAGTATTTCCTCAGTGAAAACAGAAAGCCTGCATCTTCCGGATAGTGCATATCAGCAGTTATAGAAGCGTACATGTCAACCATTTGACGCCTGCATTTCTCATTGAATATAGGAAATGGCACATCAATAAGAGTTCCGCATTCCTCTATTATATCGCGTGCAAGTCTTTCTGTTTGCTCAACTCCCCAGCCGTATGCAATAACATATATTGCATTATCGGACATTTGGCCTAATGCCAAACTTGCAAATGGTTGGAAAGAAATTGCATTCACATGCCGCTCTACTTCAACGCTTTCTAACTGTGTTGCAACTACCGGGCCAAATTCAAACCTGCCTTGATAAATGCCCAAAACTGCATCAAATGATGCTACTTTTACTCCACCTGTCACTTCGCACAAACTTTTGTAGGACATTACTTCCATGCCATTCCTGACTTCATGTATGATGTCATTCATTTCAAAAAATTAGAACATATCTTTTTATAGTAAATTTTAGTTTACAAGAAAATTTTATAACTCCCTTCCAGACCTTTACAAATATAAATAATTATTAGTTTCTTTCCGCAAGCGCTTTCTTTGTGCAATACTTTTCATTGTGCACAAAAGAAAGGGCTTATTGATATTCTCTCCACGTATGCTTGCACTTTGTGCACCGGTAAAAACGTGTAGGAGGCTCGTCGCTGCTTCTTGTCTGCTGGACAAACCAGTAAGCTTTTTTATTGCCGCATTTTGAGCATTCTGCATCTGTATCAGGCAGATGCGTCTCTTTTTCCACCACAAGCGTCTCCTGCTTCTTAGTTGAAGATTTTATTTTCATTTCTGAAGCAGGCATCTTCTTGCTGCTTATTGCACCGCAAGAGCGGCATTTCATCTTACCTTCGCCTGCAGAGACCATCATCGAACCGCACTTGCAAAACTCGCCAAACATATTCAGAATTGATGCAAAAGACTTAAATAGTATGCTATTTTCATAATAAGATGCCTATGGAATGCAATGAGTGCAAGAAGAAATTTGACACAAAAGAGGCGCTTGAGCAGCACATGAACGACAAGCACAGGGCTGCGCCACAGAAGGAAAAGAAAAAAAGTATATCAGCAAAAAAGGTAATTCTTCCAGTAATTATTATAATCATAATCATTGCAGGCGCCGCGATGCTCATGCAAAAGCCAAAATACACGCCTCTGCCGCCTGTCATACATACAATAGGCAACGGCAGCGCTGAAATTATTGAGTTCAGCGACTTCCAATGCCCTGCGTGCGGCGCTGCATTTCCAGAGGTCGAGGGATTCTTGGAAAAAAATCTTGACAAAGTCACGTTTACATACAAGCACTATCCTTTGACACAAATCCATCCGTTTGCATACAAGGCAGCAGAAGCAAGCGAGTGCGCATCAGACCAGGGAAAATTCTGGGAATATTACAAGGCTCTTTTCAACAACCAGCAAAAATTACAGCGCAGCGACCTTATAGGCTATGCAAAAGCGCTTGGCCTTGATGCCGACAGCTTTACAGCATGTTTAGACAGCGGAGCAATGGCATCGCGCGTTAACATTGACATGACAGAAGCGCAGCAAAAATTAATATCTTCAACCCCAACCTTTTTCATAAACGGAAGAAAAATCACAGGAATAATCACTGAAAGGCAGTTTGAAGCAGAGATAGGCGTGTTTTAAGCACGAAAAATGAAATTGGGCAAATGTTGTCTGAAGCACGTGGAAAACTTGAAGTTAGAAGAAAACAAAATCTTACTGATCAATATGGCCATATGACAGCTGATGAACTTGTGAAATATATGGCAGCACATTCTGAACAAAGGTCAGAAGTTGAAAAATATTTGGGCATGACATCGCGAACTTTTAGAGCTTCATTTTGTGATGCAGTTGCAGAGTATGAGACTAAATTATTAACAAAATAGTTTACGATCGTTCGTCTGCTCTTGAATTTTTCAAATTCAAAGCACGACTTTGTCTGCTCTTGAATTTTTCAAATTCAAAGCATGCCTTCTTTCTCAAGAAAGTCTTTCACACTTCTGTAAATTTTTTCATGGCCTTTTGTGTTTGGGTGGATGCCATCCAATAGAAGTTTCTTATAATCCGCCTTAAGCCAGCTGCTGAAATTATCAAGAAACGGCACTTTGTTCTTTTCACATATTCCTCTTAGAGCAGCATTGAATTTTTTTACATCTTCATTCCTGTACGAGCCTGTTGTAAACCATGGTATTGGGTCAACTTTTTTCTCGTCTACTGGCAAAAATCCAATAAAGACAATCTTCTTTGAATATTTCCTTGACTTGTCAATTATTTTTTGTATGTTTCTTTTGAACTCGCTCAATGGGACCAGGTTGTTGTTTTTTTCATGGACAAGCATTGAATCGTTAGCACCAATTGATACTATGAACCTGTCGTCTTTTTCATCATCCAGCCTCAATGCAGTTTCTGCGTCAAATCTATCCGCCACGCCTTTTGATGTGTCACCAGATATTGACATGTTATAGACAAGACAGTAATAATTTTTGCCATAATTGCTTTTTTTATCTGCATATTTGCGGAGACGAGAAACCCATCCGCCTTCCTTGTCATAAGCTCCGTATGCTTCACTGTCGCCAAAAACCAGCAAGTGCATTGAATACTTTCAAACTTTGCATTTATAAACCCAATTATACACTATATTGCTGATAATGATGGAATTTTCTGACATGAATATTGACCCTAAAATTTTAAAGGCTCTTAATGAAATGGGCTTGAAAACAGCAACTGAAATACAGGAAAAGACAATACCGGTTGCAATGCAGGGGAAAGACCTTACAGCCCAGTCCATGACAGGCTCTGGAAAAACAGCTGCATTTACTGTGCCTATACTTCATAAAGTGCAGCATGGCTCTGGCGTTCAGGCGCTTATTCTTGCACCTACGCGCGAGCTTGCACTGCAGATAGCAGAACACCAGCAAAAAATCTCAAAACACGGCAGGCTGTCAATATGCACAGTCTACGGCGGTGTAGGCATAGAACCGCAGATAGCAGCGCTAAGGCATGCTGATGTTGTTGTTGGCACTCCAGGCAGGGTGCTTGACCACATGGAAAGGCGCACTATAAACTTTTCAAAGCTGAAAATATTGGTGTTGGATGAAGCTGACAGAATGCTGGACATGGGCTTTATAGACGACATAAAAATCATAATTGCAAAACTGCCAACTGAAAGGCAGACAATGCTTTTTTCCGCAACGCTGCCGGACGAAATACGCAACATTGCGCACAGGTTCATGAAGCATCCTGTATCGATAAAAGCTGCTGTTACTGTATCAAAACATAAGCTTGCGCAGTTCTACTACGACGTCAGAGATGATGAAAAGCTCTCTGCGCTTGTCCATCTTATCAACAAAGAAAAGCCGAGCCTGGCAATAGTTTTTTGCGCGACACGCGACAGGGCAGACATGGTTGCAGACGCATTGCAGCAGCACGGTGCAGAAGCAAAGCCAATACACGGCGGCATGTCTCAAGGCGCGCGCACAACCATAATGGAAGGGTTTCACAGGGGAAGGCCTCATATTTTAGTTGCAACAGATGTTGCTGCACGCGGGCTTGACATTAAAAATGTTTCGCATATTTTCAACTTCGACCTGCCGCAGGACTTTGACGCTTATACGCACAGGATAGGACGTACCGCACGAATAGGCAAAGAAGGAAAAGCTCTCTCCTTGCTATCGTATAAAGACCATGATGTGTTCAGGAAGATACTGCAACATCATGAAATAAAGCGAATAAAAGAAGATTTTCCAAAGCTTGAATTTAGAATGAGGGAAAGAAGAGGCGGTGGCGGAGGAGGAAGAGGCGGTGGAAGGCGCAGACCGCGCTGGGGATTAAGGGAAGAACGGCATTAGCTAGCTTTTTCTTAAACGATATGACGCCGATGTATGGACGCACGAAGTGCGTCGTTGGCTGGCGTCGATCTGTTTGAAAAAGTTATTGTCTGCAGAAAGCAAAGCTTTCTGAGAATTCGGAGACTATTGTCTCCAGAAGTATCAAAAAGAAATAGTATTAACTTATAAGGATTTCTGACATCGTTTTATAATGCACGAAATAAACGATAAATTGTATGTATTAGATACATTTACTGTACGCGTTGATATATCTCATAATTTATCCATAAGACAAAGAAATGCATATTTTACAGCACCAAAAGAATTGGCAAAGGCTATTGCTCCATATAGCGGATGTGATCTTTCTTTTTTAATGTTGCTTGGAGATTTTCCCGAAGCTGTGCGTATCAATAATAGAGTTTTTTTGCGCCAGGGCCAAGACCCGGCACTTGTATGGGATGACAAAAGCGAGCCTTACAGGGAAGCGACATACATGCTGGCTGTAGAACAGCATAAAGATGATGATTAAAAGAGCCCTTTCTTTTGCGACTTATAAAATTTATCTTCAAAGAAAGCCCTCGGGGAAAGAAATGATATTATTTATTGGCCGCTTCTGAAAAAAGTATCAAGAGTATAAACATCTACATTTTCAGGAATAGTTCCGTTAACAATGTTAATTTCGAAATTAAAATCATTTTTTAATTCTGTTGTATTTATAATTAAATTGTATTTTATGGCTTGCAGTGATGGAATATTTACATATGTATAGCAATAAGATATTTTTTCTTTATCAAGAAAGCATATCGTTTGAAAACTTGTTTGATAGCCATTTTCTGATGTTATTTTTTCTATATCTTGCGGCGGCTCAAATCTGACATATGGCGGACCTGAGTTATAAGGAACTTTTATACTGATAGCCATATTTTGGAAATCTTGGTTTAATTCATTTACTACGGAAATTGGAATGTTGTGGATACCTGTTTTTGATGTTAAGAAAATTTCTTTTGGACTAATATAAAGTCCTTTGTTTTGATATGTGTTTATACTTACATTAATATTATTTCCAACTATTTGTATATTATTGTTGCCTATTGCTATATTTATTATTAGCCCGATCGTTATGATAGCAGCTAATGAAATTGGAATCAGTTTAAGATTGAATTTTATTTTCATGCAGACTATTTGAATATAATTTTTATAAAGGTAAAAAGTTATTTTATTCTTAGGTTTCTGCTATAGTTTTCATCCAAGCTTCTTCTTAATTCCTTAGATTATAGAACCAGCGTTTGTAGACCGGAAACAAATGAATAACTACTTATACTCTCTCCAGACATAGCTGCATTTTGTGCACCTGAAGAACTGCGTAGGCGGCTCGTCTGCTCCGCGGGTCTGCTGCATCCACCAATAAGCATTTTTGTTAGGGCATTCTGGGCAAGGCATACCCATTTGAGGCAAAGGCGTTTCATCCTTTTCCAGGACAGGAATTCCCTTTATCTTCTTCCTGCCTGTAACTATTTTTAGCCCGGTTACAGTGCCGCGTTTGCTTGCACCGCAGCGCCTGCATTTCATGCTGTTTTTTTGCGGCAACATCAGCGAGCCGCACTTCTCACAAAATTCCATTGAAAGAGCTTCTGCTGTTATTACCTCTTTTTTTGGCTCTGCTGCTTTGCTAGCAGATTTTTTTGCAACTTTTTTTGTTTTTTTCGGCATAATACCAACCATCTAATTATTGCACTTCACAGTATATTCTAGCTACCACTATATAAAACTGCAGGCATGCAGGATTATCAGTTTATTTTTTCTCGTCATTAAAAGTTTTTCTCCGTTTTGTCTTTGACTACTTTTGGCGTAGCTAAAAGCATGTCTTCGTCTGCTTTCGATCGCTTCGCTCTCAAAAGTTTGTCTCCGCCTACTTTCGAATCTTTCAGATTCAAAAGTAATCGTTTTCCCAGACTACTTTTTTGTGTACTAAGTTTAAGTCGCGGCTGCTGCTTATTAATTTTGATGCGAGCTGCAATTTTTGGTCGCTTGTAAGGTCATTGTTGTGGTGCTCTATTATCTCTGCCACGACTGACTCCAACGAGCCCCCTGAATGCTGTACTGCCCCTATCACTTCTTTTATTGCGCGGAATGTCTCGTCTTCCATTTGACCACACCACTTTTCCTGATTCATCATGATGCCCCTAATAACCTTCATCTAATTATGCAGGTTCCTTTTATGCATGGCATCCAGATTCATTGCATAACAAAGATTTACAATAAATCTAGGATAACTACTAATCATCAAGCAATATAGGCTTGTCTACTTCGTCTTTTTTCATGTAGACAGTATCCTTGCATATTTCACAAAGCATTTCATAAAATTTATTTGTCTCAAGTGTTACCCTCATATCCTTTCCGCAACATTTTGGATTCATTAAATACCACCACACTGCACAGCAAATTTTTATTATTAATGGGAAACATGACTGTTCAGGATAAAAGGCATATTTAACAAAAATTGTTTCTTATTATGAAAATTTTCATAGTATTTCCGTATATTTTACAACCCTACAGTTACGATATTTTTTGTAGTTTTATGAAGAATTTTATAGTTATTTAAGTTTTTCTGCTTCTATAGTTATAGTACATTTTATTTTTGAATTCATTTGTGTAACAAATTCAAAAATAGATGCTCATGTTTTAGAGGGCATTTCATTTTTGTGGGGTGTGAATCATGAAAAGCATGCTAGTTGAATCTACCGGCACTGAAAGGCATATTTATGAGTCTGTACTTCTGAGCACAAAAAACCTGAAACTTCTAGGCAACCCTACAGCTTCAAAAATAATTGCAATGCTGGCAGAGGAAGAACTATGTGCAATTGATATTGCGAGAAAGCTCAAGGTGCATGAACAGAACATCTACTACCACTTGCGCAACCTGGAAAAAGCCGGCGTTGTGCGCGTTGCACGCAATGAAATGCGCTACGGAATGACTGCGAAGATGTACGAGCCTGTAGCCAGCGTAGTTGCCGCAAAACTCTTTGAAAACGGCCATGTTGTGGAACAGGAAAAGCAAACTAACGATCCTTCAATAGAAGCATTTTTGAGGCCGTTTATAGTCGGCGGCAAGCTTAATGCAAAAATAGTTGTCGGCTCACCATATCCGCATGGGCAGGATGAAGCAACCGCCAGGAACGGCCATGAGGCAATTGATTTATGTCTGTTCCTTGGAAAATTTCTCAACGAGTTTAACCCTTTGTGCGGAAAAATTGACGTTGAACTGAGTGCAGACGATATAAAAGAAAACCTTATAATAATAGGCGGCCCCAAGACAAATGTCATCACGCAAAGAATAAACCAGGAACTGCCTTTATACTTTGAAAAAGCAGATTCTTGGTCAATAAAATCCAAGCTTACAGAAAAAAGCTATAATTTTGATTATGATGCTACTGTGCAGCGCATTAAAAACCCCTTTAACAGGAAAAAGGAAATTTTGCTGCTAGCAGGAAAGAGGACAAGCGGGAACGCCTCTGCTGTCATAGCATTCACAGAGTACATTAAGGAAGTTATGAAAGGCAATACGAAAAACCCTGAACAAATTTGCAGGGTTGTCACAGGCGTTGACAAAGACGGGGATGGAGTAATAGATACAGTGAAATTTTTGGAATAATGACACTTAAAAAGATTGTTGCATGAGTAGAAATTCCATAAACGGTGATAAAATGATTGAATATAAAAATGCCGGCATAAGAGGCAAAGACGCAAAGGAGTTTTTAGAGTGCTACGGCAATCGTATTTTTAACGCTGTTGAAAATTCTCCATCTACTGTTGTGGCACTTCCACAGGCAGGTTTTCGAGGGCTCGCTGCCAGGGAATATTTGTTGCTGCGCGGCTTGGGCGACGTAAAATATGTTGAACTGGTTGATAATGGCAAAGCTGATTTTTATTCATCTGACGTAAAGGGCAGATGCATAATTACCATAGGCAACATAGAAGACATGAAAATGTCTGATTTAAAATTTGCTGCTTCTGACAAAGGAGCGACACATGTGGAGCAATTTGGAACAAAAGCGGACTCTGAACATCACATTATTGATATAGAAGAATATGATTCAATAGGAACAAGACAACAAAGCATGAGGGAGTTTGCTGATTGCGTCGCGCCTCGCGTTGCTGAATATTTAAGTGGCAGGCCTATTGTTGTCGTCCCTATAATGAGCGGTGCTGTCTGGGAAGGCATGAGCTTTGCGGAGGCTATGCGCCTTCTGGGCGTTGATGCAAATTATGCAGAAGTTGAAAAGGGGCAACCTAAAATATACAAGGGCCTCACAGAAGGACGCATATGTGCACTAGTAGACGATTCAATTGCAACGGGAAGTGCTTTCAGAAGAGTTGTAGGCACACTAAAACCTTTACAGAAAAGCAGGAACATACCTGAATTTATTTATGTGGTTGATGAAGACAAGAGAGGCACTGGAGCAGATGTTGTTGATGGTGTAAGAATATTCTCCCATTCTGGACTAAGAGGCGACGATCCTGTTGCGACACCTGCAAATAGTGGCTTAACTGGAGCTGTCTTTGGACGTTATCATCTTGTGTGATATTTATGACAAAAAATCAAGCTAGTGCTAAAATGTTTAGGCGCGTTGTAACAGCAGGCGCGCACATAGTTCAAACGCTTGTTGACGATTATAATTTTCGCGACAAACTTGTGCTTATCGGCTCGACTTCATCCGATGCTGAACCATGGGTAGCTGGCCTTTATACACAATTTTTTGACCGCGGAATACCTGCAAGAATTGGCATGCTTGATGTTTTAAACAACGGAACACAAGCAGGCGCTTACCTGGATGTGTATAAACATAGCATTGTCAATGGCTATGATGTTCTTGTTGTTGACCCTGTAAATAACAGAGACACTCAGGACAAACATTTAAAGAAACTTATGGCACAGGCCCAACAATTCAGAGATCACGGTGCTGAACGATTATTTTATGTTACTGTTGAACCAACGCATATTTATCCAATAGTGCTGCCGCAAAAAACAGAAGCACCTAAAAGACGCAGCTTATGGACACTTCCATTTCTATAGATTCTCTCAACTTTTAGTGCTTCGAACTAAAAATTTGCCTGCCGTCAACTTTCGAATCTTTCAGATTCAAAAATTTGTCTTCGCCAATTTTCGATCGCTGCGCTCTCAAAAATAATCATATTCTGCCATGCGCATGGCAAGGGTATAGGATTCGTTTTTTATTAATTCCTGTTTTTCTGCGTACATCTGTTCTCCAATAATGAATTTTGCAAGATAGCTTTTTTGAACATCGCTAAGCTTTTCAGAAACCTTTTCAATTATTCGCATAACTTCTGAACTTAGTTTCCTTTTTATCAGGCCTCTGAGCATATCTGTCAACAACAAGAATTCGTTTTCTTTCATAACTAGTAATTGTAAGCCCGATGCTTTATAGAAATAACATACTTTCATGTATTTTTTTCAATAAAATACGACTTTAAATGCTTAAAATGGAAAAATATACAATGAAGCATTGTTTTGACAAATATGCTTCTTTTCAAAACACAAAGTGGTATGAGGTGTTTTAAAAATTGCCTTTCGGGCTTTTCAAAACACAAAGTGGTATGAGGTGTTTTAAAAATGACTTACAGTCTTTCTAAAACACAGAATAATGTGAGGTGTTTTAAAAATTGCCTTTCGGGCTTTTCAAAACACAAAGTGGTATGAGGTGTTTTAAAAATGATCAACAAAAATGATGAAAGAATTTTAGGCATGTTGAATAAGGACGCCAAGCTCACTAGCAGGGAGATTTCTGAAAAGATAGGCATGCCAGTGACAACTGTCCATAACAGGATAAAAAAAATGGAAAAAGACGGCATAATCAAGAAATACACGATTGTTGTAGACAATAAAAAACTGGGCAAAGAGATAAGCGCAATAGTGCACGTCATGATGAATTCAAAGTACATGACAGAAAACGAATCTGCGCAGGAAACCCTTGGAAAGAAACTCATGACGCTTCCAGAAGTTGAAGATTGCTATATTGTCACTGGCGACAGCGACATTATTATAAGGGTGTCTGCAAACGATGTTGATGACCTGCATAGTTTTCTTGACAGAAGGCTAAGAAAAGTAGGCGGCATTGAAAAAACAGTGACTTCCA
>Ga0209541_10017419_pt1 | contig 10506 bp, 10 predicted proteins | sample RifCSPlowO2_01_FD_184027 | JGI IMG/M metagenome (GOLD analysis project Ga0209541, IMG submission 184027) | Groundwater microbial communities from Rifle, Colorado - Rifle CSP2_plank lowO2_0.1 (SPAdes) (version 2) | ecosystem: Environmental > Aquatic > Deep subsurface > Groundwater | place... | reverse complement strand
AAAGTTTTTTCCCTGACTTCTTTTTTAAGCTCGGGGGGCATATTAGCGAAACCTTACCGGTATTTTTAACTCGTCCGCGTGTTCCGGAAGTCCCGAAGGATTATCTTTCTCTAAAATCAAGAATCCTATATCTGTCGGTGGCGGATCGAATTTCAGTCCAGCCTTGAACGGAACAAAATTCTCCGTCATCCATTCCCCTTGCGCCTCTGCGGGCGTTCGCGCCAAAAGTTTTCCGTTGGCATCATAAAGCGAAACCGGAAACGATGCCTCAAAATACCAAGTCCCGCGCGCCTCTCCATCTATGAGCAGCGGGCTTTTGACAATTTCATTTGGTTTTGGAGAATCCAGCCGAATCAAATTTTCTTTCTCTTTTATAGGATCTTTTTGGACTGGTACCGAAGGCGTATAAACTTCTTCCGGCTTCAAATTAAAATAATACCAGACAGCACCGGCGATAATTATTAAAATTAAAAATATTATAATCGCGTTTTTCACCTTACTTCATTATTATACGTTACACGGTAAATTACGCCAGCTTTATCATCCGAAATAAATATCGTCCCGCCGGGCTGGATTATAATATCAACTGGCCTTCCCAATGCTGTATTTCCATCCAGCCATCCAACAATAAAATCCTCCACTCCAATATATTTTCCATTCGCATCCAGCATATATCTAACTATTTTATACCCCGTCGGCTCAGTGCGGTTCCATGAGCCGTGATACGCGACAAGAAGATTATGCCAATAATTCTCGGGCCAGCCTTCTTCCGGGAAAAATGCCAAGCCTAACGGCGCGGAATGCGCGGGGATGTCTATATAACTTTCCGTTTCAAATGGCTCCTCGCACGGGTTTCTAATATAAGTATTTTTATCAAAATCTGTATCGTGAATATTTTTTCCATAGCAGATCGGCCAGCCAAAATTCAGAGCTTCATGCTCTGAATTTTGCCCTGAGACTGCCGAAGGGCTTCCTTCGTCGATTATATTAATTTCATCAGGGGGTAGATTATCTCCCAGAAGATCGCGCCCCATCTCCGTAGCCCAGATTTTTCCGTTGACGGGGTGAATCGCCATAAAAACCGAATTTCGTAGCCCCCTCGCGTAAGTCCGGAGACCAGAGCCGTCCGCGTTTACGACCAATATTTTAGCTCTTCTCCAATCCTTCTCATCGCAAATGTTGCACGAAGAACCAACGGAGATTAAAAGTTTATTTTCATTTGGATAAGGAAGAAACATTAGGGTCCTCGTGGTATGTCCGCCGGCAGAAGGAAGATCCGCGATATCTTTTGGATTTTTCAATTTTAAATTTTTTTCGTCGTAATCGTACGCGACGACTTTGTTTAATTCGGCAATATAAATTTTGCACGCCCCTGTCTCGGGACATTTAAAAGCAATCCCGTGCGGATTTTTAAGCCCGGAGATTATAGTTTTTGTCTCATCAGACATCCCATCACCATTTTTATCCGGGAGTAAAGCGAGAACTTTCCCCTTGGATGGGACACTGACGAGTATATTCCCCACGGGGTCGTACGCCATTACTCTCGGCGCGACCAAATCCTTGGCAAAAATGGAAATCGAAAATCCTCGAGACAGTTTCAGCGGAAAATCGGTTGAATTTTGAGAGATATTTTCTATCACTTTCGATATATCCTCGCTCGGTTTGGATACCGCCGGAAGCGTTCCTCTGATAAATTTCCACGCGTAATACCCCGCCGCGATAAGTATTATTAAAATTAATATCAGAATTAAATTTTTTTTCATATTATTTTCTCTATTTTAACCCCTAAAAGCCTTATTTTCCATTTTTTCGGATTCTCCCGGCTATCTAGAAAAGGTAGGAAAAGTTTCATCGCTTCTTTTTCCAATATTTTTTTATTTGAGACTGGCTTACTTAAAGTATGAGAGCGTGTTCTCGTTAGAAAATTTTCAAAACGTATTTTTATTACAATAGTCCTGAAAGATTTACGTCTCAATATATCGAGACGCTTATATACTCGCGAGGAAAGATCTTTCAGCGTCTGTAAAAGCAAAACCGGGTCTAGAGTATCTTTCTCGAAAGTATTTTCCTCGCTGATGGATTTTGCTTCGCGCTCTTCAATCAAAGGCGAGTTATCCCTTCCGCGAATTTTATCGTAGAAATGCGGGAGTTCACCTGCGGAAAGTTTTTTCAAATCAAAAACTGTCTTCATCCCTTTTCGCGAGAATATCGCTTCTGTTTTTGGCCCGATGCCTGGGATTTTCCTGATAGCCATCGGCTCCAGAAATTTCTCGGCGTCTTTTTCTTCGACAACCGTAAACCCATCCGGCTTCTTGAAATCAGACGCGATCTTCGCAATCAGCTTATTCGGCCCGATTCCGATAGAGCACGTTAACTTTTCTTTATCCCAGACTTCTTTTTTTATTTTCTTGGCAGTTCTTATCGCCTCCTCCCAAATACCGAAGTCGGACTTCGGAGAGCCCTGAAGTCCGACTTCGGTATTTCCAGACAAGTCAAAATACGCTTCGTCCACGCTTGCCTCCTCGACCAAATCCGAATGTCTTCTCAAAATTTCCATTATTTTCCCGGAGACTTCTTCGTATTTCCTAAAATTGCCGGCAAGAAAAAAACATTCTGGCTTTCCTTTTTCTCTAGACTCTTTGCATAGTCTCCAAGCTATGGATATCGGCAAAGCAGAATGGACGCCGTATTCTCGCGCCTTGTAATTGGCTGTTGAAACGACGCCCCGCCCCGCCCCATCTTTCGGATCCGCGCCGACAATAACCGGCTTTCCCCGGAGCCATTCATGGTCTCTTTCCTCAACTGCCGCGAAAAACGCGTCCATATCCAAATGCCCGATGATGCGCATTAAAGAATTATAAACTAAGCGGTCTTACGGTTATATGTCCATTTGATAAATTCCATCAAAAACACTTTGAAAATTCCGAGGGCGAAAATAGCAGCAAGCATGGGAAGGTGAAGCGGAGTCGTTTTCAAAATGAGATTCAACGATGGCATATATACGGCGAGAATCATCATAAGAAAACCTATGCCGACAGCAAAAAGAAGAAAATAATTATCTAAAAGGCTTGCTTTATAAATCGGCTTATCTAAAGTTTTGATCGAGAAAATATAAAATAAGGAAGATGTTCCCAAGGCAGCAAAAATAATTGTGCGCGTATATTCGATCGAAAAAGTTGTTTTCTCTAAAATGAAATAAAAAATCGAAAGAAGAATCAAGTCCGTCACCACGGCAAAACTGAACGAAAGCATCTTGGCTTTTTTATCGAGAATCGGATCGCTTCTTTTAATCGGCTTTCTTTGCATTATTCCATCCTCGCTTTTCTCAAACGCGAGCGCGAAATTTGGAAGACCATCCTGAACCAAATTTGTCCATAGAATCTGCACGGCGGTCATCGGCAAAGGAACTCTCAAAATCAAAGATCCCAAAACTAGAGTAATCTCAGTAAAACTCGATGCCAGAAGATAAATTACCACCTTTTTAATGTTATCAAAAGCGGTTCTTCCGTATCTTATCGCCTGCGCGATTGTGCTTAGTCCGTCGTCCACCAAAACCAGATCGGAAGCTTCTTTCGTAACATCGGTTCCGGAATTAAGCGCGATGCCGATATCCGCGTACTTCAAAGCTGGAGCGTCATTGATGCCGTCGCCCGTTACCGCAACGGCTTCCCCCCTGTCTTTCCAAGCTTTTGTTATCTGCATTTTATGCTTGGGGTCCACGCGGGCGAAAATTTCCACATTGAGAATTTTCTGCTTCAATTCTTCGTCCGAAATATTTTCCAACTCCCTGCCCTCTATAATGTTTTTCGTGCTGAATCCGAGTTCTTCGCCGACGGTCAAAGCCGTAAGCTTATGATCTCCAGTAAGCATAATGATTTTTATTCCCGCGGAGCGAACTTCTTTAACGGTCTGGCGGACATCAGAACGTATCGGGTCGCGAATAACGGCAAGTCCTAAAAAAGTGATATTCTTAATCATTTTTAACAATTCGACTTCGCTTTTTTTCTCCATTTCTTCCCGCCTGATCGGAAAAGTTTCCTCCGCGGCCCCGATCACGCGAAATCCTTTTCTGGCCAGATTTTCAATATCAGAAAGCATCTCTTCTTTTCCTGGAAAATCGCGAGAAAGCTCTAGAAGCTTTTCCGGAGCTCCTGATATGAAAACCTGCGTTGTCTCGCCATGCTGATCGCGCGACGAATGAAAGGAAGCCATTATTTTGGCAACTGAATCAAAAGGCAAAAAATTTATTCTGGGAAAAGCTTCTAGGATTTTTTTCAAATCAAGGCCTTTTTCGAAAAATGCTTCAAGTTTTGCTTTATCCGTTGCTTCTCCTTTTACGCATGCCTTTCCATTGTTATTTTCAATGATCGCTTCGTTCGCGAGCGCGATCGCGACCAACACGGAATTATCGTCCTTAGAAATTATTTTCTCAAGTTTCATTTTTCCTTCCGTCAGCGTTCCAGTCTTATCTATCAAAAGAATGGAAACCGAACCCAAAGTTTCGGCTGCGAGAAGCCGTTTGATCAGTCCGTTGTTTTTAAAAATATTTTTACTCGCGACCGCCAGAACAACCGCTATAGCCGCGGGAAGCCCCTCCGGTATTGCCGCGACAGCAACCGCGACGGCAGTAACAAATATTTGATAGAAATTAAATTTTTCAAGAATGCCGACAGCTACGATTATCACGGAAGCCGCGACAACAAGCACGCTTAAGAATTTGCCGAGCTTAGCCATCCGCTCCTGTAAAGGCGTCATTTCTTCGTCCGACTCTTCCGTCAGCGTAGCAATTTGCCCGATCTCCGTTTGTCTTCCAGTTTTAACGACAACCGCATCCCCCTCGCCTCGCTCAACCGCGCTTCCCATAAAAACCATATTTTTTCTATCCCCCACGACTTTCTCGCCCTCAATTTTTTCAATCTCCTTTTTTACCGGAGCAGATTCTCCGGTCAGCAAAGCTTCGTTTGCAAATAAATCTTTAGCCCTAAACAGCCTCGCGTCAGCGGGGACCTTCATGCCGTTTTTGAGAAAAATTACATCTCCTTGAACTAATTCAGCCGCTTCGACTTCTTTTATATTCCCTCCTCTTTTTACATACGCCATCACCTTAACTTTCTCCGCGAGGCGTTTTAAAATTTGACTCGAAGAATATTCCTGATAAAAACCGATGCCGACATTAAGAATAACGGACGCGACAATAATTATTGTATCGAGCTTCTCTCCGGCAAAAAACGCGAGAACGGCGGCGATCAATAAAATATAAACCAGCGGGCTTTGGACCTGCCCCCAAAGAAAAGCCAGAGCTTTAAATCCAGTCTCTTTCGGAAGCTCGTTCGGCCCGTATTCCAGAAGTTTCTTTTTGTATTCCGCTCTCGAAAGCCCGTCTCTATTGCTTCCGGTCGCCTTAAATACATTCTCAACCGAAAGCTGATAAAAATCCGCCATAGTATGCTATATCTTTATATTATAATCGCGGCTACTACGAAATATATTAATAGGGCCAGGATATCTTGGGCTATCGTTGTAAAAGGTCCGGCGCCAATCGCCGGATCTTTGCCGAAGCGCCTTAAGACGAGCGGAACCAGCGTTGCGATGACAACGGACAAGGTTGAGGCGATCAAGATTGAAAAGCCGACTATTAAAGAAACTTCGAAATCATTAAAAACAAACATTGAATATCCAAAAAGGAGAATTCCCAACGCGGAACCGAGAAGGAATCCGACCAATATTTCTTTTATCAAATATTTTCCGAGATCTATTTTCTCAATCACGAGCGCGCGGATAAACAAAGTTTCCGTCTGCGTCCCGACGGCGTCAGACATATAAACAATAACGGGTATAAAAAAAGCAAGGGCCAATTTTTCCAAAAGCGCCCCTTCAAAAAAACGGACAATAAGCGTCGCGATCATCCCCCCAACCAGTCCGACGAGAAGCCACGGAAGGCGGACTTTTACCAGCCTTGTCGCGCTAAATTTGACGATATCCGTAATCGGCTCGCGAGCCAGATGCCCGAGCGCCTTATGATGATGGACTTGTTTTTCCTCAATCACGAACTTCAGCAAAACTCGCAAACCGCGGCTGCCTTTTTCTTATGCTCGCCTTTGGAAGGATCGCCGCAGCAATCTTTGCAGCAGAAAGTCGAACCCTCAAGGACGAAAGATCCTTCGGATCTCTCTTTTTTCTTGCCGCATTTTGCGCAAGTATAAGCCTTACTTGAACCTGATTCTTGTTTTTCCATAAACAAATTATAACAAATTACTCAAGATTACTCTACTTTTATGATTTTCCCTTCAAGCCCATATATCTTTCCGGCGCGCATCGCAAACAGCAAAAGCAAAACTAAGGCGTAGACGACATGATCATCAACTATATAAGAATTCGCTCCTATTTTCGGAAATTGGAGAACCGCGAAATAATAAAGGGCCATCATAAGGACGCCCGAAAGAGAACTGTATCGGACCAACACACCGACAATTAAGGAAATGCCGATCAGGATCTGCCCGTATTCGTTTAAGAGATTCGTGACTGGAAGAATTTCCGGGCTCGCGAGCCAATGGTATAGCTCCGGAAATGTTTTCGCCGAATTTAGATAGCCGGCGGCCGACCAGTTGGGGTTTTTAAATTTTGAAATTCCCGCGTAAAGGAAAATCCATCCCATCGAGATCCGAAGAAGAAACACTGATAATTTTTGAGATTTGGTCATAAATTAAAAAACCGGGTTTAACGAATAAATCATATAAAATCCAAGCGCGAGAAGAGCAAGGCCGATGCCCAAACGCATAAGCCCGCGATGTTCTTTTCTCCATTTCTCCATCCTTTCGGACGAAGTGCCAAAATACGCCGCACCGATAATGAATAAAAGCGGAAAGATAAATACCAGATTATATAAGAGTAAGAGAGGAACAGCGGCGGAATAGGCCCCTTTGGACAATAATCCTAGAATCGCAAGATAAGGCGCCCCGGTGCACGGCAATTCCACAAGAACGACAAATACTCCGAGGAGCGCCGTGGTCAAAAACAACAAGGCTGGGTGGCGACCTTCCATCTTGGCAATCCAGTTTGTGTAAGCTTTGATGCGCGTAGCACCCCCCGGAATCATCTGCAAAGAAAATCCCTTGCCGTACCAGAAATAATCTTTTATCTCAAATAAGCCCGCTATTATCGCGATAAGCGCCGCAATCCAATAAAAAGCGGAGGCAATTCCTGTCGATAAGGCAAATTTTAAAATTCCGAGTCCCAAAAGAAGATAGGTTATATAGACGATTGAAGCATAAAGGAGGCCGCCGAGAAGCATTTTGCTCGAGCTCTTGAAAATTTTCGTCATGAAAGCAATAAGGAAAATAAGTACGCCGAAGACGCACGGGTTGATACTATCAATCAACGCGGCGGAAATTATTATTCCTAAAGTTAATTCTTGTCCGAACATTTTACTCTGCCGCGCAATTCGCGAAAGCTGATAAATCCTTAATCTGCTGAAGACCTTCGATCCGCTTAATCTCCGTTCCTCCAGATTCCATGAGAAATGTCGGGGTTTTGGTTATTTTCTTGCTCAAACATAATTCCGGCCGGGGATTTTCTCCGTCTGGATGGCACTCGATAGAATTCAGCTTTTTAGACGCTTCTCCAAAAATCATTTCCTGCCTTCTGCAAGTGCTGCATCTCACTGATTTATAATAGACGATTCCTTTTGAATTTAGGCATTGCATAAAATTTGAATAATCTTTTTTGACTACCGTTCCTGTCTGGGCGAAATAAGTTACCCCAGCTGCAACCAAACCCGCTATCAGCACCGGGGCGCCCATTCGGAAAGCCGTCTTCGAATCCAAGCCGGAAGCCCAAAGCGAGGCGCCTATAATTATAAGCATCAAAACTTTTGAAGTTTCGCATAAAATGCAGATGGAATTAATAAAAAGAATTTCGGTCAAAGAAAGGTACAAAGACGGGACGAGCGCGAAAAGAGTGATTATAAATAACGTCTGGAACGCTTTATCCTTCCTTTTTAGAATCAAAAACAAAACGGCGGCGAAATATAAAAGCCCCAAGACAGACACGGGGATGCCGAAAATCTCCGAATAAATGCTGGTCGTTACAACGTCGCAGGAAACTTCTTGGGAAATATCGCAAAAAGATTTTGATTGGGAATAATGTATATAAGTCAGATATGACATTATCCCAATGCCCGTGATCGCGCATAAAACGATCATCCAAAATGCGGATTTTTTCATTAGTATCATTATACGCTAGGCCGACTCACTCATCCAGTGGATAGTTGATTTTATCGGCGTTCTACTGTATTATTAGGCGTAGCAAATATAAATGCCTAATACCTCGAAACAAACTTCGTTTTCCGGCCTGGGTATTGCTCCCAGGCTTCTTGATATTTTAGCTCGCCATAAATTCGATACGCCAACCCCAATCCAAGCCAAAGCAATACCGATAGCGCTTGATGGAAAAGATCTTATCGGCATAGCCCAGACTGGGACTGGGAAAACTCTCGCCTTCGGTATCCCAATGATCCAATCGATAGCGCAGGCTAAAGGCGCTGGACTGATAGTCCTGCCGACTCGCGAACTCGCGCATCAAGTAGATGAGGCCTTGCATAAAATCGGGCGCGAGCTCGGGCTGCGAACAGCGCTCTTGATTGGGGGAGCCTCTTTCAATGAACAAATGCGCGCGATATCTAAAAAACCGCATATTATCATCGGAACCCCAGGCCGCATTAATGACCACCTTGAGCGCAAAACCATTTCACTTGAGAAAGTTTCAATCGTTGTGCTAGACGAAGCCGATCGTATGCTTGATATGGGTTTTCTTCCGCAAATCCGCCGCATAATTTCGCGCGTCCCCAAAGCGCGACAAACTATGCTTTTCTCCGCAACTATGCCGGACGATATTGTTCGGATAGCAACTGAACATATGAAGCTCCCTTTCCGAGTTGAGATTGCGCGTCCCGGAACAGCCCCAGAGAAAGTTGATCAAGAGCTCTTCGTCGTAGATCGTGAAGACAAGATTCATCTATTAAAAAAAATTCTTGAAGAATACCGCGGCTCGATTTTAATTTTCATCCGCACCAAACACGGCGCAAGAAAGATTTGCAAGCAAATTAGGGATATTGGGCATTCTGTCGCAGAAATTCATTCCGACCGAACGCTCGCCCAGCGCCGAGCCGCCCTTGAAGGATTTAAGACGGGGGGATACAGGATATTGGTCGCGACGGATATCGCCTCGCGCGGAATCGACGTCAAAGGAATTGAGCTCGTGCTTAATTACGATATCCCGGAGAACCCAGAAGATTATGTCCACCGAATCGGACGGACCGGGCGCGCTGGCGCGCCCGGCCGCGCTATTTCATTCGTCACGCCGGATCAAAAAAGAGCCGTTCGCGACATAGAGCGTCTTCTGCAAACTTTCATCATGATCTCAAAAATGCCGGACCTTCCCGGCCGTCCTAGGCGCGATATCAAATCATCGTCTGAACCGGCAAGGCCGCATTCTAGATTTCACCAGCGGCGCCAAACATACTTCCGACGGCGAAATTAATATTTCAGCCATTCAAGCCGTTTAAAAATACTGCTCTGTCGCGCTTGAACGTGAGTTCTGACAAATGAAAAATCGTATACGTTATAAAAAAGGCAGATAAAACGTCTATTGAATAATGCAGGTGCCCAAGAAGAACTACGGCGCCAAAAACCATCGACGCTAACAGAAAGAAAAATCTAAGAGCTTTCTGGTTCCAAAATGCAAGCGCCATTAAATATGGCAGGCCGGTGTGCGCGGAGAAAAATAGGTCAGCGCCTGAAGTAAATTTATTTATCAAACTCTCTGGGTTTATTAAAATCTGATCTGGAAACGGCCCTATATGCGTCACGCTTATAAAAATGGAACGTATAAAGACGAAGAGCGCGATGCTTTTGAGAATAAAGGGAATGCGATTCGGCTTCAATAAGCATAGGATGGTGACGAAAATCCAAAATATAAAAGAGCCGTAAATAAATATGCCGTCTACGTCCATTGTTTGAGTATTGCTCAATATTAAATCCGTCACGGAATTCGACGCGCGCTCAACGGCGTAAAGGCCGGCATAAAAATTCATAACTATGCTTAAGATAAGCAGAAGAATGCCAACAAACACCGAGATAAGGAATCTTTTATTTTTCAGATGCGCTTTATATTCAGCCCAGCTTTGCATAAATATCCATTACTTTTTTAGATAGCGCCTCGATGCTTTTATTCTCGGCCAAAATCTTGGCGCCATGACCGAGTTTCAAGCGCATGTTTTTATCTTCCAGAAGCATTTCTATATATCTCTTAAATTCTTCATTGCTTTTCGCCTTGAGGCAATTTTCGCCGTGTTCAAGCCAGCCCTTGTATGCAAGAATGTCTCGAACTACGATCGGAAGCCCGATAGCCGCCGCTTCCAATATCACCATTCCTTCGTTTTCTTCATACGAAGGGAAGATGAATATATCGAGGGCGTTTAACGCCGCCGTCACGTCGCTAACAAACCCA
>Ga0209541_10017418_pt1 | contig 10508 bp, 11 predicted proteins | sample RifCSPlowO2_01_FD_184027 | JGI IMG/M metagenome (GOLD analysis project Ga0209541, IMG submission 184027) | Groundwater microbial communities from Rifle, Colorado - Rifle CSP2_plank lowO2_0.1 (SPAdes) (version 2) | ecosystem: Environmental > Aquatic > Deep subsurface > Groundwater | place... | reverse complement strand
CATACGAAAATATTCAAGCGAAGTCGGACTTCGCAGGACAACAGTCTTCGTTTTCTAAAAGCCGAATGAAGTACAAACACGCAAAGTTTTGGAATGAAGACTGGCTGCCCAGCCAGGACTCGAACCTGGAAAAGCAGATCCAAATTCTGCTGTGTTACCGATTACACCACCGGGCAAAATTACCTGATAAACACAAAGCCACGCGCCACCGCCTTATTTTTAAAATGACAGCGCGGACAGATATTTTTGACCTTCCATTTCTAATACGTCCTTGCCACAAACGTCCGGCTAAAGCGCTTGGCCAAAATCGCCCGGACCGCTTCGGCTTGCCTCTGGGTCCCGGTAATCGCGAATACGCAAGGGCCGCTGCCTGATACCATAACTCCCTTTGTATCCAACGATTTTAGTCGCTGTTCAAGCTTCTTTAAATGCGGAAAAAGGAGCAGGACAACCCTTTCCAGATCATTCACCAGGCCATGTCCTATCTGCGCAACATCAGAGCGCCGTAAATGATGGATGAAAATATTAGCATCATCACTTCTCTTTGTCAACACCTTCCTCGGGGCTCCCAGGCCAGGCGCCAAACCCAACCCTCCATAGACCTGTCCAGAGTAGATTTTGACGCAAGGGACAACCAGGACATGCCATAATTTCGTTTTTACGTCGAGTTTTTGAATAAAATCGCCACGTTCTGTCCCCAAAGCCCACGGACAATCATAAAGAAAAAAGGCGACATCGCTCCCTAATCGGCGGGCATATGACAAGAGTTGCGACCGGCTTAACCCGAGTTTCCAAAGCTCATTAAGCCCTTTAAGTGTCGTTGCCGCGTTGCTCGAACCGCCCCCCAGGCCGGCCGCCACGGGAACATTTTTCTTAATATAAATGTCGACGCCTTCCTTGATCTGAAAATCTTCCCGCAGCAGTTTTGCCGCTTGATAGACAAAATTTTTGGGCCCGCGCGGTACTTGCGGATGGACGCAATCAATGCGGATGGCCCCGGATGGGTTGAGCGTCAGTCGGAGTTCATCACTTAGATCGATTCGCTCAAAAATTGTGGCAATATTATGAAAACTGTCTGGTCTTTTATGAAGGACTTTGAGAAAAAGATTCAACTTGGCAGGTGATGCTAAACGGATACGACGCATGAAGGAGGGTCTCGATCACTAATCGGCGGTTATTTGCTCACACGTCTATTGTCGACGGATTCTATCTTCCGAAGGACATCGTCTTGCCCGGGCAAAAGCTCCAGGGAAAGTTTCCAGTATTTTACCGCCTCATCGGTCTCATTGAGCTTGCTGTACACATCACCGATATGGTCGTAGATAACGGCATCTTTCAAAAGGGCATCGGCTTTTTTGAGAGTCTCCAGCGCCTTGTCATACATGCCTTTTTTGTAATAGGCCCATCCCAAACTGTCGAGATACGCGCCATTTTCCGGGGCGATATCGAGCGCGCGCTGGATAAGGGTCATTGCCTCATCAAAATTCTTGCCATCTTCCGTATACAGATAGCCGAGGGTATTAAGGCTCCCGTCGTGTTCCGGATCGATGCTGATCGATTTCTTCAGAATCGCGACGGCGCGTTCTTTCTGGCCGGTCTCCAGATATAAAGACCCCAGCATGTACATCACGTCGGCATTGCTGGATTCAACGGCCAGAATCTTCTCAAATTGCTCGATGGCCTGGTCGTATTTTCGCTGCGAATAATACAACTGCCCCAGATAACCGTAGATCTCGATATTTTGCGGATCCTCCCTGGAAAATGTCTTGAGGATAATTTCATATTCCTGGGCCGCGTTGTCATATTGCCGCTGGTTGGAATAAATGAGCGCCAGCAAATAGTGAGATTGCAGGTCCTCGGGATTCAACTGGTGGACGACCTGCAATTGACTGATCGCCTCGGGGAGCATATTCAACCGCGCGTAGCCGGTGCCCAGGCGCAGGCGGATGAGATAACCACTGGCGTCAAACTGCGCGGCTTTTTCATATTCCAGGACGGCGTGGTTGGTCTGCCCCAGGAGATCGTCCCGGTATCCTAGGGCATAATGCGCCAATCCTTTGGCCAAAGCGATGCGATCTTCATTGGCAAACGCGCTGGCCGAAGGCGGGCGCACGGACGCCATCAGACAAATCCCCGCACAAACCAAAATTGGAACAATTTTTGTTCGGTGCATAATCGCCTCGTCGTGGTTTGAAGAGATAATCCTTCCGGCCAACTCGCCGAAAGAAGGGCTACTTCCAATCACGTTTCTTCAGCTGTCGAAGTGATTTTCGCAGTTTCTTACGCTTATGCGTTCTGATCTTTCGTCTTTTTCTTTTCCTGCCGCACGGCATACGTTGATTCTCCCTGTTTTTAATAAATGACTTTATTCAAAGGATATTCGATGATCCCCTGCGCCCCCGCCTTCTTTAAGCCCGGGATCAAGGTGCGTACCGTTCCTTCATCAATGACGGTTTCAATGGCCAGCCAATTCTTGTCGCTTAAATGGGAGATGGTTGGATTTTTCAGCGACGTTAAAAGGCTTAAAATTTTATCCAGATCGCTCTTGCGGACGTTCATTTTCAGTCCCACCATGTTGTTGGCCGCGATCGCCCCCTTCAGCAGCATCGTGATCTGTTCCATTTTCTTCTTCTTCCACGGGTCCTGCGCGGCCTTTTTACTGGCGATAAATTGCGTCGTGGATTCACACACTTCCCCGATGACCCGCAACTTGTGCGCCCGCAGACTGCTGCCGGTTTCGGTCAACTCAACGACCGCGTCGACTAAGCCGTCGGCAACCTTGGCTTCGGTCGCCCCCCAGCTGAACTCCACATCCGCCCTGACCTTGTTCTTTTTCAGGTATTGCCTGGTCACGCTGACGAGCTCGGTGGCGATCCGCTTGCCTTGCAAATCTTTAACGGAGGTCAAGGACGTTTTCTCCGGCACGGCCAGGACCCAACGCACCTTGCCGGAGCTTTGTTTGGCATAAACAAGCTCGGCCAAAGAAACCACTTTGGAGCCGTTTTCCATGATCCAGTCCGCCCCGGTTATGCCGCAATCCAAGGCTCCTTCTTCTACATAACGGGACATTTCCTGCGCCCGTAAAAGAACCGGCTCGATCTCCGGATCATCGATCGAAGGAAAATAAGAACGGCCAGAGACATAGATCCTGAATCCGGCGTGCTCAAACACCTTGATGGTCGCTTCCTGAAGGCTTCCTTTTGGCAATCCTAACTTCAATTTACGCATCTTGTTGCACCCTAAGCCTTTATTTTACGGTTCAAAAAGTAAATTATTATATCTTTGCCCCCCAGCGTTGTAAAGCAATTTCCTAAGACATTATAAGTATAATATCCAATAGCCGCCTTTACAACCCTGCGAAAGATTCGAATTCGCGCTAAAATATCTTGTCAAAAACATATCGAACAGATATAATCAACCCTAATTTTCAATACCGATACCGCACCCATCAACGAAAGTCAGTTATGCTAAAACTATTACGCAAAAAAGGGTTCGCCAAAAAGGTCCTCTGGGTCATCGCGGTCATCATCATCCTTTCTTTTGGATTCTTCGGGACCGCCTACCTGATAACCGATAAAAAACCTGTCGATTATGCCGGGACCATATCCGGGAAAAAAGTCTCCGCGGAGGAGTTTAGCAAAGCTTACCAGGCGGTTTATATCCAGGCGCTCATCCGCTTCGGAGACAAGTTCAGCGAGATTTCCCGATTCCTGAACCTGGAAGCTGAAACGTGGGACCGGCTTATCCTCTTGCGCGAGGCCGTTAAAAGAAGGATCAGGGCGAGCAATGAAGAGGTCGTCCAGGCGATCGATCAATACGCGTTTTTTCAGCGTGACGGCCGCTTCGATCCCCTTCTCTATAATGACATCCTGCGTTACGCTTTTCGCATATCGGCCCGGGATTTTGAAGAGGGCATCCGGGACAATCTTAAATTTATCACTTTATTTCAACAAATTACCGCCCCGGTGGCCGTGACCGACCGGGAAGTCCTCGAGGCTTTCAGACGGGAAAACGAAAAGATCCAGGTCAGCTACCTCCTGGTCACGCCTGAACAGTTCCAGAAAGACGTTTCCTTCAATGACGAGGAAGCCCAAAACTACTACGCGCAAAATAAAAATGAATTTATTGTCCCTGCCACCATAAGCGTTGAGTACATTAATCTGGATTTCCCTCCCGCGGCGAAACCGGAACCCCAAAAAGAAGAAACTGCGCCGGAGGCGACAAAACCGGCAACAGCTGCCGACGAGACACCAACCGTCACCGAGGAGATGAAACGGCCCGTGCGCGAGAAAGCCAATGCCATTTTCCAGGACTTGCTCGTCAATCCGGATATGCAGGCCGCGGGAGGAAAACACAATGTCGAGGTCAAATCAAGCGAATTTTTCAGCATGGAACAGCCCGATCTCACTTTGGGCTGGCCCTACGAACTGCTCATCAAGCTCTTCCAGACGGACAAAAATGCCGTCAATGATCCTTTTGAAACGCCGCAGGGAATGTTGATCGTCAAGATCAAGGAAAAAAAGGACGCCGATATCCCCGAATACAGGGATGTCAGCGAAAAAGCCGCGGGGGCCCTGCGAAAAAACAAGGCCAAAACAATCGCCCGGGGAAAAACAGAAGAATACCTCAAACTCATCCAGGACGCGTTCGCCCGGACAGAACTGAAGGATTTCGCCCAGACCGTCAAAAATTCAGGACTGGAAGTTTACCAGACGCCGGTGTTTGGCCGCGGGGAATACCTGCCGGTCGTTGGTATTTCGAAAGAATTCCAGGATGCCGCTTTTGCCTTGACGGAACAAAATGACCTGAGCGGTGTCGTCGCGACCGAAACGGGATACAGCGTCGTGCATCTTGATTCGCGCGTCCCGGCCGATGAAAAAAAATTTGCAGAAAAAAAACAATCTCTTTCCGAAAAACTCCTCAACGAACGCCGGACCCAGAACTTCAATGACTTTTTAAGCAACCTGCGCCAGCAGGCCAAAATTACAAGCAATCTTCCGCAAAAAAGCCAGTAACTCGAAATCTACGTCGACTCCGTCAGCCAGTTCAAATAATCTTTATTTCCTTCGACAATCGGCAGGGCGATGACTTCCGGCACGTCGTAACCGTGCAGGGCCTTGACAGTTTTGACGATGGAAGGAAAATGCCGGCGGCGGGATTTCAAAACAAGCAGAACCTCTTGCGCCCGATCAGTCTTGCCTTGCCAGCGGAAGATCGACTGTATCCCCGGCACAATGTTGGCGCAGGCGACTAATTTTTCTTCAACCAATTTTTCAGCGATCGTATTGGCTTGAGCCTCATCTTGAGCGGTCACAAGAATGACGATATGCATTTAAAGACTCCCTGTTCCAGCGGTAAGTGATACTTACGACTGTTTCTTCAGCATCATAATGGAAATCATTCTGCCCGCGGATTCACGTTCCCGGCGGTAGGAAAAACACGTTGGGTCGCAGCACGTGCACACGGCGCAGTCCAGGATATTCGCGGCGCTGATCCCTGACCCGATAAGCTGATTTTTGTTGGTCTCCGGCAGATCGAAAAAATATCCCTGTTTGCGTTTGGCTGTTTCCTTCGGAAAGTATTCCAGAAACGAAGCGCCTACACGATAACAGCAGGAACGGATCGCCGGGCCAAAAGCGACCAACAGATCTTTAGGGTTTGAATCCCATTGTTGACACATCAGGGCAACGGCTTGTGTCGTGATCCGCTGCTGTGTCCCGCGCCAACCCGCGTGCACAAGCCCGATGACTTCATGCCGGGGATCATACAGAAAAACTGAAAGACAATCAGCGGTGCGTACCGCGATGGCCAGATTAGGACGGTCGGTCAAAATTCCGTCGGCATCTTCCAGCTTCGCTGGAAGCGAAGCCGGCCGTCGGGTGGCAGTGCGGGCAACTATGATGACTTTATGGCCGTGCACCTGGCGGACCGTCAAGACCCCCGGCAGCCGGAATCCCAGCTGCCGCGCCAAAAATGCGCTCTGGGACCGGGTTAGAGGTGTCGGCGTGCCGGAGAGCTTAAAATCGGCGCTGCGGTCGCTGGTAAACGTCACGACATGCGGCGGAAAAAAATCACGGAAGGATTGCGTCGTCGTCAAACGGTTCTCGGGAAGCATCAATAGTCCTGCCTTGTCCTGATACCGGCTGCCCCTCTGAAGAAGGCAACGCCTGGACATCTTTTAATTTTCGTTCGATGGTGCGTGATTTACGCGTGGCCGACTCGATCTCTTCGCTGGCCTGCTTTAAACGCGTATGCGTCTTATCCAGAATATCGCCGAATTTGACAAATTCATTGCGCACCGCCCCCAAAAGCTGCCAGACCTCGCTGGCCCGTTTCTCGACGGCGAGCGTACGGAACCCCATCTGCAAAGCATTGAGATGTGCCGTAATCGTGGTCGGTCCCGCGATAGTGACCCGAAAATCTCTTTGCAATTGTTCATGCAACCCGGGCCGGCGCAGCACCTCGGCGTAAAGCCCTTCGATGGGAAGATACATAATGGCGAAATCCGTCGTCTGCGGCGGGTCGATATATTTATCCCGTATTTTCCTGGCTTCGGATTTGATCCTGTTTTCAATGGCCTTTTGCTGTTCCTCCACGAGGGCCGCGCTGCCTTCATCCTGGGCTTGCAACAGCCGCTCGTAATCCTCTTTGGGGAATTTGGCATCGATGGGAATATACACGGCCTTGCCGTCGCGGCCGGGCAGCTTGATCGCGAATTCGACCGGATCGCGGCTTCCCTGTTTGGTCACCACATTACGTTCGTATTGCTCCACAGTGAGCATCTGTTCAAGGAGATTCCCCAACTGGATCTCGCCCCACGTCCCCCGGGTCTTGACATTGGTTAACACTCTCTTGAGATCTCCAACGCCGGAGGCGAGGCTTTGCATCTCGCCCAATCCGGCGTGTACTTTTTCAAGCCTTTCGCTGACGACCTTAAAAGATTCTCCCAAGCGCTTCTCCAGGGTGGAATGGAGCTTCTCATCGACCGTCTCGCGCATCCTTTCCAGCTTCTGGCTGTTATCTTCCTGCAACGCCTGCAAGCGGGTTTCGACGACCTCACGGACCTTCTCAAGCTTGCGCTCGTTCATGTCGGTCAATTTCAACAATTGGTCAGTGAACGCGTGGATACTTTGAGCGGATTCACGGCGGTTGGTGGCCATTTCCTCGCGCACGAGGCGTTCGACGCGGTCACCATCTTTACGCCGCGTCAATTCGCGCACAAAAAGGGCGGTCAAAAGGATAGTATTAAAAACCAAAAGGATCGTAAGAAGCATATAAACCTGATCACTTCTTCTTGTCTTCGAGCAGTTTGATGATCTTTTCCAGACGGGAAGTAATGGCGATCGGGACAAAGACGATCCAAATCAACAAAAAAATCATGATGCCGAAATGAAGGATGCCCGCACTCATCGCGTTGCCGGAAAATGGACATATTGGATACATAGCTCGCTCCTTTTCATTGAAGGTTATTTGAGTATTTGAGAGTAATATTATACCTCCCGCACCCGCGGACTGTAAAGCGGCAATTCTCACCGGGCAAAATTGATTTGGATAATGTCTAACAGTCAAAACAACGAAAACCGGATTTTGTTGCGATCCGCTTCTCGCCATTTAAAAGCGCGCGATGGCAGGAACCGCATTGGGCGGTCAAAGAATACCGGATGCGGTTTAGGGGACAGGGCTCGCACAAAGGGGTCGGCTTGCAATAATTTTTCCCCAAGGCGACAATAAGCGCGTGGTATTCCTGGAAGAACGGAATATCCTCATCGAAATGAGTTGTGAACAGTTCTTGGATCTGGTGGTAATCGGCCTTAGGGCTGACGAGATTGTGCCGGCAAAGAAACCGTTTGGTGTACGCGTCGACGACAAAAACGGGTTTGTCGAGCGCGTAGAGCAAGATCGAGTCCGCCGTCTCCGGACCGATGCCGTTGACCTTCAGAAGCTTGTGCCGCATTTGCGGCAGTTCCTCCCGCGCCATCGCTTTCAGGCTTCCATGGTATTCATCAAAGAAAAACCGCATGAAATTCTTCAGACGGCGGGCTTTAACGTTAAAATAACCGGCGGGTTTGATGAGCGCGGCGAGCTTCGTGACCGGGATATCGCGCAGGGCGCGCCCGGAGAGGGCTCCTGCCGCTTTCAGACGATGGATGGCTTTCTCGACGTTGCCCCAGTTCGTATTCTGGGTCAGGATGGCGCCGACGATGACCTCGAACTTCGTCCGCGCCGGCCACCAGTGCTGCGGGCCGAATTCCTGGGACAACTTTTGGTAGATTCTGTGAAGGGTTTCCTTTGTCCCTCGACTGTGCATGGCAGGCGAATAATTAACGCCGGCGCGTTTTAGAGCGCGCGATGTCTTCAAACGACCAGTCTTTCTCTTTCTTGACGGGCGGCCCTTCCGGGGCGCTGAATTTTTTGGGGTCAAATTTTTGACGCGGCTTCTTGCTTGATTTTCCCATTGCCACCTCCTCCAATGAGCCCCTGCTTATGTTAATAATCAGGGGGCGAGTTGGACCCTTGACAATTTGACCAAATTGTCAAGGGTAAATTCAGCCATACAACTTAACTTCGCTATGACTCGTTAAGTTGTGGCTTCATTTATATTCCCACCGGACTAGCTGTCCGGCCTGGTCCCAATAGAGATAAACTTTCGGGGAATCAAAAAATTGCGCGGCGTAGCGGTAGGCCCAGACCTCAAGCGGCCGGCCGTCTTCCTCAATCTTTTCTGTAAAAATCGGCGAGCCGAATTGCCCGGTGACGCTTTTCTGATCTTTATATTTGCTGATCGAACCCTCCTGAACGGCGGCGACAAGATTGTCGAACCGGGCGTCCTGGCGCTCGATCTCCTTGCCCATCTGGGTCTGCTCGTCGGATAAACCCTTGAGCGTCAAAAGCTGGTCCAGATGCGCGAGCTTGGCGCAGCCGGAGGCAAAAATAACCAAGACACAAGAAACAATAACCAAACAAATTCCAAATAAATTCAAATTAAACCAACATTTAAGTTTAACGATTGTAATTTTGAACATTGTTTGGCGTTTGTTCCTTGGTTATTGTGATTTTTATCATAATATCACGCTTTCTCGATTCTTTCCTTCTCTTCCCTTAATTTCGTCAAGGTACTCGCGATCTCCCTCAAACGCTGCTGGATGAATTTCAGGCGCTGGCCGTATTCCTTGAGCGTTGCCGGGTCCCGGCCAAAAGATTCCGAAAGACTGCGGCCCTTGCTGTAGCTTTCCGTTTCGAGGTCTTTGTGCTCCTGTTCCAGCGCCTTGATGGTGTTTTTGATCTCTTTGACCCTTTTTAACGCCTGTTGATGGCGGTCGTGCAACTCTTTTAAATGAGGCGGCATCGAAGCATCGTCGGACTTTGCCGATCTTTCCTTCTTTTTACGGCTTTCGGTATCTTGACCCGAACTTTGCTGATCCGGCGCGGCTTGTTCGCGTCTTTTTTCCAAATAATAATCCAGCCCGCCGAGATACGTCTTCAATCGGCCGTTGTGCGTTTCCACGATGGCCGTCGCGATCTCCTTGATAAAATACAGATCGTGGCTGATAAAACACAGCGTCCCGCCGAATTCCTGGAACGCCGTCGTCAAGGCTTTGACACCGTCGACGTCCAAATGGGTGGTAGGCTCATCCAGGCACATGAAGTTGGGCGGATTGATCAGAAGCTTCGCCAGGATCAGACGGCTTTTTTCCCCGCCGGAGAGGACTTTCACCTGCTTGAACACGTCATCCCCGTGGAAATTGAACAGCCCCAGCAGGCTCCGCGCCTTTAACATCGGCGTGCCTGGGGGCGCAGAGATCATCAGTTCATCCAAGGCCTGACGGTTGGGATCAAGCACATCAAGGCGTTTCTGGGAAAAATACCCGACGTTGATCTCATGGCCATATTGAATAGTGCCGGAATCCGGCGATAAAACGCCGGCGAGCATTTTGAGAAGCGTCGATTTACCGGCGCCGTTGGGCCCGACCAGGCAGATCTTCTGCCCGCGGATAATCTCAAAATCCAGGTCCTGATAAATGTGCCGCTCCCCGTACGCCTTGCTGATCTTCGCGGCATGGGCGACGACGTAACCACCCTGGCGGATGCCGGAGAATTCGAATCCACCGATACTTTTGTGTTCCTGCGGCACATCAATATGCTCAAGACGCTCGAGCATCTTGCGTTTGTTGCGCACCGCCGAAGCGCGGTTGGGCTGGGCGTGGAACCGCTGGGCAAAGCGTTCGAGCTGATCGCGCTTTTTCTCGATGACCTTCTGCTGCTTCTCCAGGGTCTTTTTCTGGATCCCCTTCTGCTCTTCGTACGTCTCGTAATTGCCCCGGAGCTTGGTCATCAGGGCGCCTTCTAAAATGATCGTGTAATTGGTGACCTCGTTGAGCAACACGCGGTCGTGGGAAATCAGGACAAAAGCCCCGTCGTAATTCTTCAGGAAATCTTTCAACCAAAGCGTCGCCTCCAGGTCCAGATGGTTGGTAGGCTCGTCAAGAAGCAGCAGGTCGAACGGACAG
>Ga0209541_10017417_pt1 | contig 10508 bp, 10 predicted proteins | sample RifCSPlowO2_01_FD_184027 | JGI IMG/M metagenome (GOLD analysis project Ga0209541, IMG submission 184027) | Groundwater microbial communities from Rifle, Colorado - Rifle CSP2_plank lowO2_0.1 (SPAdes) (version 2) | ecosystem: Environmental > Aquatic > Deep subsurface > Groundwater | place... | reverse complement strand
CAACTTCTGACATGGTGAGATCCGGGCCTCCGGTAATATTGAAAAGCACTCCCTTAGCCCCTTCAATCGACATTTCAAGAAGCGGCGAGGCAATTGCAGTCCTGGCTGCTGTTGCGGCTCTATTTTCTCCGACCCCGGTTCCAATTCCCATAAGTGCAGATCCTGCACTCGTCATAATGGTTCGTACGTCTGCAAAGTCGACGTTAATAAGCCCCGGCATGGTAATAAGGTCAGAAATACCCTGTACACCCTGAGATAATACTGAGTCTGTAACTCTAAATGCCTCAAGAAGGGTCATTTTTTTATCAATTACCTCTAGGAGTCGTTGATTCGGAATGACAATGAGGGTATCCACTTTATCTTTGAGGTTTGTAATTCCCTCTTCTGCATTTATCATCCTTCGCGTGCCCTCAAATTGGAATGGTTTTGTAACAACAGCAACTGTCAAAGCGCCAAGCTCTTTTGCAATTTCAGCAATGAGTGGTGTTGCACCGGTTCCTGTTCCTCCTCCCTCGCCACAGGTAAGAAACACCATGTCGCTATCGCGAAGGTATTCTTTTATTTTTTCCTTAGACTCTTCAGCTGCCTTTATTCCGATTTCCGGGTCACCCCCTGCTCCTAAGCCCCGCGTTAAATTTTCTCCGATTTGAATCTTCGTTGCAGCCTGACACATGAGGAGAGCTTGGGCGTCTGTATTAATGCCGATAAAATCAACACCATTAATTTGGCTTATACTGATCATCGAAGTAACCGCATTACAGCCACCACCACCAATTCCAACGACTTTAATTTTTGCAAAGCGGGCAATTTCGGGCTTTATGAGCATAAAAAGTAAATCTTGGGGCAGAAAAATTAGTACATTAGGGCAAGAATGATTTCACAAAATCAATGACTTTTCCGGCCATTCCTTTTATTTGAATTCGTTCTCCGACTTTCCGAAAACCTGAAAGTCCTGATGAGCTTTCTCCCATACCGGTCTTCGTACTTCCGAGAATTAACCCGACAGAAGCAGTATATGCAGGATTCATGATTTCATCAATAAGCCCTGTAATATGTTGTGGTATGCCGACATGAACCGGCATGGCCAGATTTCTTCGTGCAGCCTCAACCGCTCCGACTGTTTGGGCTCCTCCGCCTGTTAATACAATTCCCGATGGCGTCATTCCGCCAAATCCACTCCGTTTTATCTCAAGGCCAACCATTGTGAATATTTCATTAAGTCGTGGTTTAATTATCCCTTCGACCAACGTCTTCTTCGAGACAGTTTTGAGTTCTTCAGGTAGTCCCAGTTTGGTAAGATCAATTTCATCGGTCTTATCCGATTTTCCCCCTTTTACACTTTCTTCTTCAAGGATTGCCGGCAATTTTGGCGCCTCCCCCAATGCCAACTTTATTTTTTCAGCGCTTTCGAGCGACACGCGAAGCCCCGCTGCTAAATCTTTTGTGATATTTATGGCACCTATCGGAATAACTGACGAGTAGGAAAGTGCTCCTTCAACAAATATTGCAACGTCGGTCGTGCCGCCTCCAATATCAATTAAAATTACACCCAGCTCCTTTTCCGTATCTGACAAACTTGCTGCAGCTGATGCCAGTCCGCTAAATACCATCCCTGAAACTTCAACTCCCAGTTCTTCAACGCATTTACGTAAGTTTCGTATCGCCGTTGCCCCTCCTGTCACAATGTGGGTATCGACCTCAAGCCGAATCCCTGTCATGCCAATTGGGTCAACAATTCCCTCCTGACCATCGACTACATATCCTCGCGGCAACACATGGAGAATTTCACGGGAAGATGGAAGGGAGACTGCTTTTGCCGCATCGATGACTCTTTTTATATCAAACTCCGTAATTTCCCGTTCAGGTTCTGCTACCGCAACTACTCCGTGTGAATTAATCGATGCTATATGTGCTCCACCTACACAAACATATGCCCGGCCTATGGATGACCCTGCCATCCGTTCAGTCCCTTCCAGAGATGAAGATATTGCAGCTGTTGCTTCCTCAATATTAACAACCTGGCCTTTCCGAAGGCCGCGGCTTACTGCTGTGGATACTCCAATGACACGGGCTTCACCTTCTTCGCCTATAGAAGAAACGAGCGTAGTTATTTTTGATGTTCCTACATCTATACCGGTTATTGTGCTCGTTCGCGCCATATACTTAAAAGGTTACTATTGGTTTTTCAAACCGGAGATCTATTACTTTGGGCAGAGTTCCTTTTATTCTAAACCCGCTCAAGATGCTTTGTAAAGTAGCCACTTTATTTTGAATCTGATCACTTTGAGGAAAATATATATCTGTTGTTGTCGATTTAGCAAGTAAGGTCGCGTTATCAATCTTTGTTATCGAAAGTAATTCTCCTTGTTCCATACCTGCTACTATTTCAAGGCTTTCAATAAGGAGAGATTCATCATTGTTAAGAGAAAGTAAAGGAAAATTATCAGCGTCACCGGAAAGTCCAATGACAACACCCTCTCGATCGACCAAAACTGTGCGATCCGAAAGTGCAACACGGGCAATAGGCATTCGTGAGGTTACGATAATCCGTATTGTATGAGGAAATTTTTTTTGAATTTCTATATTTTCAACAAGAGGATTCTGACTTAAAAGTTGCGTCCGTATTTTTTGTGTGGGGAAAAAAAGAAGATTCTTGTTCATCTTTTCCTGGTCAATTCGTACGTCAATCTGAGCTCCGATAACTTCTACATGAGTAATTTGAAAAAGATCCCGGACTGCAATCCACAATCCGATGGTGATTCCTATGACAATGAGAATGGCAAAAATAATACGTCCGATTTTTTTCCTTCTTATGAATTTCATACTTCCGGGAGTTTTACTATTTCGTCAACAAGCTTTCCGGCGGCGTTCCGGGAAATCTCCCGTGAGTATTTTTCCGCATTGTTTTTGTAGGATTCATAATTACTCACCATTTTTTCAATCATACTTATGAGAGTGGCTTGGGTAAGATTTTTTTGTTGTATGAGCTCGCTTGTTCCTTTATTTACAAGAAATGCAGCGTTTTCGTATTGTTCATTCGCACCTGACCACGGAAGCGGAATCCAGAGTGCAACTTTCCCAAGAGCCGCTACTTCTCCTGCTGTGTTTGCTCCGCTTCTTCCGATAATGAGTTTTGCATTTTGTAAAATCCATGCATACTCGGGTAAATCTATGTATGGAAACGATTGGTAGTTCTCCATTTGTTTTGATTCTGACGCTCTCCCCGTTTGGTGGACGACCATGTATCGCTTGGTTAGCAGAGTAATACATTCAAAAAAAATTGTGTTCAATGATTGCGATCCGGTGCTACCGCCGGAAAAAAACAATAACGGGCGCTTGGAATCAACTCCTGCAGGTGGTTTCGATTTTTCAAAAATACTTCTTCGTATGGGTAATCCTGTATAGACTCCTTTTTGATCAGGGTAGCTCACGCAAACTTTACGGGCAAAAAGACCAATAATTCTGTTCGAAAGTCCGCGTTTACGCGTCTGCTCATGTGTGACAGTCGGAATTCCCATGAGTTTTCCGGCAATAACGACGGGAAGCGCTATGTAACCACCAAAAGAAATAATGAGGTTCGGGCGGACTGAGGAAACAATGTTGATTGCGCTAATAAATCCGACGGGTACATTAGATAAAGAGATAAGTGTTGTGAGGGCAAATGCACGGGTGAATCTTCCTGTTTTAAATGGGATAAATTCAAGGTTGTATTTTTTTGCTAACCGCTCCTCTTCTGATTGAATTTTATTCGCTTCCAGAGAAAACCGGCGCCCCACGAGCACTAATTCCCAGTCCGGGTATCGCTCCCTTATTTCTTCCGCAACAGCAAGCGCTGGGGTAATATGGCCGCCGGTAATAAGTATTTTCATTGCCTACTTATATTTAAAAGTATACCAATACCAAAAAGCATAAGAATCAAACTTGATCCGCCGTATGAAATAAGCGGCAATGGGACGCCTGTTAAGGGAATGAGTGCAACCATCGCCCCGAGGTTTACAAGCGCCTGGAGGCCAATCCAGGAAGAAATTCCGAGAGCAAGGAGCTTCCCAAACGTATCCGGGGCGCGTCTTGCGATACGGAATCCCCGCCATACGAGGAATAAAAAAAGGAAAATGACTGCTGCTGCACCGATAAACCCTATCTCTTCTCCAATAATTGCAAAAATTGAATCCGTATTGGCCTCAGGAAGGTATTCGTACTTCTGGCGTGATTTCCCAAGACCCAGACCCCATAATCCGCCGGATCCTAAAGCAAGAAGTACTTGACGGATTTGATATGAAGCCCCCAGAGGGTCTATATCTGAATTAAAAAATGTAGTAATACGCCTGAGTCGATACGGAGAAAATACCGCAAGTGCACCGACAGATGTAGCTAAGGCCGGAATAAGCAGTGCAAATTGCCATAAAGATGCGCCTGAAAAAAAATACATGGTGAGCGCGATCATTAAAATAATAAACGCCGTTCCTAAATCCGGCTCAGCAACAACTAATCCAATAACTAAACCCAGTAAAAAGAGAAATGGCAAGATTCTTCCTTTTTCAGGATATGAAAACCATGCTGCCAGATAAATAATAAGGCTAAGTTTGGCAAGTTCCGCCGGCTGAAAAACAAAGAAACCAAAATTAATCCAACGATGAGCTCCTAATGCGGCAATCCCTATACTAGGAATAAATACGAGAAGGAGAAGAAAAAGCGTTACAAGAAGTAAAGGAACTGCGAGCTTATACAGGCGGTGATAGTCAAAAAACGAACCAATTATAAGGGCAATACTTCCGACAAAAAACCATCGAATCTGCTCACGGACAAAGTGATATTGGTCTGAAAAATCCCGAAGTGCAATAGCAACAGAGGAATCATAGACCATGATGAGGCCGAAAATACTCAGGATAATGGTCACGACCGTTAACCAGTAATCAGGGGGGGTTAGACGGTGGGTTTTATGAGTAATGCTAGCCATAAACCAAAAATTGCCAACACAATTGCAATAATCCAGAAGCGCATGACTATTTTTGATTCTTCCCATCCCTTCAATTGGAGCCAGAGGTGAAACGGCGCAACGGCAAATATTTTTTTATTTAACACTGATCTTGACGTAAGCTGAAGGAGGGAAGAGGCAGCCTCAACGACAAAAATAGCTCCGATGACAACAAGTGCCGGCGCTTTCCCTAAAATAAGCCCAACAACGGCAAACGTTGCCCCAAAGGATAAAGCGCCCACATCACCTAAAAAAATCCTTGCAGGGTGGATATTGAAGTAGAGGAAAGAAAGAAGGGCGCCGAGCCACAATGCGATAAAAACGGAAAGCGGTGTATCGAGAATTGAGGCTGATAAAAACCAAAACGCCATGAGGGCAACCATGAGTACCCCGGAAGCGAGCCCATCTAAACCATCGGTAATATTGAATGCATTGGCAAATGCAATAATGACAAATACGGCAAATGGTATATACCACCACCCGAGCTCAATGACACCAAATCCGGGAATATAGAAGATACTAATTTTAAGCTCGAACATCATCCAAAACGAAACAATTGCGGCAAGAACTATTTCAAGAAATAATTTATGCCGAAGACGTAGCCCAAAAAACTTCGGCTTTACCCAAAGAAACGTCTTTTTAATATCATCGAGAAGTCCCAGTACGCCGAATGAAACGAACGTAAAGAGTAATATTTTAATCTCGCTTGAAAGCGGGTAGACTGATGAAATAGGAATCCAGAAATAGCGCATCAAAATAAGTACGAGAGGAAAAAGCACGGTTGCCACGAGAATTATAAGGAGTCCTCCACCGACCGGTGTTCCTGCTTTTTTTGCATGGAAGCGGTCAAAAATGGGAGTTCGTTTATTAAATGCGTCACGCGTTGTCTGGCGGAGACGTTGAAACCTCCATTTATAGAGAAGCTTAATGAAAGGAATATAGAGAATGCTGGATATCAGCCACGAAAACAAAAGCAGACCTAAAAGAATTTCCATAAGTAGGGTACATAAATAAACGCCGCAATAATCACGGCTCCTATTGCTACTGTGAGCATCATACCTGCTGAGACGTCTTTAGCAACCTTGGCTTCAGATTTCCATTCTTTGGTAATTAAATCAGTCATGGATTCAAGTGAGGTATTAATCATCTCAGCGGTTAAACCAAGAATTATCGTAAAAATAATTACGAGTGTTTCTAATCGAGAAATACGTAAATACCAGGCGAGAATCAAGGCAAGGGTAGAGAGGAAAATATGCACACGGAAATTTGGTTGTGTCCGCAGACTCCAAAAGATCCCGGCAAATGCGTTTTTGAAGGATATGTGATGTTTACGCAGTATCTCCCGCATAAAACGATTGTACTACATTCTTAATACCCTTTGACAATCCTCCTCATTGTCTCAACCGATCGTGTAATCGTATAGAGTGGTGAAATAGGCAAGTCTTGAGCGTGGATATACTTAATTTCCCTCCCTCCAAAGCCCTTTTTGAACAGTGTTATTCCTCTCCATGGATGATTTAGTTTATCCTCAGGCGCTATACCCCAAAAATTGTACAATTTTTTACCTCTATATTTAGCTTCACGGATTGCCTCCCATTGGGTTGTATATGAAGCAGGAACTTTTGATGGAAGAGAGGCGCCGTGGCGGTAGATTGCCTGATCACCATAATAAACGATGATAGCTGCTGCTAAATCAGTCCCTTGATGTGATGCTACAAAAAGTTCTGCATCAAGTGTTTCAAATTCTTCACGAATCCCCGTATGCTGTACAAATTTATGCCGCGTACTCGTCGCATCGTAGAGATGAAAAAACCGTTCTAATTTCTTGGTTTTTTCAACAGTTACTTCTTGAGCATGTTTAATTTCATAGCGAGTGGTTTTACGCATGTTACTAAGAAGATCCTCTTCGCTTTTGTCCAAATCCAAAACCCAGCAAAGTTCCGCGTCCATGGCATGAATCGGAGCAGATACTAATCCCAAATCAGGAAGTGACTGTACTTGAGGGCTAATTCGCACAAACCATGCGTGTTCCTTCTTTGCAAGTTCTATTAAGTCTGAAAGAATTTTTTTGAAATATCTCTTATCAGAAACCACTGGTCCGTGGCGTATATGTAAAAACGTTCCGCGCCGCGCGGTTACTTTAACAACCAGTGCAATTGCATCGTCCTCCCACTCTAATCTCCAAATTTTGTTTCCCAGTTTTTTCTCAACTTCTCCCCACTTCCACGATTGAAAAAGAGCGCTGGGGCTATATTTTATGAGGAATTGTTCCCATATTTGAGGTGTCATACTATTTCACCAAAGAATGGAGAAGCATTGTGATAACAGAGAGAAGTATTGAGCCAACAAGTGCAGTGCCGAATCCGTTCACTTGAAAGCCGGGTGTGAGATTTCCTGCAAGCATGAGCATTGCGGCGTTAATGACGAATGTAAAAAGCCCAAGACTCAAAATATTAATTGGGAGAGTCAAGAGAAGAAATAATGGTTTTATCAGTGCATTGACAAGACCGATGATAACAACAGCAACCAATGCACTTCCAAAATCAGAAAGTGTAATGCCGGAAATAAGTCTTGAAACGATATAGAGGGCTATTGCACTAATAAACCAGTTTGCGATTATCACAAACATATATATAGGTATTATACACGATGGTATGTAGTTTCAGCTTCAACCGTTGTCTCTTCGCCGTGACCTGGGTATAGTTTTGTGTTTTTTGGATAAGACAAAATAGTTTTTAACGAAAGTTCGAGTTTTTCAGGATCTGAATATGAAAAATCGGTGCGACCGACACTGCCGTCGGCAAATATTGTATCGCCGACGAATAACGCATCTCCAAACTTTAAACACATACTTCCCGGAGTATGTCCTGGGGTATGAATAAATTCTATATCACGAATGAGTGAGGGTGTAGGGGGTGGATCGACATCTTTTAATCCTAAAAAATGTTGCGCAGAAGAGCGCATAGTTTTTAGGAGAAATATATCATCCTGGTGAATATAAAAGGGAATATTGTAGGCAAGCTGGAGGGCATACGCTGCCATAATATGGTCAAAATGACCGTGGGTTGCAATAATCATTTTAGGATTTTTAACGTGCGCCATTATATATTCTGCATCATCTCCCGGATCTATAATAATCCCATCGACGATGTAACAATTGGTCGCCATAGCCCCTACGATAAGTGTTTCCATACCCGCTTCGCCTCAGCAATAGAAATAAGTGTTGGCAGATTTATAATGTGAGCTGCCGCCTCTTCTGCCTTCGGACAATTGGCTGCCCGGTACGTTACCCCTTGGGGATCAATGACATTGTGGTACCAATTCCCAAGAAGAACACCGTGTTCTTTTGCCCTTTGAATTATTTTTTCAGGTTCATTAACACGCATTGGGTATCGCAATAACGGTAGTTTTCCACCATAGAAACGCACGGCTTGTTCTCTTTTTTCTGTATACCGATCAAGTTTCTTGAGTTGATTTAATAGTAAACACGCCAACGCATTTGGATATTTGGCCGGAAAATCACTTGGCTGACCGCCGGATTTTTCCTCTTTATAGACCGGAAACGATAGCAATCTCAGTTTTTGAAGCAAGACAAGAAATAGTTTTCCTATGATGACGTCGTACAATGTAAGGATGATAGAGAAGGCGATTGGGTGCAAAAGTTGTTGAAATATCCAAAAATTTCCCGGCACCAGAAGATTGGATTGAAATTCTTTTAACTTTTCACTTTGAACTTTTAACTTTGAACTTATTGAGGCTGCCCCACCCCACACGCTCGAAAGTACCTTGTCCCTGCCAAAGCTGAAAAATGCCGCATCACCCCTCATAGGTATAGACATCGTGTGAGCAAAATCTTCTATGACAAAAACGTTATGTTTTTTTGAGAGAGCAAGAATAGCATTCATGTCGGCAGGAATTCCAAAAGTATGTTGCACAACTATTGCTTTCGTTTTTTTTGTGATTTTTTTCTCGATGTCTTTAGGATCAATATTATACGTCTCATCTATATCTGCAAAAACCGGTTTTGCTCCAGCCCAAAGAACACTATTGGGTACGGCAACGCAGGTGAATGCCTGAACAATTACTTCATCACCCTCTCCTATATCAAATGCCTCAAGGAGAGCGAGGAATGCAGATCTGCCGCTATTAAATGTAATAGCGCCCAGTTTTTTCTCCACTTTGTCTATCGCTTTGCCATATTTCCATTTCCATGGTGTGCAGATTGTTTGTAGCGCAAGGAAAACATCATCAATTTCAGTATTAGGCGACAACGCGCATGATATTATTTTTCTAAACATAGCTTTAATATTTTACCTGCTTCTTTTCCTTTAAATAACACCGTGTCTCCTTTTTTGATATTTTTTTGCAGATAATCCGTCGCATCTTTTGTATTCATAACTTTTCCGTGAAGTTTCTTCTCATAGCTATTATTTGTCAAAATAATCTCATCACATACTCGCTCTGCGAATTTTCCCACTTCACGATGCGAAATTAATGCATATGATCCAAGTTCAATCATCGGTTGAAATACGAGAATTTTTCTTCCTTTCATTTTTTCCAGAAAAGCAATTGCTGCTTTTGCTCCGTCGGGATTATTGTTAAATGTGTCATCGATAAAAAGGGATCCATTGACTCCTTTGATTTTTTGCATGACTCCTTTTGCTGGTTTTATCTCAGTTGCTGCTTTGGCTGCCTCAGAAATATTCATGCCACACGCATGAGCCGCAACAATGGCCGCGAGAATATTACTCACCTGGTGCTCTCCTAATACTGGAGACTTAACATGAACTGATGTATTCAATGTAAATTGCACCCCATCCAAATCAGCACGAACGTCTTGTGCGTTTTCAATTGACCACATCCGCACCTGTTTCCCATCACGTTTGGCCCATTGACTCATCTGTCGTACTCTCGGGTCGTCTCCATTAAATATTCCCATTTTTTTTCCTGTTAATCCTACTATGAGTTCATATTTTGCGGCCATTGTGTTTTCTATTGTTCCGAATAGATCCTGGTGCTGTGGATTTATTGCTGTAATTATTCCGATTTGCGGCCTCACCATATTTGTCATTTCTCTTATTTCTCCGCGTTTATACGCTCCCATTTCAACAACAAAAATTTCATGATCAGCATGAAGTTTAGATAATACGACCTCTGCAATACCGATCGGAGAATTTTTACTCGCTTCAGTTTTGAGTACACGGAATTTTGAACTAAGTATGGTTGTTAAATAGTCCTTGACCGAAGTTTTTCCGTAACTTCCTGTAATACCAATAACGTAAAGTCCTTTGTGGGCTCGAAGTTTTGATATTGCCAATGAAATAAGAATACGATGATAAATTTTTGTAGGTAAAGATAGTAACTCAACAAAAATCAGTGTTAATGAAAAAAGTAACAGATCAACGATAAGTAATTCAATTATCAGTGTAATTTTCGAAAATAAAAGAAAAGAAACAATACTTACTGAAGCTAATAAAAATATTGTCATGGTCTTTGGGCTTAATGGAGGCAACCGATATGGCGGGGAAAAAAA
>Ga0209541_10017415_pt1 | contig 10508 bp, 12 predicted proteins | sample RifCSPlowO2_01_FD_184027 | JGI IMG/M metagenome (GOLD analysis project Ga0209541, IMG submission 184027) | Groundwater microbial communities from Rifle, Colorado - Rifle CSP2_plank lowO2_0.1 (SPAdes) (version 2) | ecosystem: Environmental > Aquatic > Deep subsurface > Groundwater | place... | reverse complement strand
TTTTTATAAGTTACCTCTCCACAGTTTCGGTAAGCATCACGAACAGCATTATGCAATTATGTAGTATATAAATGCTGTTTCTATGATTGTCAAAGAAAAACTAAAAAATGAAGCTATCGCTTTAAGGAGAGACGGATTTACATATTCTGAGATTTTGAAGCGGGTTTTGGTAGCAAAATCGACGCTTTCTTTGTGGTTGCGTGATGTTGGATTAGCAAAGAAACAAAAACAATTGATTACGGAGAAAAGAATTGCCGGTCAATTGCGAGCCATCGAAGCTATAAGGAGAAATAAAATAAACAGAATCAAGGATATTAAGGACTTGGCAAGAGAAGAAGTACCCATTCTGATTACAGATCCGTTTTGGTTGGCGGGAGTCATTTTGTATTGGGGCGAAGGGTCAAAAGAACACGCAAAAGCTTGTCCCGTAAAATTTACCAATATGGACTTACAAATGCACAAGCTTTTTCTAAAGTGGATACGCAAATATTTATCGATAACCGACGAAGATTTATTATTTGAGTTGTTTATTCATGAAAAGGCGGATATACTCCGCGCTAAAAAATATTGGATGCAACAGCTTGGCTTTCGCGAAGACAGACTTAGGACTTATTTAAAAAAACATAATCCTAAAACAAAACGAAAGCGGATTGGGGGAAATTACTACGGAGTATTGGCTGTGATTGTTTACAGGAGTATACCTCTCAACCGAAAGATTGCGGGGTGGATAGATGGTATAGTAGTATACCTAAATCAAAATGGGTAGTTTTGAGAATTGGGGGGTCGTCTAACGGTAGGACACAGGACTTTGAATCCTGGTATGAAGGTCCGACTCCTTCCCCCCCAGCCGATTTTTAAGCGTAAAAATCGCGCAGAAATTAGCAAATTTCTGCGTTAGTGCTTAACGCAATTTTTAAGCGTAAAAATCGCGTCGAAATCAGGTCTATCGCTTTTGATAGACACCTGTGGACGGCACATTTTGACGAGGAGTTTTTTGCGGGAAAGTAGAAATTGACAAAATACGGGGCAAAATTACGCAATAAAAAATCATTTTGTGGGGTGCCTGACCCCGAATTCCGACGACGCAGTTTCCGCCGCGCCGGAAGTCCACAAAGCGGTTTTTGAGAATAATCAGGTTCTGGTATTGCAAATAGAATTTAAAGATTAGCCATATCACTTTTTCAATTTTCCTGTACAATATACAACATTAACAATCTAGTAAATTAGAAAATATCATGGCAAAAGGAAACGACGCAAGAAAGAAGGAGAAGAAGAAACCGAAGAAGAACAAGAAATAGTTTCTAAAATTACTAACGATTCATTTTTATTGGTATGGCAAAAAGAGCATCACAAGATATTAAAAACAAGGTGTCCCGTTCCCGAAAAACCAAGAAGCGTCTTGCGGCGAAACACGCGATGCTTGCCGCGCGGAAAAAATAGTCGGCACTCTAGTTTGTATACGCCATGAGCAAATCTATTTATATAACCAGAGCGATTCCCGAAATCGGAATTCGGATGCTCCGAGATAAAGGCTACGAAGTGGATGTGTACGCCAAGGACCAACCGCCGACTCAACAACAGGTTATCCGCGCGCTTCGGAAAAAGCCGTATGACGCTGTTTTGTCGCTTTTGACCGACCGCGTTGACGCGCGTGTTTTTGACGCGGCTCCCACCGTTAAACTCTACGCGAATTACGCCACCGGTTTTGATAATATAGATATCGCCGAGGCGAAAAAGCGCGGTATTACGGTGACCAACGCTCCTGCCGGCATGTCTTCCGAGGCGGTTGCCGAGCACGCTTTCGCTCTCATGCTTGCTTTGGCCGCGAGAATTGTCGAAGCGGACGAATTTGTCCGTCGGGGAAAGTTTACGGGCTTTGCTCCGATGAATTTTATCGGTACCGATATTTTAGGCAAAACACTCGGCTTGGTCGGTGCGGGACGAATCGGCAATAGAGTCGCGCGTTACGCCAAAGGGTTCGGTCTCAAAATTCTTTACACCGATGTTGCGCGCAACGAACAGCTTGAAAAAGAGTGCGGAGCAATATATTGTTCGTCACTCGATGAGTTGTTGCCGCAAGCGGATATCGTGAGCCTTCATGTGCCGCTTCTTGATTCCACGAAGCATCTTATAAACGAAGCGCGGTTGCGTTTGATGAAGCCGGCGAGTCTTCTCGTAAATACTTCACGCGGTCCGGTCGTTGACGAAAAAGCTTTGGAGAGCGCGTTGAAGCGCGGGGTGATAAGCGGAGCGGGACTCGACGTGTTTGAATTTGAACCGAAAATTTCGTCGGGTTTGAGAAAGCTTCAAAACGTTATTCTCACTCCGCACATCGCTTCGGCAAGCGAGGCGGCGCGGAACCAGATGGCCGAGATTGCCGCCCAAAATATTATCGACTTTTTTGAAGGGAGAGTGCCACGCAATTCCGTTAGTTAATCACTTTTACGCACATATTATCTATGATGGGAAAACTTATCGTCGCGCGGCACCATGAATCCGAATGGAACAAACTTGGCAAGTGGACCGGAGTTCACGACAGCCATCTGACCGATTACGGTTTTGAAAAATCCGAAGACATGGGGCTCCTCATTAAAGACGATTTTAAGATTGATTGCGCTTTCGCGTCCATGGAAGTACGTTCCATTGAAACGCTTTCGTGTATGTTGAATGTTTGCGTGCCGCATCCGGTTCCGACCGAGCATTCCGGGGCGTTAAATGAGCGCGATTACGGGGACTATACCGGCAAGAATAAGTGGGATATGGAACAGTTGCTCGGCGAAAAAGAGTTTGAAAAGATGCGGCGGAGTTGGGATTACCCCATACCTCACGGGGAAACGCTTAAAACGGTGTACGAAAGGTCCGTGCCGTATTTTTTGGAAAAGATTTTGCCGATTGTTAAAGAAGGCAAGAACGTGTTGGTTGTAGCTCACGGCAATTCTCTCCGGACAATTATCAAGTACATAGAACGGGTTTCCGACGAGGCGGTGTCGGGTATTGAAGTTTCGTTCGGCGCGGTTATAATTTACGATATTGACGGCGACGGACACATGATTAACAAAGAGGTCCGCCAGACCGAATCGCAAGTACCCGCATGACCCACTCAAAAGCGCAAATCGTGGTGACAATCGGACCCGCGTCGGATGAACGGGGAGTGCTTAAGGTGATGCTTGAACACCAGGCGGATGTCATTAGGCTGAATTTTTCTTGGGCGGATTTTGATGCTCGAACGCGGCAGATACGATTGATACGCGAACTGGAAGCGGAATGCGGCAGGCGCGTTCCGATACTTCAGGACTTGCCGGGTCCCCGTATCCAGAAAGGTCAAGAACACATGTACGATTCGCAAGCGGTTTCTTCGATAACCCCGAACGATAAGGAATTTATAAAGTACGGTGTTGAGCAGGGGGTGGATTATATCGCGCTATCTTTTGTCGGCGGGCCAGAAGATGTTTTGGAGTGTCGAAAGGTTATTGAAACGTATTCCGGAAAACAGCGTATTATCGCGAAAATAGAACGGAAAGTGGCGGTGGAAGCGATAGACAAAATTATCGCCGTCGCGGACGGTATTATGATAGCGAGGGGCGACTTGGGCAACGAAGTGCCTATCGAAAAAATTCCGTTTATACAGGCCGATATCATACGTAAATGCAATGAGGCCGGTAAGCCGGTTATTACCGCCACGCAGATGCTTCTTTCGATGGTTGAAAATCCGGTACCGACCCGCGCGGAAGTGACGGATGTGGCAAACGCGATTCTTTTAGGTTCGGACGCGGTTATGCTTTCCGAAGAAACGGCGAAAGGCAAATATCCCGTGGAGACGGTTATCATGATGGAAAAAATCGTGCTTGAAGCGGAGCGTCATATGGGTAGCAAACATCGTGTGCATAAACTATCGTAAATTACGAAACTCTTTCTCGGCGCGGATTTTTCCGAACACGGATATTTTCTTGCTAGAAACCTCCTTACAGGAGCGGTATACCTTTCACATTCTGAAGACAGAACATTCAAGGTTTTTCGGAGCTCCATGTATTCGCTCCTCAACCTCGTGCTCGCACCAGTCGCGCTCTCAAGGTTCGGAAAAATTCACACCTTCGACGAGTTTCGTAATTCTCCCAAATTTAAGGTAAACTATAAAATTATGCCAAAAATTAAATCTCTAACTGCGCGGGAAATTATCGATTCGCGGGGCAATCCCACGATAGAGGTTTTCTGCGAGCTTCAAAGCGGCGCGTCCGCGCGCGCGTCCGTTCCCTCCGGCGCTAGTACAGGAGCTCATGAAGCGTATGAATTACGGGACGGCGATACGAAGAGGTTCGGGGGACTGGGAGTTCTTACGGCGACGCGTAATGTCGCCAACGAGATACGAGATGCCGTAAAGGAGATAGAATTTGACCAGAGCGCGCTTGACGCGGCGCTCATAAAACTTGACGGGACGGAACACAAATCCCGTTTGGGAGCGAACGCTATACTTGGGGTTTCTCTCGCTTTCGCGAGAGCTTCCGCGCGGGAGAAAAAAGTGGAATTGTACGAACACCTCGGGAGCCTAGCGGGTAACACGCGATTTATTCTGCCTCACCCGATGCTCAATGTGATAAACGGCGGCAAGCACGCGGATAATGCGCTTGATTTGCAGGAATTTATTATCGCGCCCGTGGGGTTTGCCACTTTTCACGATAAGATTCGCGCCGGAGTGGAGATTATCGCTTCATTGCGGAAAATTCTTAAGGAAAAAAATTACGCGCTCGGTTTGGGCGACGAGGGAGGTTTTGCGCCGAAACTTTCCGGTAACGAGGAGGCAATTTTACTTTTGGAACAGGCAATCAAAAAGGCGGGATATTCGTTTGAGCAGATTAAACTTGGCATAGATGCCGCCGCTTCAAGTTTTTACAAAGACGGAGTATACCGGCTGAAAGTGAACGGGGAGTATCAAGACATGGACAGGAACGCCATGATTCTTTGGTATAAAAAGCTGGCGGATACGCATCCGATTTTGTACATAGAAGACGGGTTGGCGGAGGATGATTGGGAAGGTTTTTCGGAGCTCACAAACATTCTTGGCGACAGGGTAAAAATTGTGGGCGACGATTTGACGGTTACGAACGTCCGGAGAATCAAAACTGCCGTTGAAAAAAAGGCAATCAATTCCGTTCTCATAAAGCCGAATCAAATCGGGACATTGACCGAAACCATTGAAGCGATTCTTCTCACTAAAAAACAAGGTTGGATTCCGTTCGTGTCGCACCGAAGCGGCGAAACGACGGATACGTTTATCGCGGACCTTGCCGTGGGGTTTTCGTGCGATTTTCTGAAGTCCGGCTCTCTTGTTCGAGGCGAGCGGGTTTGCAAGTACAACAGACTCTTGGAGATTGAGGAGGGTATGGCGGGTTAATCTAATTAAATCTATAAATCGGGGTAATCGGGGTCAGACCCCTCACAAATGGTCAAAAATGTTCTGTAATTTAGTCTGTTTTTCCCGTTTTCTATAAACACAAGCTAAATTTCCCGACTTATGGTAGGATAGGGGGGTTATAAATTTATTAAATAAGCTAAAAGAACATGGCAAAAGAAAACTCTGCGTTTATGAAGCCGCTTAAGTTGAGCGCCGAACTCGAGGTGGTAGTCGGGAAAGGGCCGATGCCCCGCTCCGAAGTAGTGAAGAAGCTCTGGGTATATATTAAAGGTAAGAATCTTCAAGACCCAAAGAACAAGCGCAACATTGTAGCTGACGCGGCTTTGAAGAAAGTGTTTGGAGGCAAGGATGTGGTGAATATGTTTGAGATGACGAAGTTGGTTTCGGCGCACTTGTCCTAAAGATTTCTTTAAAAGCCCACTGTCCCGCAATGCGGGACAGTGGGCTTTTGCGTTTTGAGGTTTGAAAATTTATAATTAAAAGCATTAATTATAAAAAAAGTCTTTAATCCAAGAAAACCATGTCAAACCGAGTCGTACATTTTGAGGTACAAGTTGATAATGTGGAACGCGCCAAGAAGTTTTACGGAGGCGTATTCGGTTGGGATTTTCAAGACTGGCCAATGCCAGGAGGCGAGCCGTATATAGGTGTTATGACAGCTTCTAAGGGTAGCACGGAAGCCGGTATTAATGGCGGAATGCTAAAGCGTCCCTGTCCCGCGCCAGCGGTAGGGCAAGGTACCAACGCGTATGTCTGCACCATGCAAGTCGATAATTTTGATGAAACCGCGAAAAAGATTCTCTCGGCGGGCGGTATCGTCGCGATGCCGAAATTCGCGCTCGCTGGTATGGCGTGGCAGGGGTATTTTCTGGACACCGAAGGCAATACTTTCGGCGTGCACCAGCCGGACAAAAACGCGAAATAGGAAACAGTTTACTTAAAATTCTGGTGTGTACCTGAAGTACAAGAATAAGACAAATTTGTAATGGCCAAAACGCCTTCGCCTTCGACTCATTCGGGTATTTTACGAGTACCCACAGCATTTCGCGTTAGTCCCTTTTCCCGGTTTCAATTACGTTATAACTCACGGCCGTGAGTTATAACGTAATTTCTCCGGAAAAGAAATTCACAAAATTGGCATTCAATAGCAGTCCCAAATAGAGGTCTGAGGCTTTTGAGTTATACCTTTTTCTCAAAAAGGTGTAAAATTGAGATGATTAAGAAGTGCCCGCGAGGGGTGATTTCTCCATCTATTTATTATTAAGGATAAACCAAATGAGCGATAACCAACAGTCGGGAGGGTTTAGGGGCGACAAAGGCAATCAGCAATTTGGCGGGCAAAAACAAATGTTTGCCGCCACCTGCGCCGATTGCCATAAGCAGTGTGAAGTGCCGTTTCAGCCGGTAGGCGATAAGCCGGTATATTGTAAAGAGTGTTTTAACAAGAGAAGGGAAGGTGCGCCGCGCGATACTCTACGTCCAAACGCGCCGTCCGGCAATACCCCAAAACAAAATTTCACTTCGAACAAACCGCAAGCGGCTCCCGCTTTGCGGCTTGAGGATTTGAAATGTCAAATGGACGTCATGAACTCGAAGCTCGACACCCTGCTTCAGAAGTTTGAAGGAGGCGGTTCTAAGTCTCGTAATAGTGTCGCGAAAAAAGTTTCCGCCAAAAAATCCCGCAAGGTCACAAAGTCCTCAAAGAAATAATACGCAAGGCAAAAATAGGATAAACTCCCGAGAGTCCCGTACTTTTGGTTTTTCGCATTCTCTCATTCGCACGAATGAGAGAATGTTAGAAACTTTTTAGTTTGCAGTCCAAAATGTTACACTGAAAGTCAATGAAAAAGATAAAAATCCCAAATTCAAAAGGTCAAAACATCGCGGCGGTTATTGAGCGGCCCGAAGCCAAAACGGAAAAGCTCGCGATTCTGTGTCCTGGATTTTTGGACACGAAAGATTACGGCCACTTGGTGGAGCTGGCGAAAGCTCTCGCTCTCAAAGGCTACACTGTTGTCCGTTTTGACCCGACCGGCACGTGGGAAAGTGAAGGTGGCATTTCGGAATATACGACATCGCAATATTTGGAAGATATAAAAAGCGTTCTGGAATACATGCTACGCGAGGGAACTTACAGGCACATTCTTTTGGGCGGGCATAGCCGCGGTGGAATGGTTTCGATTCTTTACGCGGCGAGAGACCCGAGAATTTCCGCGGTGGTCGGTATCATGCCATCTTCGCCGTACACGTTTACCGGACAAAGGCGGAAGGAGTGGGAAAAAACCGGTGTGAGCGTCGCTTCAAGGGACGTGCCGAATACAAAAATAATGAAGGAATTTCGCGTTCCTTTTTCCCACGTGACGGACAGGGAACAGTACAACGTATTTGATGATGTGAAAAAAGTTCACGTTCCTCTGATTTTAATTACGGGGGAGTTTGACAAGGTGGTATTGCCCGAACACGTGAAGATGATTTTCGATATGGCGAGCGAACCGAAGAAGTTTATTTTGATTGACGGCATCGGACATGACTACCGCTACCACCTTTCTCAAGTCAAAATAGTCAATGAAGAAATTTTAAAAATGCTTTCGGAAATTGCAAAAGAATAAATGAAAATACTCTCATAATTTGTGTTTCGGGAATTAATGTATGTTTCCTATTCTTAATTGGCTTGTTTCCCTTATAACCTTTCCGGGTGTGATGTTCCACGAGTGGGCGCATAAAGTGTTTTGCGAGTTGTCCGGCGTCCGCGTGCTCAAGGTTGTGTACTTTCGTTTCGGCAATCCGTTGGGTTTTGTTTCTCACGAGGAGCCGAGACATTACTTCCAAAACTTTTGGATATCGGTCGGACCGCTTGTTATTAACTCGCTTCTCGCGGTGCTTTTCACTTCTTTCGCTTTGAGACTAAGTGACAATCCCCGCGTTTTTTTCCTGCTCTTGTGGCTCGCGGTTTCGGCGGGCATGCACGCTTTTCCGAGCAATCATGACATGCGACATATTTCTTCCGCGAGCAGGGTGGAACTGCGACATGGTGGCACATGGCTTCACTATCTTTCTTTTCCGTTCGTTGGTTTAGTGATTCTCGCGAATGAACTAAAATTTTTCTGGTTCGATTTTGTTTACGCCATGTTGCTTATCGCGCTAGGTATCGGGCTGACGCGTTAGAATAATCGTTATTCCGATTGGGGAGACCTATTGAGTTTCCTATTACTATGGGGACTACGCAATCGGTGTCATTCCCGCGTAGGCGGGAATGACAGAGAAGCGTGAGGTGCGTAAGTTCTATCATATACTAAAACCCCGCTCGTCCGCTTGGGCGGAGAGGAGGGGTTAGTTTTCCGATTTCTTGTCTGCTGGTCGAATTGAGAATTACTAGTTAACTGTTTTGAAACCTTGCACGATAGTTTTGACGTTTTTTTGCGCGGCTTCGAGGTATGTTTGCGACTTCTGCAATTCAATTACGGCCTGTTGCAATGTCGCGCTGTTTTTATTAACACCTTCCGTTTTAGCCTTGGCAGCCAGTTGACCTCCTAAGCCGGCTTGTGAGCTGGCATACGAATTTTGCAGTGTCATATTCCCGAGTGCTCCTTGAATTGTGTTTGTGTTAAAACCAGCGTTCTTTAAGCTCGTAATACGGGCTTTCAGTCTGGCGGCCAATTTTGAAAAAAGCGAGGAAATTTCTCCAAGTTGAGCGGAAAGTAAGTCGGCCTTTGCCGCAGTCGGAGCTTGACTGAAAGTCGCGAACTGATTACCGGCCACTTTCATTTGCGCGTCGATAGCGGCTGATTCTTGCGCGATTATCGCGTCGGAAAAGTCCACTACCGCCACTGTGTCAGCGGCGCCGCTTAGAGCCGCCGCCGGTTGCGTGTCTTCCACTACCGGAGCCGACCCGCCCAAAAATCCTCCTCCCCATAGACCCAAGAGAACGATTACTACTATCACTATGAACACCGTCAACTTTTTTGCATTAGACATAGATTAGTATTTAATAAGATTAATAAATAAGTTAATAAAAACTCATTCTTAATTATACATCATACGGTTTGTTTTTTGTATAGTATGGGTGTGTATTACAATAATTTGTTGCAGTTTAGTCAAAACCCTTTACCGTGGGCGATGCCTAATAACAAGCATGAAAAAACACGTTACTGTATATAAAAAGGTTGGAGAGACACCTTTGCAGGCACTCGAGATTTTTCGGAAACTTTGGCCGGAGCTTGCGAATTTACCCCTTACTTATGCCGGCCGGTTGGACCCGATGGCCGAAGGTAAACTTCTTATTCTTATCGGAGATGAATGTAAAAAACGCACCCAATACGACGGACTAGACAAAGAGTATGAGTTTGAAGTACTTTTCGGTTTCAAAAGTGATACTGGCGACGTGCTTGGTCTTGCGAAACTATGTGGTGATGTGAACGTGTTTTCGGAAAAAGAACTGAAAACCGCGGCGGAATTTTTTCTTGGTGAACAAGTCCTACCGTACCCGGCATTTTCCTCGAAAACAGTCGACGGCAAACCGCTCTTTCATCACGCGATTGAAAATAATTTAGACGATATAGAGATTCCAACTGCCACTGTTCATGTGTATCAAATGCGTTTTTGCGGTACGCGTAGTGTTTCCGGTCGTGAACTTGTAGATGACATTTTGGAAAAAATTGAGCTACTTAAAGTTGACACATTGGATTCGCGGACGGGGAGCGGGTTTAGAAAGGAGGAAATCTGTACGCGGTGGAGATCTTGTAAAATCGAAGATTCCGGCCAATATACAATCGCTAGGTTTAAAACAACAGTAAGTTCCGGAACATATATACGCATACTCGCTCCACTTATCGCGGAGAAACTCAGAAATTACGGGCTTGCCTATTCAATTCGCCGGACAAAAATTGGCCGCTATATTTCAGTTTCGAAACGTTTTGGTTTTTGGAGGCGAAAAATTTAGTGTTCCGCACTTACCCGCAATATTAAAAGTGTTGGTTTATATTTTAAACGTACGTTGAAAATATAAACTCATTGAAAATAAAGTTTGGCCTCGTCCTATCCCCGCAGCAAGCTGACGGGGTATTAGGCGAGGCATCGGGGCAAACTTTGTTGTAGACGT
>Ga0209541_10017414_pt1 | contig 10508 bp, 16 predicted proteins | sample RifCSPlowO2_01_FD_184027 | JGI IMG/M metagenome (GOLD analysis project Ga0209541, IMG submission 184027) | Groundwater microbial communities from Rifle, Colorado - Rifle CSP2_plank lowO2_0.1 (SPAdes) (version 2) | ecosystem: Environmental > Aquatic > Deep subsurface > Groundwater | place... | reverse complement strand
TCACCAACCCATACGAATATCATTCTCACGACCACCGCTTCTTCTTCGTTGATAACATAGTAGCCATGCGTTTTTGTCTCTTTATTATTCCGAATGTAGCTATATCCATACAAAGCTTCTGTAGTAAGGATGTGACCATTTTTTACTTTGCGAAGTTTGCCGAGACGAAAGCGTTCCGATATTTTTGCTCGTTCATATTCTGAAAACAATCCACGCACTCCATAAAGAATTTTATCCTCCATATTTTTTGGCGTAGATACTGTAACAAAAAATACTTCAATGCCAGCTTCTTTCAATTCGTCCATCACCAATTCTTGTAAAGAATATCGGCGAGCTAGTCGGTCTGGGTCATAAATCATTACTGCATCCCAGATTTTTTTCTTTGAATCAACACGAAGTTCATCGAGTTTTGGTCTTACAATGTTGTCGCCGGACCAGCCTTCGTCGAGATACTCTCTGACTATGGTGTAGTTACCGGGACCGAATTTTTTATCGGCAAAATCCTTCATTGCCATGATTTGATTCTGAATGGTTTCCTGGTCTTCTTGAAGCGAAGTCGAGACTCTTCCATAGAGAGCGATGAACCAATGTATTGCGTTGTTGATGATGTCAACCATGATGTTATACTTTATTCTTTGCTAAAAACTTTTTTATTTCCGCCATGTCAATACGCCATGGAGCAGTCTTCCCTTTTCCAAGTTTATATCCCTTAAGCTTGCCACTCTTTAACCACCTCTCCACAGTTCGAGGATTAACTCTAAAAAATTCAGCAACTTCTTTTCTCGTTTTAAATTCCATATGTTTATTATATACCTATATATACCTAATTGTCTACAATGATAAATGAATGCCTTTCGACTCAAGACGCTTCAGTGTTTCGTCAAAAATAATGTCGTATGCATGAGACAGATTATCCTCACAATCCTGTGGCTTAATGTACTGATAACCGTAACTGATCCCCTCAATTACAGTGAATGAGCATGATGTTGCCCCATATGCCTCGAAAACTACAATATCGTCGTGTACAAACAACAAAATTGTGTTCGATAAAATTGGTTCAGTTGAAAATATCATGTTCATTGCAATTCGTTAGATTATTTTCCATTTGCCTTGCGTCTAAGGGCCTGTATTGCTTTTTGACTCCGTACATTGTATTCGTATTTACTCATAACCCAAGTCATATCTTTTTGAAATTGCTCCTCAGCACTCTGTTCGATGGCAGAATTGGTAGACTCAATTGATGCACCTCTTAAACGTAGTGCATCGGAATATGAGTCTAAAATATCTTCATCACGAGCAATACGTGATATATCATTGACAATAACAACGAAAGTACGTTCTGGAAATTTATCTATATGCTTCAGTATATCAAGAAGGCCCTGGCGTTCTGTGTATTTTACAAGCCCAGTGTATATGTCTTTATACGATGAATCCTTGTCTATGACATAGCCATTTGCTTTCGCAAATTTCCTACATTCCCGAAGTTGATCTTGTACTCTCTGATCAGGTCCTTCTCCTAAAGTCGCAACACGACCATAAAGAATCGCATGAGTAGGTTTACCGGTAACTTTCTTTAAAACTAGCTTTTTTTGTTTTTTCATATATTTTTTCTTGTTGTGCCAATAACGGCGTTAATTTTAATCTTTTGGCCATTTGTCATCCGAAAGTTCTTCATACTTTCGAAAAATAGCCCTGTTTGACTTTATCTCCTCTTTCTCATCACCCTCTTCGTGTAACCACACCATTTTTATTATCGAAGGATAAGCAAAATGACGAAGCATATATTTCAAAGCTTTCTTATTATGTGGCCTACAGCACTCCCCTCTACAATAATTGACATCGTTGCAATAATCGCCTTCATCGACCAAACGATTAACGCCACGAGTAATATTAGTGGTATTGTAGCCACCATTCATCACTACCCGGGTCAAAATACTAAAGCTTTCTACCTCTGGGTTCCCTTGTTTCAATTCCCTAAAGCGTTGCTCAAGATTCTTCCACTGTGCCTCACTTTTAACTCTGCTTCTGATCATGTACCTAGTCTAACTCAGTACAAATAAGGAAAATTAAGCAGAATTAAGAACGCAAACGGAGATTATTTTGATACAAAAAAATAATTATTTCTATAAAATCCTTATAAAATATAGCTAAAATAGAATTACTTAAATATAACTAAACAGTTAAATAAATAAATTATTCCTGTTATTTACCATCCACAGAGTTACCTAATACGATTCTGTACACCAATTTCCTTATAAAATATAAACAAAATAGAATAATTAATTTATTTTACACCCATGTCAAGAGCCGAATCTTCTGTGGATAACACTGAGAAAAATTACTATAAAAAAAGGCCATAGAGTGGCCAAATGTAATTCCAACTACATCAACTGGTAATTTATATTATAACTGGTTATATATTTTTCTTATTTAATTTATCTTATTTTCTCTTACTCAACCACGACTGGGCACCCCCTTCGGCGGAGCCCATAAAAATTTTATCAGATTCATTAGATATTTTTACCATTGGTAAAGAAGATATTGGTAGGTAATAATAATTACATGCCACTTCGTCCAATTTATCTATTCTTTCTCTGATAAAGGGGTCGCCTTTGAGAAGGGGGTGTCCAAAACACATTTGTTGGCTTTGATAACTCAAAACCAACGAAACTTTGGGAATTGCAACGGACTATGCTTAATACCTCATACCGTTGATTAAACCGGCTTTTCAGCCTCACTTGGTTACCTACGACCTTCGCAGATCGCTAATCGCTAAAACGCTTTATATGAGGAATGCCGGGAAGTGGCTGTTTCGGCATCTACATTTTAGCTCCTTTTATTAAGTCTGAATGGTGCCTCAGATTGGTAAACTCAGACTACATCGACTGTGTTTTGTTCTATTATGACAACAGCAAATTGATGTCGAAGGATATATGCTGCGTATTTTTCAATGCAGTTCGGCACGGAAATTATCCACGTACCAACGAACTATGTTTTTATAATAATTGAGTCTCGTGAACTGTCAAATACTATGTGGATAACGAGAAAACAGCCATTTTATACTTAAGAAATAAGCATTTTTTGTCTATAATCAATAAAATTACCCATAATCTAAATAGTTTAAATTATAAATAAATTTCACTCCCGACATGACAGATAGGCAAACTTTCCCAATAGACAGGGATTACCTCAATTCTGCCGGTGGCATTATTTCAATGCATCTAGGAGAACCCTGCCGTTTAGAAAAATACCTTCGAAGTCTTTCTTTTGGATAAAATTTTAATATTTCCCTAGTCCCTATAACAGCGTGCATTCTTCCCATCCATGCAACTCGTGGCTTTTGTGTAATTAAAGCGAAATCACCCAGATGTGGTAACCGAACAAACTTATTCTTTCGTAATTCATCACCAACTAGACCCACCAAACCGACATAAAACAAAAAACTCGTTTCCGGATCAATAAAATTAGTTTGTGCAGAAAGTAGACGATAAAACCGCTTATCGTTTAATAATTCCTTTCTCTTAAGGTATTTTACGGGAGGGGTCCATGCCATCTTTTTATAATAACAGAGTCTAATTCAATCGCCTTTTCAACCCATTTTGGATTTTTTTGCGAAAAAATTTTTATGGTCATTGAATTCAAAACAGGAAAAGAATCCAATTCTAAAAGTTTGATTAATACCTTAGTCCGAAGAAAGTATCCAGTTTGGCGGCCAAACTGGATACTGTAAAAATTGCAGAAAAATTTTTGGGGATGATCAAATCCGGCGGCCTAATTTGGTACCTTTTCAAAAAAGTAAGAAAAACCGCCTATAAGTTCCCTATCATATCTGCCATGCCCTGTCACCTCCTCCCGACAAATACCCCCCATCGACTTAATACGCTTTATAGCCCCCATACCTACCACTTGATAATTGAAGCATATTATCCATAACAAAACGCTTCAGCATGATCTAGTCCGTCATGTTTTTATTATTTATTAACATGCAAAGTATAAAAGAAATCATAGATAGCCCTGTGACTACCTACAAGGGGTCAGAGGCAACTAAGACAATGGTCGAAGAGCAACTCATAGCAAAATATGGTAAGGCAGAATTAAAAAACCTAGACTGCTATCACAATATGAGAACATTCCATTCCTGGTTAAATTTAGGTTGGAAAGTACGTCGTGGTGAAAAGGCCATCAAGTCTATTACTTTTGTGGAGCAGAAAGATGCCAATGGTAATATTCTAAAACGGTTTCGTCGTCCTGTATTTTTGTTTTATTACCGCCAAGTCGAAAAGATTGGTACAGCAAAATGAAAAGACAAATGACAGTTGGTTATCAAAACCGGCAAGGGGCTAGAGGTGATCTACCAACAGCTCAAAAAATTACTCTAGCAAACCACTTGATTAAAAAATTAAGTGGTTTTTCAGTTGGAGACAAAGTGACAGTCGAATATCTCCAAGGCTCAATTATTATTAACAAAACTAATTCAAACTTATGCCAGAAACAATAGTACAGCCAGACATCGCCTATATCAAAAAAGGTATTGATGTTTTAGCAGAGAAAAGAAAGGTGTTTACAGAGTTAATCTTCCCCACACTAGTCCCTGAACAGGATTATTGGGTTACAGATGACGGGAGGAAGGTGTTGTCTAAAGGCGGAGCCGAACGTCTAGCAGAAATTTATTCCATAACCGCATTGTTCATTGCTGATAAAGAATCTCTTGCTTTTTTTGGCAATTCAAGCGGAACAATAGCTTATCGCTGTATTCTTAAGAGAGAAGGAAGAATAATCGGGGAAGGTCGAGGCAGTGCTTCACTCAAAGACCATGATGAATCTATAAATTCCACAATTAAAGTTGCACAAAAGAGTGCTTTCGTAGATGGCATTCTGAGGGTAACTGGGATGTCTTTCTTGTTTTCTCAAGATTTTCTACCGGATGATAAAAGAGAAGAACCTGACCTTGAGGGTCGTGATAGAGTCGCTTCATTCAATCACGAAGATTTACCTAAATTTGCAACCGAAAAGCAACGCACTTTCTTACTCCAATTAATCAATGAGAAATGTAGTAGCTCGTCAAAAGAGGAATACTTGAGCCAATTGAACTCATCTCACCTCTCACGATACGACGCCTCAGAATTAATTTCGAGTTTGCTCCCAATGAAGTGAAATAGTAATTATTAATTAACATAAAAATTATGACAAATAAAACAGCAGTGGCTTCATTCGAAGGTCCTCGAAGAAATCATTTCTTCCCTTTAGAATATGTAGGCGAAGAAAAGATTTCGGAAGGACAACGCCGAGTACTCACAGAGTTGATCTATACATATATTCAAGGAGAAAGTGAACAAGAATCTCGTATTTCGGAGTTAGAAAATCTTACATACTCCGAAGCAGAGAATTGCATTCTAGATTTTAGTTTTGCTCGTTGGAGATAGAGAATAAATAAAACAACATTAGCAGTATTTCTTATCACAGGAATACTGCTTTTTTTGTGCTGGTATTTACATATTAAAATTAGTATAATGTAGATGTAAAATTGAATAAGTAAAAGTAATCTAAACCTTAAGTAAAGGCATGATGAAAGTTAGTCAGGTAATGCACAAAAACCCATTCATGGGGTCGCATTACCTGCCGTACAGGAAACTGTACGAGAGACTTCGGTCTCTACCCGTGAATGGCTTTTTTTGTTGCCTACTTCATGGGATTTATTAAAAAACAAAAGAAAATTCTTATGGACAATAAAATAAAAACAGACAAAAGTTCTATAGTCAGTCTATGTTTCGGTATTGCCTCTATCTTTCTATGGGAATTCAGTATCATCCCTATACTTGCCATAGGCTTCGGCATATTAGCTGCATTCAGAACCAAAAATAACCAATGGCAAATGTGGACTGGTATAATTTTAGGATTAATTTTTCTTTTTGTCCGTATTGGATATGGTCCTATAAATCATTTCTACAGAGGTACCTCTTTTGATCCTTCCTCAAACAACGGAACAACACAAACTATAGCTATACCACCACCAGTTTTTAATTCTGAATACATGACTGATAACACAATAAAAACTAACCTTGCACCACAACCATCGCTACCATCAACATCGATTTCTAATCCTGATTATCTGAAAGATACCTCTGTATATCTAGTGGATTATGAAAATAAAATTTTATCGAGTTTTAAAGATCCCATCTGGGTAGAAGAAATTATTAACTCCAACACACTAAGAGTTTCGTATACTATCACTAAGACTGGGACAAAGATTCTAAAGCTACAGACACTGTCTATTCCATGGCTAGGTGATCCTGCGGAAGATCGGTCTGTTACACAGGGCATGGCTCCATTTCAGGTAAAATCGCACTCCATTGGACAATGTTGGGAAAATGGAGCAAGGGAGTATCTTAAGAAATATTTTTTACACACACGAGTGGATCTAACTGACATTGCACCATTTGTTATAAAAAATGGTTATGGAAGCGTTGCCCGTCCGTCCACAGCTTATTTTTTGCAAGAAATGAAGGAACAACATGAAAGAGGTATTGGTGCTTTCGATGCTGATACTACGCCAAGCTATTTTAGTGAGCTCACGGATATGGAAGGAGTGGCCTCTCTAGCGAAACGTGGATTATGGGAGACATGTCCTAGATTTTCACCCAGATAAAAAAATAATTAGAAAACATATGAACAATCAAAACAAATGGAATAAGGAACTATTTTACTCGCTAATCTTTTTTGTGGCAGCAATTATGTGGTTTTTCTTTAATCCATTTGCTGAAATACGTGATTTTATAGATTCTCTACCAAATGCATTAGATATTAAATCTAAATTATTTAATCTGGGAATATTCCCAATTTTTTACAATGTAGTAAATATAATGAAAGTCGGATTTTACTTTTTCTTATTATGTTCGATATATACCGGCATAAAATCTTGGAGAAAATCACTAAAAACATTATCAATACTACTTATTTCACTTATTTTTTTAACACCCCATATTGTGTCCGCTGTTTGGTGGAATCCCATTTCTTGGTTTAGAAATAATACCAATCCGGTCGAACAACCAGCTGTTCAAGCTAAACAAAATAATCTTCCGGCTGAAGTAAAAGCAAAATCAGCAGAGAAAAAAGTTGTAGAAAAAAAGACTCCTGCAAAAAAAGTAAATAATGTTGAGAAAAAGTTTGACATTTGTAAAAATCTTGATGGTATTCAAGCTTTTGTACCTACTAATATGTATGTAGAAAATGGTATTTGTTCATCCTTAATTGTTGCTCCACAATACATAACAACACCGACTCTTCCAATTAGTAATGGAACATTTTATGCTCAAGCCCCAGATAGCACTCTATGGTTTGGAAAAAGTAAAGAAGAGGCACAAAAACTCGCAGATGAACATATGATTGCTTCCGATAAAACACCACCGAAAGTATCGTTACAAAGAATGATTGACTCCTGGCTTTCTAATGACTGGATGATTAAAAATGGTGGTGCCATATACGGCACTATGGGTCTTTGGACATCTGTCTATGAAGATCCACAACCAAGTTCAGGCATGGTAAAACTTGAATATTACATAGATGGAATTTTGTTTAATTCAAGAACTTTTTTTAATAGTACTAAAATTAACTGGGACACTACACAGTATTCAGATGGAACGCATGAACTTACAGTAAAAGCATATGATAAAGCTGGGAATTTAGGTACTGGCTCTGTTTCTGTAATAATTAAAAACATACAGCAGACAATAACCCTAAACATTACTACAAAAGAAGAAAAAACACTGCAACAGAAAATTCAAGGTATAAAAGACGGTAATAAAGAGGACTTAGAATCAGTTGCAATGGCTTATCGCAAAGGGGAACTTACAGACGGAGATATTGCTCCGGTTAAAAAAGAAGTAAATGATAGATTAATGGGAGGGATAATTGTACCAAGTGCACAAAGTACACCTAGTCAATAAATAAAGTGGATCTTGACTTCCGCCGTCGAAGTCAAAGAAAGCAAGGAAGAATAAATTATGGAACCCTTTATAGGGGTTTAGGCCACTAGAATATGAAAACAGAAGGAAAATCTGATTTAACAGACGAGGAAATGGACAACATAATCGCCCTAGGTGAGGTATTACGAAAAATACACAACCGCCTTGTGAAAGAAGGAAAATGCAAGGTTGTAGATGGTAAAGTCGTTTGGCTAGATAAAGATATGGCACTATTGGCCGTGTCTCGTAAAAAAGACCGAAAGAAATTACAGAGATAAAATATTCTCTTTCTCGAAAACTCTTTTAAGAAGGATAGAGAGTGTAGATAAAGCCAATTCTACTAATGTTTCATCTTGTGTATCGACAACATCTTTCCCTCCATGAAAAAGATTACAACGAATTTGATAAACACAACTCAGGTATTCATTTAATGATTCCAAGTTTTGATATCGCTTTTTATTTTTCTCATCACCAACTTCATATCGTAAATTTTGTATGAATCCGGCATTTTGATTTTTCGTTGCTATGTATTCCTTAAATTTTAAGAATTCCGCATTATTGGCCTTCACGACAGAAGAAAAAATAACTTTATTATTATTTTGGAATATATCTAACTGCTCATGTTCTGATAATTTTAAATTATTTCCGGAATAATAGGCACTGAATGAAATCCAAAGTGACATCAGTCGATCAAAAATATTTTCGTCCTCTTGTTGCGATTTTTTATACTAACGATAAATTAAATCCTTTTTTGTATTATTCATTTTTTAATTAATTCTAATTTTTTAGACCTTCTTAACTTTTTGATTCGAATTTCTTCCTTAGAAGCGATAGATCTGTTTTTGAATTTTTTGCAATAAACGATTTTGACTGGTCTACGAGAAGAAGTATATTTTGCTCCTAGATTAGTACTGTTATGCTCGACAATTCTTCGCTTCAAATTTGTGGTAATTCCAGTATATAAGGTTTTGTCAGCACATAAAAGGATATAAAGATAATACATTATTTTTTAGCTTTATTCTGATACTCCAGTAGTTTCTCAGCCGGGGAAAGACCATTGATGGCTTTATGCGGAAAGTAATTCCAAGCATCGCTTGCTAATTCTAAAATATTACTCAGCTCAGAAGTGTCTCCACCACGATCAAACATAGCAATAATTTTTTGCATATCGTCATTATCTTCCTCATGAAAAATAACATCTTTAATATGTTGCAGAGAAAAATCACTCTCCGTTTCTTTGAGCATATCCATAAGCTCCTGTTCAATCTCTTTCCGTCGTTTTAGAATTTGTTGTTTTGATTCAATTTCCATAAATTTATTTTGTGTTTTGTAACTTATCTAATATTTCCATTCTATGTTCAAGAAGTGGCATATCCAAATCAACAAATTTTTGCCCTACTCCCTTTTTGTATAGTTGGCGAAGATACAAAGAAGCAGAAAAAATATAAAGGTTTGGAAATTCAGTTATCATTGGTAATTCAAGAGATTTTACAGAGACAATAGATAATGGACTTATTTTATTTTTATCTGAAGAAATTGGCATCCAATAAATAAGTAATGGCTCAATTTTTGATATATCCTTACACCATGGAGGTGGTTTCATTTTAAGCAGTACTTTAGTAACACGGCTAGGGTGATTTATTTTGCTTGAAAAATCATTATTCAACTGCTGTTTCCAGTAATGCTCGACAACTTGTTTCACCTCGTTATCATCTGCATTAGATTTTAATTGTTTACCGCCGATAGCACTTGCTGCCCAATTTTTAATCTCGCATTGAAATAATGTATTATTCTTTCTATCCATTATCCATCTGTCTAATCTGTTACCTTTATTTGTGCCAGGAAGTACTGATTCACCAAGGATGTCTACTTTGTTTTTTCTAAAATGTTTATAGATAGAGGCATTTAATTCCTCGCCGAGTAAAGTTATAAGAGCGTTGGCGTCTCCCTTGTGTGAATTTTTTCTATCATCAAAAAAATCTAGTAGTTCTTTTATATTTAATTGCATAAAATTAGCTTATATAAAAATCATTTATGGACAATTTAACGCTTTACGCCAACCAGCGAATTGAGCTTCTGATTCTGAGCAAAACCATTTTTCATTTCGACTTTCATCAATTGTTGTTTTTAAGTATGAACCGCACCCTTGCATGTGATAGATTTTTTCTCCTGATGTGCTTATATTGCCTTTTATGGTGCATGAAGGGTTTGAAGCTGATGTTGGCGTTTGTGGGGTCACTACTGTAGCAGAGGTTGTTTCCGAGGTACATGCGGTCCATAAACCGAGCTTGTCTTCTCTCGCCTTCTTTTGAGCCATAACAAATAAATCTTGATACTCCACATCCGGTGGGTAAGAATATGACTTCGCAAATCCTTGTGTCACAAGTATTAAGTTTACAAATGCGTCATCAACCCACACATAACGTAAAAGACGATTGTATTTATCACGATCTGTAATATCTTTTTCAAGGCGTACCATTTTACCCTCAACTAATTCTTTGTTCCTTTTTGAGGCCTCCACGCCAAAACACTGCACAGGCTTGCGTG
>Ga0209541_10017412_pt1 | contig 10508 bp, 10 predicted proteins | sample RifCSPlowO2_01_FD_184027 | JGI IMG/M metagenome (GOLD analysis project Ga0209541, IMG submission 184027) | Groundwater microbial communities from Rifle, Colorado - Rifle CSP2_plank lowO2_0.1 (SPAdes) (version 2) | ecosystem: Environmental > Aquatic > Deep subsurface > Groundwater | place... | reverse complement strand
TGGTGAAACTGCGAATATCAGAACAAATAACAAGGATTATTTTCAAATTTTAATATTGCCAGATGAAATGCCTTATTATAACAACAAAGGCATAATAACAAAATGGGAAAAACTTACCGCCCACAATATTGATAAATACATAGTGTTATCCAAGGATAACACTGGCATATTTTTTCACACGCCCGTCAAAACACTGCTGTTCATTATTAAATTTCCGAATTGCGATCATGATGTGATAACAACGAAAACGAAATATAAACGATACTATTTAAATCAAATATCTGATTCTCCAATACAATTATCAACCAATATAAATAGTGAATTTGGCAATACAATAATACTAAATAATTACGAGATATTTATTGAAAAGATAACTCATTATATTAAGAGTATATAGGAGTTTTGGGCTCGGGCATTCACCCCTTTAATTCCCCTCTGCTCTTCGCCCAAAACGGAAAAAGAAATTTTAAAATTTTTTAAACCATGAAATTAAATAGATACACTCTTCATAATCAATTAAATGACCAAGTAATTTGTGAATATTCTAAATTTAAATTTGGTGACAAAAATAGCATAAAATATCTAGCACAAGAGATGTCTGATTTTATATTACAAAAAATATCTAAGAATAAAAAATACGTATTATATACTACAAACAAATTTCCAACTAAAGAATACTATAAAAAGAATTCTTTATTATTAGTTGAAGAAATCTCTAAAATTTTAGAGCTACCGTTAATTATCGGGGAGTATAATTACCATTATAAAAAAGATGCCTTCTACGATAATCAGTGTCAAAGAAAAATACATTTACCAAAAATAAATAAAAATGATAAATTAAGATATAAAAATTATATTTTTTTAATGATTGATGATTCTATATTAACAGGAACCACATTGAAAGTATCTTTGGATGAATTAAAAAATGTTACCAATGAAGTTGTATTTTTTTCTGTTATAAATTTAGATAAAAGCAAATATTCGGAAGAAGAAGCTAATAATATTTATTATAAGAAAAGTGGGATAAATTTTATAGCGAAGTTTTTAAATTCAAAAGACTACATTTTAACGACTCACATGCTAAGAACTATTGAAGGATTAAAAAAAGAAGAGTTAAACTTGTTATTTAAAAAAATCAATGAACAAAAGAAAAAAGTATTATTAAAATCATTTAAAAAATATATTGAAAAAGATTTATGTTTATAATTTTGGGCTCATTTTAAACTCTGAAATTTCCCTTCGGGACGTTGCACTAAATTTCAGCCCTTCGGGGAATATAACAAGGGATATGAGGTTACGAAGTCTTGCAGACTTCTTCACCCAAATTGCTACGCAACTTCTCATATCCCTGACGTTATACGCAATCTTTAAAATTTATTTGAAATTTTTCGGTAATTCTTCTTTTATATCCTTGGCTTTGTCTATAAAAAGCACGCCGTTGAGATGGTCTGTTTCGTGCTGGAAGATTTGAGCGAGTAGTCCACCAGCACCACGAACAAATTTTTTACCCTTTTCATCATAAGCTTCAATTGTTGCATTAGTAGAACGACGCACTTTACCATAGAGCCACTTGACAGATAAACATCCTTCAGGCATAAAGTCTGTTTTACGAGACAATTTTTTTATTTTTGGATTTATAAAAATAAAATGTTTAATATTTTCTGGTTCACTTATGGTTTCTAATTCTTTTCCTTGTATGAATTCTGGTAAGAATATTCTACCTGAAACTATAAAGATTCGGAGTGATACGCCTATTTGTGGGGCAGCTATTGCCACACCATCATATTGAGAGGTGAGTGCTTCACGCATATTTTTTAAAACTTTTTGTATTTTTGGTGAAGTAATTTGCGAAACAGGAACTGTTTCTGCGATTTGTCGAAGCATTTTATTTTCCTTTTGTATAATCATCTGATAGTTTCTAGTCCCTAGTCACTATTTCATTTTTTTAAGATATTCAAGAAGTTTATCTATTTTAACGGTGTCTTGTGATCTATTCTCCATATTTCTAACAATCACTGAATGTTCTATTGCTTCTTTTTGGCCAAATATTATTACGTAGGGGATAGAGAGTTTCTCGGCAATCCCGAGTTGTGTGGTAAGACTATCTTTTGACAATGCTTGGTGTACGGGGACTTTAGCTTTTCGGAGCATCTCTATTATATTCAAGCTTTTTAATTTTGCCTCTGTACCTAATTGTACGAAATAAATTTTTGGTTTTTTCATTATTCTTGGCGCAGTACCAGCATACCATTCTGATTCAACTATTCTATCTACGCCCATGCTGACGCCCATAGCCGCGATGTCTTTTTTATTCCCGAGCATTTTTGCCAAATAATCATATCTTCCTCCACCAGCAAGAACCATCCCTCCTCTTTCAACACCTTCTTTTACTTCTTCACTTATTTCAAAAACAGTTCTGGTGTAATAAGAAAGACCACGCACTAGATTTTTATTTATGCGATAGCTTATTCCTAATTCTTCAAGATACTCTAAAACCTCTTTAAAGTGATGCTTGCATGGCTCACATAGAGCAGATACGGAGTCGGGTGCTTTTTCTTTTACTTCGGCACATTTTTCATCTTTGCAATCAAGTACGCGCATCGGATTTGTTTTGAGTCGAGTTCTGCAAGTATTACAAATCTGATTTTGGTGTTTATTGTAGTATGAAGTTAATTCTTTGATATAGGCACCTCGACATTCTTTATCACCAATACTGTTTATATCAAGTACTAGATTTTTTGCCCCAGCTTCTTCTAATGCTATAAGTGCTATTCTTATTATCATTGCATCTGATACACTTTTTTCTCCACCAATTATTTCTAATCCAAATTGTCTAAACTCACGAAACCTTCCTTTTTGAGGTTTATCATGCCTAAAAAATGGTCCATAGTAATAAAGCATTACTGGTTGGGGCATGGACTGCATCCCGTGTTCTATATATGCCCTGACTGTTGATGCGGTACCTTCTGGGCGAAGTGCAATATGGTCACCACCTTTTGTTTTTAGAGAATACATTTCTTTGTCTACTATGTCTGTGCCAGCACCAACACCAGAAGTAAAAACTTCCTCATTTTCCATAATAGGTGTTTCTATTGGCTTGAAACCATAATGAACAGCAATTTCTTGAGTCTTCTCAAAAAAACCTTGGAATTTATAGTAATTATCACCCCAAATATCTCGCATACCTTTAAGTGTTTGAGGAGGTTCTTTTTTGAAACTTTTTTCTTTTTTTGAATTCATAATTTAGGCTTTAGCTTGTTGGGCACTAGGCTTTAGCTAATTTGCTAGTGACTAGAGCCTAATTGGCTATTTTATTATTAAATATTTTCGAACTTATATTCTCCTGGCCAAATACTAATTTGCTTGATTGGGAGAAGTCTTAAGAATGCTCTCCCTGTTAAAAGTTTTTTGGGAACTGTACCCCAAACTCTGGAATCTGAACTAGCATTTCTATTGTCTCCCATTACAAAATACTCATTATCTTTGACTGCTATTAGTATATCTTTTGTCTGCATATTTTTTATATAATCTTCTTCTATTTTTATTCCAACATTATTTTTTTCATATTTAATAAAAACTTCATTGTTTTTTATCTCAATAGTTTCTCCCGGAAGTCCAATAATTCTTTTGATAAAAAATTTTTTTGGTTCTTTTGGATATTTAAACACCACAACATCTCCTCGATGGGGATCTTCAAATCTATATGACAATTGATCCACAATGAGATAATCACCATTTTCAAATGTGGGATACATTGAGCTTCCACTAACAATAAAAGGTTCGGCAATAAATATCCTGATAGGTAGGATTATTATAAAAGCCATTATTGCAAAAGAAAGAAGCTCCCAGAATGGGTGCTCTTTTGTTCGCCTATACTTTTCTTTATAGTTTGCAATATGCTCTCTAATCTCCATTGATATCAATTTTATTATAAAAATCGCTTCCATGCAAGCAAGGTTTCTGCTATTATTTATAATATGTTTACAATAATTGGGCTTGGAAACCCTGGAACTGAATACGAAAATACTAGGCATAATACAGGCCGTATTATTTTGCAAAAGATTGCCAAAGACCTCGATTTTTCTGATTGGAAGAGCGACACGAAATCCAAGTCGCTTGTGTCAACAGGTAAAATTGGTAAGAAGAAGGCAATGCTAATGATGCCTGAAACTTTTATGAATAAGTCTGGTTTCTCCGTGGCATATTTTTTCAAGAGCAAAAAAGCTACGGAAGATATGGTGGTGATATATGATGACCTTGATTTGCCAATTGGAAGAATAAAAATTTCTTACAATAGGAGCGCAGGGGGGCATAGGGGACTTTTATCTATTATTAAAGCTGTAAAGACGGAAGCATTTGTTAGAATTCGCGTTGGTATTTCTCCAGTGACGCCTAGTGGCAAGACCAAAAAACCAGTGGGGGACAAGAAAGTTGGAGATTACATTTTGGGAAAATTTAAAGATAGTGAAATTTTGATATTAAAAAAACTTTCTAAAAAAATCGGCGATGCGCTCGTGTGCATCGCTGACGAATCCCGCGAGAAAGCAATGACGCTTTATAATGGTTAAAAATATGGAAACTAGACCTTTTTACCGGCACCGGTAAAAAGGTACACCCACTCGCAAGGTCCTTGCGAGTGGGGGGTGTTGTGTAATACGTAAGATTATTTTATCCAATCAATCTTGGTCACTGAAGCATTGTCCCAAACGGGGATATCGTAAATTAATTTTGTGTCCCCATTCTTTTTAATTGTTTCTAGCATTCTTCCCACTGCGCCGTGGCTAACAACTAAAATAGTTTCTGGTAATGCTGATAATTCTTTGAAAAATGAATACAATCTGTCACGAAACTTCTCACTATCCTCTGTGCCCTCGGCCGTAGTCAGAGCAATAGAAGAAACACCAGCGAAAGGAGTTCCCGTCATACTGCCCGTGTCGTGTTCTATGATACGACTATCAATTTCTATTTTATTTAAATCAAATCCGATTTCTTTTGCAATTATTTCTGCTGTTGCAATGGTCCTCTTAAGGGGTGAGCAAATAACCCTATCTATATGAGGAACTTCTAATTTTATAGTTTCTGCTGTGGCTTTTGCCTGCTCTTTACCTTTGGGAGTTAGGATTGAATCATCTTTTTGCCCGGCAAATACACCACGCACATTTGATTCAGTCTCTCCATGTCGTACAAAATAAATCATATATAGAGTAATAGTACAAAATTCTACCTCCACGCGCAAATATTTTTTCCATGTTAAAATTATCTCATGTCAGATGAACAAAAATTAGAATTTTCAAAAAAAGAGGTTGATTTAATGAGGCGACTTGATACACCAGCGAAGGTGCAGGATTTTTTGAATAAAATACCTATAAATTTTGAGAGGGAAGGCGACACGCTAAAATCGCCTATTATGGTACTAAGAAAGAAAAGCGCTCATTGTATTGAGGGTGCTATATTGGGGGCCTACATCCTCTCACTACACGGTTTTGAGCCACTTTTACTTCATTTGGAGGCAGTTAAGCATGATTTTGACCATGTTATAGCTCCATTTAAAATAGGTGGGCGATGGGGCGCATTATCCAAAACAAATCATGCCGTGCTTCGGTATCGTGAGCCAGTTTATAAAAATATTCGTGAACTTGTCATGTCATACTTCCATGAATATTTTACCGATGATGGTAAAAAAACTTTGCGTAGATATTCTGTACCGCTTAATTTAAATATTTTTGAAAATGGTTGGGAGACAGAGGAAAAAAATTTGTGGGGGATAGACGAGGAGTTAGATAAAATAAAACATTTTGATATTGCGCCGAAAAGTTTAGTAAAAACTTTTCGCCACGCCGACCCACTTGAATGCGAAGCTGGTAAAATCGTAGATTTCAAAAAATAAAAAACTTACGAAGGACGGTCCCTCGTAAGTTTTTTATTTAGATTTTTTATTTTGCTTCCGTTCCATTTTCTAGAAATGTTACGAGCATCCTTTCTTCTTTTGGTTCAAATAGGGTTACTTGGAAATTATATGTCTTTCCGAGTTCTAGTTTTTCACGAAGCTTTGCTTCTGATCCAAATGTTGAGTTGTGAACGAGTCCCGCTACTCCTTCTTTTATTGAAACAAGCGCGCCGTGTTTATTGTATTTTATAACTACTCCTTTTATGATATCTCCTTTTTTTAATTTACCCTCAAATTCTTTCCAAGGGTTATCTTTGAGCGCTTTGATTGAAAGAGAAATTTTACCATCTTTTATTTCAATTATTTTTGCTCTAACTTTATCTTCTACTTTGTATAAAGTTCTTGGGTCATCTACTAGCCCCCAATCAATTTCTGAAATATGAGCCAAACCCTCTAAACCTTCTTCAACCTTTAAAAACACTCCAAAATCAACAATTCCAGTGACTGTGCAATCAAGTTCATCGCCAACATTATATTTACCAACAACTTTTTGAATTTCTTCAGGATTTGAATCTTTCTCAGAGAAAATAAGCTTCCCTTCTTTTTGATCAGCGCCTATCATAATAACTGCAATTTTTTCTCCAACAAGTTTTTTGAGTTCCTTTAATATTTTTTCTTTATTTCCATCAAGCACTCTTGGATAGTGATCACTCTTGAGCTGAGAAGCTGGTAAAAATCCAGCAAGTCCTTGCCACTCTAAAATGAGCCCACCTTTATTTGCTTCAAGAATAGGAAGTTCAAAAATAACTTTTGCTTTAATAGCTTCTTCTGCTGCGTTCCATATGAGAGCTTGCCTAGCTTCTTTGAGAGAAAGTTCAACATATCCATCTGCATTTTCACGTTCAATAACTTTTGCTTTTACAATATCACCAACATGTATCTTTTTTATTATATCTTTTGCGTTTTGGAATTCTTTACCAAAAATTATACCAGTGCCAAAATTACCAAGATCAACATACATTACCGAACGTTTTATTTCAATAACAGACCCTTCCACAATAGCTTCGGGTGCAAGCGTTGCCATATTCTTCTCTATTTGTGTCAGAAGAGCGTTCTTTATTTCACTTACTTTAACTTTTTCTTTTAATGTCATATAAATTAAAATGTCCGCTAAAAAAGCGGATAAAAGGTTCAGGTTTTTTGGCATGACGCCAAAAGGTTAGCCTAAATCCGTGCTTTTAATAAAAATTAGATTGTGAGCATATACTACTATATGAACATTATTATTGCAAGCACAAATAACTTTTTATACACGAATCTGTCAGTTTAGAGCTTTGTTTTTGTTTTAAAATTTGCTATAATACACTCAAGTAGATTCTGCAAAAATCGCTTTTATTTTTTACTTTTATTCAAATGGTTATCAGTTATTTTGGAAAACAATATTTTAAAATAAGCCAAGGGGATACTGTTATCGCAATTAACCCACCATCGCGGGAGGTTATAACGAAAGAGAAAATGCCCAAATTTGGAGCGGACATCGTTCTTATTTCTGCGCGTCACCCTGATTATAATGGACCCGAGAATTCTTCTTTTGGCGACAGGTCGCCATTTGTAATATCTGGACCAGGGGAATATGAGGTCAAAGGAATTTCAATAAGTGGCTTTGGTTGTGAATCAATGATTGGTGGAAAGAAAATAATGAATACAGCTTATCTTATAGATGATGACAACTTGAAACTTTGCTTTCTCGGTGCAATGTCAAAAGATTTGAGCTTGGAAGCTAGGGAAGGTTTAGGTATTCCCGATATTGTTTTTGTTCCTGCTGGAAAAAATTTCTTGGGAGCACGTGATGCTTATAAAATAGCCATGTCACTTGAGCCAAAAATGATAATACCAGTTGATTGCGATGATGTTGACATAAAAGCATTTCTAAAAGAAGCTGGTGAAGAAAAAATTAAACCAGAAGAGAAATTAACCATTAAGAAAAAAGATTTAGAAGGTAAAGAGGGAGAGATATTTACAATATCTGTGGCATAAAATTTATGAAGGAAATAATAAATAATATAAAAAAAAGACCAGAGCCTGTTCGTAGACAAATAATACTTGCCATATCGATTGTTTTGACCGCACTCATTGCAATTTTTTGGATAGGAGTGATGTCGTATAATTTTTCAACAGATGATAGGAAATTATCAGATGACCTTAAGCCATTTACAGATTTCGGAAACACTTTATCGAATATAATCAAGTGATCAATAGAAAGCGTCGCGCTCTAAAGGACAATTGCGCGATGTGATTCTGGCAGAATCATATGGTAAAAAAAGATAACAACAACGAAAAAGAAGTAGTGATATCTAGAGATGAATTAGTTCATATAGATATCACAAAAGAAATGAAAGATTCGTATATTGACTATGCGATGTCTGTTATTACTGCGCGTGCTCTTCCAGATGTTAGAGATGGCCTCAAGCCAGTACATAGACGTATTTTGTATGCCATGCATGAAATGAACTTAACTGCTGGAGGACGCACCAGGAAGTCTGCCGCCGTGGTTGGAGAAGTGCTCGGTAAATATCATCCACATGGAGACATTGCCGTGTATGATTCTATGGTTAATATGGCGCAAGAATTTTCTTTTAGATACCCGCTCATTATCGGACAAGGAAACTTCGGTTCTATAGATGGAGACAGTGCTGCTGCTATGCGTTATACCGAAGCCAAGATGTCGCGAGTGTCATCACTTCTTCTTTATGATATAGAGAAAGACACTGTTGATTTTAGACCAAACTATGACGCTACCAAATTAGAACCATCCGTTCTACCAGCTTCAATCCCAAGTTTACTTCTTAATGGGACGCTTGGTATTGCCGTTGGTATGGCGACAAGTATTCCACCTCATAACTTAGGAGAAGTGATAGATGCCACAAATCATCTTATTGAAAATGAAGATGCGACGACTGAAGATTTGCTCCAGTTTGTAAAAGGGCCAGACTTTCCAACAGGTGGAATAGTTTACGGAGAAAAGGACATGCGCCACGCTTATGCTACAGGGCGCGGAGGTGTTATAACTCGCGGTGAGGCAGAAATAATAGAACAGAAATCTGGAAGTTTCCAAATAATAATTACCTCGCTTCCATATAGAGTAAATAAATCTGATTTGATTATTAATATAGTAGATCATGTTCATGAGAAAAAGATAGATGGGATAAAAGATATTCGTGATGAATCGACAAGAGATATTCGTATCGTTATTGATCTCAAGAACGGCGCATTTCCACAAAAAGTTTTAAATTATCTTTACAAGCACACGGCTCTTGAGACAGCATTTCATTTCAATATCATTGCGCTTGTTGATGGCGTGCCACAGACGTTTTCTCTACAAGCAATGCTTTCGGAATTTATTGCTCACAGGCAAGTTGTTATTAAGAGAGCGGCCGAATATGATTTAAAAAAAGCTGAAGAGCGAGAACATATTTTACTTGGCCTAAAAAAAGCTCTTGATTTTATTGATAAGGTAATCAAAATAATCCGCGCATCTGAAGATGTTGCCACTGCTAAATTAAATTTGATAAAAGAATTTAAATTTTCCGACATTCAAGCAACAGCTATTTTGGAAATGAAATTGCAAAAACTTGCCAATCTTGAAAGAAAAAACATCGAAACAGAACTTGAAGAGAAACAAAGTCTTATTAAAGAGTTAAAAGATTTAATTAAGAGTCCTAAAAAAATTCTGAAAACTATTTCTGATGACTTGAAGGCAATAAAGGAAAAATATGGTGACGCAAGGAGAACTAAAGTTATTAAAGGCGGAATAAAAATATTTTCCCCAGAAGACTTGATACCCGACAAAGAGGCGATGGTTGTATACACAATGGGTGGATATGTGAAGCGTACAGAGCCGTCAGAATTCAAGGTGCAAAAACGAGGTGGAGTCGGTGTGGTTGATTTAGAAACAAAAGAAGAAGATATTGTTACACACTTGGTTTCTGCTACGACTCACAATGATTTATTATTTTTTACCAATATGGGTAAGGCATACCAGCTCAAGATGTATGATATTCCAGAGGGGCGTCGTGCTACGAAAGGAAAATCAATAATGAATTTCTTGCAACTTACTGATAAAGAAAAGGTTACATCTATACTCCCAATGCCAAAAGCAATAAAAAAGTCCGGTGTGCAGATGATACTTGTGACTAAGAATGGAACTTCTAAGAAAGTTTTAGCAGAAAGTTTTGAAGAAGTTCGTCGAAGTGGACTCATTGCAATATCTTTAGATAGTGACGACGAGCTTAAATCAGCACACTTTGTGGAAAAAGGAGACGAAGTAATGCTTGCTACCGCCGAGGGTCAGTCTATTAGATTTAAAGAGTCTGATATTAGAGTGATGGGACGAGGCGCAGGAGGAGTACGGGCAATGAAGCTTTCAAAAAATGATCATATTGTTGGAGTTGATATCATAAAGAAAGACGCTAAAGATCTTAGCTTGCTTGTGATGTCTGAATCAGGACTTGGTAAAAAAACTGCAACTAAAGAATATAAGACACAAAATCGTGGAGGTTCTGGTATTAAAACTGCAAAAATTACACCAAAGACTGGCAAACTAATAAGCGCTAAAATTATT
>Ga0209541_10017411_pt1 | contig 10509 bp, 13 predicted proteins | sample RifCSPlowO2_01_FD_184027 | JGI IMG/M metagenome (GOLD analysis project Ga0209541, IMG submission 184027) | Groundwater microbial communities from Rifle, Colorado - Rifle CSP2_plank lowO2_0.1 (SPAdes) (version 2) | ecosystem: Environmental > Aquatic > Deep subsurface > Groundwater | place... | reverse complement strand
TAAGAAAATTATTATTAAATAAAAAAGAGATAGATTATCTTGCAGGAAAGGTAAATGAGAAAGGATTTTCCTTAATCCCCTTGAAAGTTTATGATAAAGGTGGTAGGATAAAGCTCGAATTCGGATCGTAAATTCATTTGGGTTTTAAGAATTATAGCTCTTTAATAAGGAGGATTAACAATGTGGCCATTTAGAAAGAAGAGATTATGCGATTTGAGTGAATTATGGGAAGGTCAACTGGAAATCACCATTGAGGGGTTGGGTGTAAGAATTTATAATTTTGACAGAGATAACCTCGCCACCCATGTTGCCCTTGTCGCGATAAAATTAGGTAGCGAATGTATTTTTGTTAACAATATTAAAAAATCTCCATGGGAAATTGTCTCTTTTGACCGTCAAGCCAAAAGATTGGTTGTAAAACCAGTTTAAGTAGACTACTTACTCATCATCAACCCTGTTGTTTATCTAAGGATGACAGGGTTTTTAATTTACAATAAGCTAGTGGAAATCTTAATTACTTTTCATAAAAATTTCACAAACTACTTCCGTAGACTATAATTTTAAATAATATTATTATTAAAAACTTTTAATTTTAAAAATTTATTTCATTTTTTAGATTTTTAATTTTATAAATTTCTATAATTTGGATAGTTGAAGTTAAAAGTTATATATGATAGAATTACAAATATTAAATCATTAGACAATGATAAAAATTTCTTGGGCAGGTCAATCCTGCTTTCAAATTTCAGTTTCAAACGGTAAAGATAATACAACTAATATTGTAATTGACCCATTTGGAGAAACCGGTTTTAAAATGCCTAATTTTGAAGCAGATATTTTACTTATAACCCATTTACACGAAGACCATAATAATATAAAAGCCATAAAAGGAGACCCCTTTTTAGTTGAAGGGCCAGGCGAATATGAAATAAAAGGAGTTTTTGTACAAGGCATTAACTCTTTTCATGATGACAAAGAGGGCAAAGAAAGAGGCAAAAACACAATTTATACTATTGAAACGGATGGCATCAGGCTTTGCCATTTAGGAGATTTAGGACAAAACCAGTTAACTGATGAACAACTAGAAAAAATAGGGCAAGTTGATGTCTTAATGATACCAGTTGGCGGAGTTTACACTATTTCCTCTGGAGAAGCTCAAAAAATAATCGGCCAAATAGAACCAAAAATTGTAATTCCAATGCATTATGAATTACCCGGTTTAAAATTTAAATTAGAAGGAGTTGATAAATTTTTAAAAGCCATGGGTAAAAATTCTATTGAACCTCAAGACAAATTACTACTATTTCCAAGTACCCTACCAAAGGAAGGCGATATGGAAATAGTAGTGTTGCAACCATAATTTATCCCGATAAATTTAATCTATTAAATTTATACGAGGATCCCGTATGCCGATAAATCGGCATCGGGACAATTTGTCATCGCTTTGCGAGATCCCGCATAGCGGGAAATTCAATTTGAAATTGCTAAATTTTAAATGAAAAAAACACGTTTTTAAATTAAATTATTTATTAAAACATTGAATTCAAATTTCAAATGCAACCTTCGGGATGCCCTGTGGGTCAAGCAAATTTCAAATTTTGTAGCGAAGCTACGGGCTTTACCTGAGAATAAGAAAAAAAATATTATTTTTACAGTTATTGTAATTTCTGCCATAATAATGTTTTTTTGGGGATTGAAATCTACGGCCCTAAGAATTTCAGAAATAAAAAATTCTATCGGACCAATAGATTTCACTCAATTAGAAGTTAATACAGATTTACCAGAAAATAATATTGTTTTTAATAGCCCCAGTAAGGGAGATCAAGACCTTAATTTAGAAAAAGATACCACGCTTCTCAAAAAAAAGTTTTTAACTCATAGGAATAATCAATACAAATTTATCATAGATTATCCAGAAGATTGGTATATTGATAATAAAAAAACTGATGATTTACATATCTGGGTTCAAAAAGAGGCATTAGAAGAAGTAGCTAGTTTACATATTGAAGTAATAGATAAAAATGAAAAGATTAAGTCAAACGAAGATGGTATAAATTACATCATTTCCCAAATGAAGGTTATAATTAAAAACGAACCAATAAAAATTGACAACCTAGAGGGTCGGGAAGTTATTGGTACAATTTGCACTGGTTTTTGTTCTGGACTACCTAGCGATCCTATTTTTTCATTTTCTGTAATTTATTTTTCTAAGGATGATATTATTATTAAAATTAAATACGGCGAAGGTAAATTAAACGAGGGATGGAAAAAAATAATTGATGAATGGAAATTTTATGATGAGTATAAAAATATAATTTCAACTTTTAAATTTAATTAAAATTAGCTATGGGAGATAAAGAAGAAAAAAATATAAATAATATAGGTAAAGTTAATAACAGGGAAATCGTTGACGAGTTAAAAGAATCGTATATAGATTATGCTATGTCTGTTATTGTTTCTCGCGCGCTCCCCGATGTGCGTGATGGCCTAAAACCGGTACATAGAAAAATTTTGTATGCTATGAATGAATTAGGTCTTACATCTCAAGCAAAATTTAGAAAATGTGCGGCAGTTGTTGGAGAAGTTATGGCTAAATATCATCCTCATGGCGATATGGCAATTTATGATACTTTAGTCAGAATGGCTCAAGATTTTAGTATGCGCTACCCATTAATAAATCCTCAAGGTAATTTTGGCTCAATTGATGGTGATGGAGCGGCGGCTAGCAGATATACAGAAGCTAAATTATCAAAATTAGGAGAAGTATTATTGCAAGACATTGAAAAAGACACTGTAAACTTCACTGACAATTATGATGGGACAAGACGCGAACCGACTGTCCTACCCTCGCCCGTTCCCCAACTTTTGTTAAATGGGTCTTTTGGCATAGCTGTAGGTATGGCAACCAGCATTCCCCCTCATAACTTAACTGAAATAATAGACTCGGTGACTTACTTATTAGACAATGAAAAAGCCGAAACTCCTGACTTATTTCAGTTTATACAAGGACCAGATTTTCCTACTGGTGGCATAATTTATGACCAAAAAGAAATTATTTCTGCTTATTCCCAAGGCAAGGGTTCTATTATTATGAGAGGCAAGGCTGAAGTTAAAGAGAAAAAAGATGGTTCCGAACAAATTATTATTACAGAAATCCCTTATCAAGTCTTAAAATCCAGCTTAGTAGAAGAAATGGCAAATTTGGTTTCAGAAAAGAAAATTGAAGGTATTAGAGATATTAAAGATTTGTCAGACAGAGAAGGCATGAGTATTATTGTAGATATCAAAAAAGGATATCAAGCCGAAAGAGTCTTAAATAGATTATATCAATACACTAACTTACAAAAAACTTTCCACTTAAACCTTTTGGCTTTAGTTGACGGTATTCAACCAGAAATACTTTCAATTGCCGATGTTTTGAAATATTTTATAAAACACCGAACCGAAGTTGTAACTAGAAGAACAAAATTTGATTTAGAAAAAGCCAAGGACCGGGCTCATATTTTAGAGGGTTTAATGATTGCCTTAAATAATATTGACGCCGTAATAACCGTAATTAAAAAATCTGCTGACCGAGATGAAGCTAAAAACAATTTAATTAAAAAGTTTAAATTAACCGAGCGCCAAGCGATTGCTATTTTAGAAATGAGGTTACAAACATTAGCCGGTTTAGAAAGAAAAAAGATTGAAGATGAACTTAAAGAAATACTCCAAAAAATCAAAGAATTGACCTTAATTTTAAAAAGTCCTGAAAAATTAAAAAATATCATTAAAAAAGAATTACAAGAACTAAAAGAAAAGTTTAGTGATGAGAGAAGAACAAAAGTTATAAAACAAAAACTAGGAGAAATAACAGAAATTGACTTAGTGCCACTAGAAGACACTCTTATTACTTTAACTACCGATGGCTATATCAAAAGAATCAACCCAGCTACTTATAAAATCCAAAAAAGGGGCGGTAAGGGAATTATGGGTATGAAAACAATGCAGGAGGATATAGTTGAACACTTCCTTTTTGCCTCAACCCATGACAACTTGCTGTTTTTCACTGACTCCGGCAAAGTTTTTCAAACTCCGGTCTATGAAATTCCCGAAGGAACCAGAGTAGCTAGAGGTAGAGGGCTTTTAAATTTTTTGGATATTTCTTCTAGCGAAAAAGTTTTGTCTTTAATACCTGTAAAAAAAAATAAACCTAAAGAAGAAGGAAAAGAAAAATATCTATTAATGACAACTAAAGATGGAAAAATAAAGAAAACCGCCTTAGAAGAATTTGCCAATGTCAGAAAAAGTGGAATTATAGCCATAAAATTAGATAAAGGAGATTTATTAAAAAAAGTAGTTCAAACCAGCGGTGAAGATGATATTTCACTTGTTACTAAAGATGGTATTTCTATCAGATTTAAAGAAAAAGATGTACGCCCTATGGGCAGAGCAACCAGTGGTGTTAGAGGAATAAAATTAAAAAAAGAAGACGAAGTTGTCGGCATTGATGTTATAGAAAACAAAAAAATAAAACAGTATTTATTAGTTGTTATGGAAAACGGTTATGGCAAGAGAACAGAAATTTCTCAATACAAAACTCAAAGCCGAGGCGGATCTGGCATTAAAACAGCTAACATAACCAGTAAAACTGGCAAAATAGTTTTATCTTCTATACTAGAAGATTCAGCTGACGATGAAGACTTGATAGTGATTTCACAAAAAGGACAAGTTATTAGAACTGCCACAAAATCAATTTCTCTACTTGGCAGAGCAACTCAAGGAGTTAGAATAATGAAATTAGATTCTGGCGATAAGGTTGCTTCTGGAACCTGTTTAAAGGAATAATTCACATAATAAACCAGTTGCGTATTTATTACATAACGAGTTTAGTTATCCACAAGTTATTATTAAGCTAATTTGGTATAATACCTTGAATTAAAAAATAAATCCTAAACTCGAAATCCTAAATCCTAAATAAATCACAAACTCAAAATCCAAAATTCAAATTATGTTTAGAGTTTAGTGTTTAGAATTTAGAATTTCTTTTGCAAAGCAAAAGCATTATGGCTGATTTTTTAAATATAGATAATGTTTTAAATGAACTTGATTTAAAAGAAAATATGATCGGAGCTGAATTTGGTTGCGGCTCTGCAATTTTTACAGTTGCCTTGTCTAAAAAACTAAGAAATGGCAAGGTCTATGCCTTAGATATTCAAAAAGAAAAATTGTCAGCCCTAAGGGGGAAATTAGCCATAGAAAACATTACCAATGTTTACACTATTCTTTGCGACTTAGAAGCTCCAAAAGGATCTACCTTAATTAGTAATATGCTAGATGTAGTTTTAATACCCAATGTACTATTTCAGGCAGAAAACAAATATGTTATAATTGAAGAAGCTAAAAGAGTATTAAAATCAGGAGGGCAGATTTTAGTAATAGATTGGTTAAAATCAGATTCGTTGGGTCCCAAAGAAAATTTATTTAGTCCTGACCAAGTTAAAAAAATTGCTGATGAATTAGACTTAAAACTAAAAAAGGAGTTTATAACGGGAGATTATCATTATGCTTTACTTTTTACTAAATAACAAAAAATGAAAAAAATATTTTTTTTAATCACTCTTACTATTTTTTTGATTCTAACAACTAACACTCTAGCTCAAGGAGTAACACTCCAAAATCCATTAGTTGGCACCAATAACTTTCCAGAACTTTTAACAAAAATTGGCAATTATATAGCCAGAATTGTTGGAGCATTGGCAGTTATAATGTTTGTTTGGGCTGGTATTTTATATCTTACAGTCGGCGCAAATCCAGGAAATATTCAAAAAGCCAATAAGGCTGTGCTTTATGCCGTAATAGGTTTGGCCATAGCCTTATCCGGAGCCGGACTTATCGCCTTAGTAAAAACAATTATAACTGGTCCTTAAGATTTAAGCATTGCAAGATATTATAAAAAATATTATCATTAATTAATAAAAAAAGGTCGATATTATAAAGTTGAAAACTCGCCTTAACTTTCAAAAGAGAAAGAAGGCGAACAAGTAAAATGAATAAAAAAATAATTTCAGTCGCTTCAGCAGTTATGCTTGCCTTACCAGTACTTACCCTAGCTTTTAATCCAGGACCAATTCCAACATCTAATGCAGGCCTTACAATTAATCAACTTGTTGATATATTATTCAGTATTCTTTGGCCAGTAGCCGTTGCTTTCTTTATTGTAATGTTTGTTATAGCTGGATTTTTGTTTGCTACAGCTGGAGGTGACCCAGACAAGACAAAGGGAGCCAGAGACGCTGTTATTTATGGCGCAGTTGGAGTTGTTGTTGCCTTGGTTGCATTCTCTATCGTATTCGTCTTAAGAAATCTAGTAGGAGTTTAATAAAAAAAATTTAAATATCGTAAATTTACCCCGGTTGAATGTTTTTTATGTTTGATCGGGGTAAAAAAGACCCAAAAATGAATAAAAAAATATTTATTTTATCACTTTTATTTTTGTTTTTACCTGTTTTAGCTTTGGCCCAGTTTGTGCCACCGGTGCTAGGCGCTGTTCCTGCAGGAGGAATTATTGGTATTGTTAATATATCACTAACTTTAGTATGGATTATATTTGTAGCCATTGCTGTTATTATGTTTGTTGTGGCTGGTATTCAATTTTTAACAGCTCAAGGCGATCCTTCTAAAATTGCCACCGCCAGACAGTCTGTTATTTGGGGTTCAGTAGGAATAGTTGTAGCTTTAATCGCCTTTTCTGTAATAGCAGTTTTAAGGGGCTTAGTAGGAGTTTAATATTTTTTCAATATTTTTATATGTACGATTATAAAAAATTAATTATTCTTTTTATTGTCTTACTATTATCATTAACTGTTTTAACGGCAACCCAGACAACATTAGCAGCATTACCTGGACCACCTGCTATTGGTGGACTTGCCGGCGGTCTTCTAAGTTTTCAAAATCTTATAGTTAATATTTTGGATTTGGTATGGTATATATTTATAGCAGTTTCTGTTATTATGTTTGTTGTGGCTGGTATTCAATTTTTAACAGCTCAAGGCGAGCCTTCCAAAATAAATACAGCTAGACAATCTGTTATTTGGGGTACAGCTGGAATAGTTGTAGCTTTAATCGCTTTTTCTGCAGTGGTAATGATTAAAGCCATATTAGGTATACCATAATTATTAAAATTTCTGATTGTTTATAAACTAATACTTTCACCGTTAATGAAAAATAATAAAAAAATATTAAAATTTTACCTTCTAATATTTTTGTTAATTTTACCAATTATTGTTTCGGCACAGAGTACTACAGCTATAGATGTTAAAGCTATTATTGAAAGATTTTTAAATTTCGTGGTTTGGCCTATTTTTGCAGGAGCTAGTATTTTATCTTTTATTTGGGCTGGTTTTTTATATTTAACAGCTCAAGGAGAACCATCCAAAATATCTCAAGCCACTAAGGCTGTAATTTGGGGATCATTAGGAATAACTATTGGCCTCGTAGGGTTTTCTGCTATTGAACTTGTTAAAGCTATTCTTGGTATACCGTAGAATGTTTCTCGGCTTTGACAACTTAATAAGGAGACCGTTATGAGTGAAGGGCACTTAGCTAATCAAGAAAACTATCGCACCGAATACAAAGAGGTGGCAACGACTTATCGTTTTCAGATAAGTTTACGGTTTATTGTTAACGCTTTTACTGTTACCAGCCAGTCTGCTATTCTTAATACCTACAGCCAAGCCCTGCAGCAGACTCCAACACTAGGTTATATAATTATGATACCTTTTATTGGTCTTATAATTATGTTTGCTATCTTTCTTATTGAACAGCGAACTATTAGCGTTTTTCGCACAATGATACGGAGAGGCAAGGAGTTAGAATTTAATTTGGGACTAATTAACGGACATTTCGGTTGGTTAGGAGATCCAGAAGTCATCAGTCCAAAGGGCTTGAGAAAGTTCGTGACTCACACTTGGGGTATTAGATTGATTTATGGCACTGTTTCCACTATGTGGATAGTGCTTTTGATTCTTTTCTTCACCAACCTTTAAAAAAGGAGTTAGCCATGTCAGAGCACAATGTTGAAGATCGTGTAGGCCAGCAGGCAGAAAGACAGCAGACATTTAAAGAAAAATTTCCTTGGTATGTTGAGGAAGAACTTCATTGGTTTGATGTTATTATGGTAATAACATGGGCTATCACACTGATTGGCTACTCAATCGGTCTCTTGGTGAAATACGTCCTATAAACCATTAAGGTTTTTAGGGGTGCAAAAGGAGTTTGCCAGTTATCCTCAAAAACTGGCTTTTTTATAAAAAGTTATCCACAGGTGATCTGCGGGTTTTTTATTTATAAAAATTGTATAATTGAATTGTTAAAGGACCAAATCACTAGTTGTGGGTTGGTTTATTTTTTAAAAAAATATTTATAAAAAAATTATTTATATGGAAAATTTATTTAGGAAATTGGTTTTATTTTTTTTACTGTTAAAGCAAATGGTTTTGGGTTTATTAGTTGCCATATTATTTATTATTTCGCCGTCATTTGGTTTGGCAATTTTAAAAGAGGCTGATCCGGTATCGTGGCAACTTTTTATTTTATCAGCTACGCCGCCATCGCTTGCAATTTGGATTTTTTGGTTGATTAGTATATTTTGGCTTCCAATTATTTTAGCTTTTTGGATATTAAAGTTTTTTTTCAAAATTAAAAAGGATAGGGCAAAAATATCTAATTTTGTCTGGTCGTCTTTTTATACTATACAAATTATTTTAATTTTAATTATTTTAGCTCTGCCTATTTATTATATTTTTCTTTCCTCTGGAATAAAAAGTTTAGTTGCTGTATCTGTTTTTTTTGTTAATTTTTACTTGCCTATTATTTTCCTGTATTTAATCTGCTTTATAGCTTATTTTTCCCTTCGCCATTTTATAGTTTTGAAACTAAGAGAACTTAAAATAAATAATGAAGAGAATAAAAACAAGTTTTTCCGCATCCAAAATTTAAAGGAAATTTTACTAAGTTTAATTGTTATTGCTTTTGTTGTTTATGCGGCGGTGATGATCTTTGATATTCCTAAAAAATTAACTAAGGATAAAACAGAAGAAGCAATTTCAAGAATAGACAATACCAAAATTACCCTAGATGATGTAATGGGTAAAAATTTGCCTCCTAAACCCGACCAAATTATGAACGACTCAACTATTGCCGGTATTGATTCAAACAACAATGTCATCCGTGACGATGTTGAGTTCGCCATTTTTGAAAAATATCCCAACTCTGCCAAAATCCGTGCTGGTATGTTTCAATACGCCCAAGCTTTACAGTTAGAACTTACAGAAGTTTTTAATTCAGAAACACTGGTTAAAACGATACAAAAAGAAGGTTTGGCTTATAGGTGTCTTAATATGGTAGATAATAAAAAGGTGGATGAACATGAGTTAGAAATTGAAAGTTTTGTATTAAATAGTGACCTAAGAATGAAAAAAATAGAGAACATTTACAAATATATGACGACTTATTCTTTGTTAAATGATGAGCCGTGCGATTTAAGTTTATCATCTTTACCAAATTAATGAAGAAATTTTTATTAATTTTTGTTTTAATTTTTGTTTTTTTACCCCTTTCTGTTTTAGCTCAATGTAAAAGTGATGGTTTTACTGTCATTTATATTAATGGTATTTTTACAAATGAAGACGAGGCAAAAAGAGATTTATTAAAATTACAAACTAAATATGAAGAAAAAAATAAAATTGATGATATTAAATTTTTAACTGGCTACAATGCGACACATTTGACAGGGGCGGGGGATTTAGCTCAGTCGGTATTTCAATTTTTTAATACTTCTATAAGTGATTATGATTTGAGAAATATTTTACTTAAATTATATCCCGAAGTTCAGACAAAAAAAGTTTTATTAGTTGGTCATTCGCAGGGAACATTCTATGCCAATGAGATGTATAATTACCTTATCTCGAATGGTTTATCAAAAGAATCGGTGGGAGTGTATAACACGGCTACACCGGCCAAATTTGTTGCCGGAGGAGGAAATTATCTTACTTCTGAAACAGATAATATCATTAATTTAGTTCGCAGATTGGCAACCAATCTAAATCAGCCGCTACCCGCCAACATCAACATTGAAATTGATGATAAGGAAAGAGCGGACATTTTTGGCGGACACTCCTTTAGCAGAGTATATTTAAATGGTGTTCCCGATCGTATAATATCCGACCTGCAGAACTCTCTTGAAAAACTAATGGCCGACAAATTAGGGGACGAATCTGGTCCCTGTTTTTTTGAACCAAAAATTAGCCTGATGCATAAAACAGAAGCCTTAGCGCTTAATTTTTTAGATCCTAATGCTAAATTTATTAGCTCTTCTGCTATGAATTCGCTTTTAGTGGTTTATAAAACTAGTTCTATTTTAGAAAATAAAATTTCCTTTGGAATCAAATTCGCTTACAATACCGGTAAACAGTTAGTATTTAGTATTAAAGAGGTATTTGCTAAAACATTTTTTTGGGGAGCAGCACT
>Ga0209541_10017410_pt1 | contig 10509 bp, 9 predicted proteins | sample RifCSPlowO2_01_FD_184027 | JGI IMG/M metagenome (GOLD analysis project Ga0209541, IMG submission 184027) | Groundwater microbial communities from Rifle, Colorado - Rifle CSP2_plank lowO2_0.1 (SPAdes) (version 2) | ecosystem: Environmental > Aquatic > Deep subsurface > Groundwater | place: Rifle... | reverse complement strand
GGTGGGCGGCATCGTCGATTTTCTTTTTGATCCCGAAAAAAATCCAGAAAAAGAACCTACCGGTCTTTTTTGCGCTGTACACAGTCCCAAGAGTATCGCTGAAAAAGTACAACGGCTTTTTTCAGATGAAGCATTGCGCGCGCGCATTGTCGCGAATGGAAAGAAGCTTGTGAACGAAAAATATGATTGGGACTTGATTGCCAAAGAAATGCGAGAAAAAGTATTGAATAAAATAATATCATGAAAGGAGTCATTGTTGCGGGAGGACTCGGCACGCGTTTGCGCCCGCTTACCCTTATCACAAATAAGCATTTGTTGCCGGTATACGATAAGCCGATGGTGTTGTACCCGCTTGCCACGCTGAAAACATCGGGGATCACCGAGATCATGGTCGTGTGCGGCAAAGAGCACGCCGGCGATTTTGTGGAATTTTTGGGGTCTGGCAAAGAGTACGGTGTGACGATCTCGTACGCACAGCAAGACACCAACAACGGCGGCATTGCCGATGCCTTGCGCTATGCGGAGGATTTCGCCGATGGCAGCCATGTTGCGGTGGTGCTTGGCGATAATATTTTTGAAGATGATTTTCGTGAGTCCGCCGCCGATTTTGCGGGTGGCGGCATGGTTTTTCTTAAAGAAGTCACAGACCCGTCACGCTTCGGGGTTGCGGTGTTTGATGATACAGGGAAAAAGATCGTTCGCATCGAAGAGAAGCCGAAAGAGCCGAAGTCGAATTTTGCGCAGACCGGCTTCTATCTTTTTGATAAACGGATATTTTCCGTGATCAAAGAATTAAAGCCGTCGCATCGCGGCGAGCTTGAAATAACGGATGCGGTGAATACGTATATTGAATGGGGCGAGCTTGCATTCTCTCATGTGAAAGGGTTTTGGTCCGATGCGGGCACATTTGATACTTTACTTCGTGCGGGAAGTTGGGCCGCGGAACGAAAACAACCATGAGAATTCTTATCGCAACCGGCGTGTTCGCGCCCGATATCGGCGGTCCGGCAACGTATAGCAAACTGCTCGCCGATGAACTGCCACGCTATGGCATTGATGTGTCTGTATTGAGTTTTCGCTCCGTTCGCCACCTGCCTAAAGCGATCCGCCATTTTGCATATTTTTTGAAAGCGCTCCGTGCATCTGTGCGTGCCGATATCGTCTTTGCGCAAGATCCGGTAAGCGTCGGCCTTCCGGCCTTGTGCGCCGCAAAGATAATGCGTAAGCGCTTTATCCTGAAAGTGGTTGGCGATTATGCATGGGAGCAGTACTGCCAGCGCGGCGAAGGAGTAAAGGATTTTTTAACGTTAGAAGAGTTTCAACGCACGCGGTGCGATTTTGTGACGGAGTTGCGCAAGAAAGTGCAATGGTTTGTGGCACAGCATGCGGAGCAAGTGATCGTACCGAGTGCGTATCTTAAAACGATCATCGCACAATGGGGCGTGCCTTCTGAAAAAATACAGGTTATTTATAATGCATGCGAAACGCCGGCAGTTTCAGAGTCGAAAGAAGACGTGCGGCGGGTGTTGGGATTGCAGGGGAATATCATTGTGTCGATCGGGCGGCTTGTGCCATGGAAAGGTTTTTTGGGCCTTATCGAAGTCGTGCAAAAAATGCTTACCGAGTTCCCTGACCTTGTTTTGGTGATCGTGGGCGACGGGCCGCAAAGGTTTGTACTTGAGAAGCGCGCACAGGAGCTGGGGGTTGATGAGCATGTGATATTCACTGGAAGAGCGGAGCGGGAGAACGTGTGGCGATATCTTAAAGCGGCCGATGTGTTTGCGCTCAATACCGCGTATGAAGGATTTTCGCATCAGATACTTGAAGCGATGGCGCTTGGCGTGCCGATCATTACTACTGCAGTAGGTGGCAATGGTGAAGCGATCAATAATGGAGAAACCGGTGTGTTGGTGGCATACAATGACAAAGAGGCATTAGCACAGGCGATCAGTCGTATTTTTAAGAATAAGGCATTTGCTGATATGCTTGCGCACAATGCAAAGAAAAAAGTAGAAGCGTTTTCAACGGAAAGGATGGTAGGAGAAACGATAAAAGTATTACGCGTATGAGAATTCTCATGATCTCACGAGATGCGGGAATATTAGAGGAAGGGTCCGATGTTCAAAAACGGATGGCGGAGTACGGCGCGCTCGCAGACGAGTTGCATATCGTCGTATTCAATCAGGCGTTAAATGTCAAAAGTCAGACGGTAAAAATAAGTAGCAATGTCTGGGCGTATCCGACGAATTCGCGCAACAAATGGTTCTATATTCGCGATGCATATGTCGTTGCGAAGCAAATTATCGCTCCTCGCTCCCCGCTCCTCGCTACTTCCTGGATTGTCACGACCCAAGACCCGTTTGAAACAGGCATCGTCGGCTTGCTTGTCGCGCGAAAGTATCGCTTGCCTTTGCAGTTGCAGATCCACACCGATCTGTTCAGTCCGTATTTTAAAAATGAATCAGTGATAAATCGGGTCCGCGTATGCATCGCGAAATTTCTTATTCCTCGCGCTCCGTGCATTCGCGTGGTCAGCGAGCGCATTAAAAGATCCCTTATTTCACATTTCAAGCTTCATGCCTCAAGAATCGTCGTTCTCCCGATTTTCGTCGATGTGCAAAAAATTAAAGATGCTCCCGTGAAAACAGATCTGCATAAAAAATATCCGCAGTTTGATTTTGTCGCGCTCATGGCATCGCGATTTACACGGGAGAAAAATATCCCAATGGCGATTTCTGCGATGGTGGAGGTTGTAAAAAGGCATCCCAAGGCAGGGTTGATCATTGTTGGCAGCGGGCCCGAAGAATCAAGATTAAAATTACTCGCTACTCACTGCTCGCTGCTTTCTCATGTGGTATTTGAGCCATGGACAGACGATCTCGCATCGTATTACAAGACCGCAGACGTGTTCGTGCTTACATCTCATTACGAAGGATACGGCAGGACAGTACTAGAGGCGGAGGCGGGAGGGTGCCCGGTCATCATGACCGATGTCGGCATTGCGGGGGAGATCGTTAAACATAATGAGAACGGACTCGTAGTGCCGGTAGGCGATACGCGGGCGCTTATCGATGCGATCGGTTCGGTGATAGAAAAGAAAGTGATAGTACAAGCGGCATTGTCCGCACAACCGACAAAAGAAGAATATATGATGCAATATGCGGCAATTTGGTAAGTACGCGCAACTCTTGTAGCATGAATAACATAGAAAAAATATGGCAACAAAAAAAACACAAAGAAAAATTTTGGTAACAGGAACGGCGGGATTCATCGGCTATCATTGTGCACGGGCGCTTCTTGCGCAAGGGGATGCGGTTATCGGGGTTGATAATTTTACCCCTTATTACGATGTACGCATGAAGCAGGCGCGGCACCGCATACTCACGAAAAATAAATCCTTTCGTTTTTACAAAATATCAATCGTTGATTATAGGGCGCTCGAGAAAGTTATCATAAAGGAGCGACCGGATACGATTGTGCATCTTGCTGCGCAAGCGGGCGTGCGCTTTTCTCTTAAAAACCCGTGGGTATACGCTGACTCAAATTATCTGGGAACGCTTAATATTTTTGAGGCCACAAAACGGCATGGAATAAAAAGAGTGCTTTTTGCATCATCAAGTTCGGTGTACGGAGATAATAAAAAAATGCCGTTTTCAGAAAGCGATGCGACCGACCACCCTATCTCGGTGTATGCCGCGTCAAAAAAAGGAAACGAGGCGCTTGCGTATTCATACCATTCGTTGTATGGCATCGAAGTTGCGGGTATGCGTTTTTTCACCGTATATGGGCGATATGGAAGGCCCGATCTCGCGCTGTTTAAATTTACCAAAAACATTATTGCGGGAAAGCCCATCGATGTATATAATCGCGGCAAGATGAAGCGGAGTTTTACGCATATCGACGACGTGGTGAGCGGCATTCTCGCGCTTCTTAAAAAGAAAAACCTAAGATATGAATTGTATAATTTAGGCGGGGATGAGGCAACCTCTATTCTTGATTTTATTCGGATAATCGAGAAGAGCATTGGAAAGAAAGCAATAATGAACCTTTTACCGATCCAGGCGGGAGATGTTCCCGCGACGATTGCCGACACCGCGAAAGCGCGCCGCGATCTTGGGTATCATCCGCGCGTTTCCATCGAGCGCGGAATCGCGGATTTTGTGGATTGGTTTATGGAAAATAAAGCATGGCTCCTTCGCCTTAAAGAGCCGATGCAATAGCTACTCATATGCGCCTTTTAATTATTACGCAGAAAGTCGATGAAAACGATGCGATACTCGGGTTTTTCCACGGATGGATCATTGAATTCGCGAAGCATTGTAAAAGCATAATCGTTATTTGTCTTGAAGAAGGAGAGCATCATTTGCCAGAAAATGTAAAAGTGCTTTCACTCGGTAAAGAGAGCTTTACAGGCTTTAACGACTTTCGACTTTATGGACTCTTCCAAAAATTCAGGTATGTTTTAAATTTTTGGAAGTATATCTGGCAAGAGCGGAATAAGTATGATGCGGTGTTTGTGCATATGAATCAGGAGTATGTTTTTTTTGGAGGGCTTGTATGGAAACTTCTTGGAAAAAAGATAACCATGTGGCGGAATCATGCGAAGGGTAGCTGGGCGACGAGGATCGCAGTTTTGCTTTCCGATACAGTATTTTGCACCTCGCCGCAGTCTTTCACGGCTCAGTTTAAAAAAACAAAAATTATGCCAGTCGGGATAGATACAAATTTTTTCAAACAGGATCCTTTAATACTCAAAAAGTGGAATTCGATTTTATTTTTGGGTCGCATTGCTCTGGTGAAAAATGTCGATATTTTTATTGAAGCGCTTAAAGAGCTGAAAGGCAGCGGGATGGAATTTTACGCGACCATCGCGGGAAGTTCTTCTGATAAAGACGCAGAGTATGAAAAGATGATTCGTGATAAGGTAATTGCGTACAATTTAGGAAATAATGTTATGTTTACCGGAGCTGTGTCTCAGATAGAAGCGCTAAAACTATACAGGGAGCATGAGCTGTATGTGAATTTAACCCCCTCCGGTAGCATGGATAAGACGATTTTCGAGGCGATGGCGACTGGCATGACATCTCTCGTATCTAACATTGGTTTAAAAGAACTCTTGGACGATTATTTAGTTGTAGAGAATATGGATATCAATGACATTACAGAGAAGATCACGCAAATACTTAATAGCAAAAAAGCATATAACCTTAGAGATATTATTGTTCAAAAGCACAGCATAGAGCGTTTAATGGTGGAGTTAAATAAAGAGCTTGTATGAACAGTATCCTTTTTCATATCATGATAGCCTGCCATCGCTTGGTCAAAGGTGTAGCCAATAGAATTTTGGATAAGAATTATATTAGGCCCAGGAACTTTTCTAACGTTATGCTGCGCAAGTATGCGCCACATTTCGCTGGTAATATCATCAATGTATCAGGATGGAAGGATGAAGATGGTGTAGGAGGATGGTATAGGGACTATTTCATAAATACCATGAATTACACGGTGTCTAATGTTGGAGGGCAGAAGAAGGGTCTTGGGTCAGCTGTAGGCTATGATGAGATAGAGCTGGACCTTCTTCAAAGCATCCCCGGCAATCTTAAAGGTAGTTTTGATGTCGTATTCAACCATACCACCCTTGAACATGTATATGATTTCAAATCAGCGTTTAAGTCTTTATGTGATTTAAGCAAAGATGTCGTTATAGTGGTAGTTCCGGTAATGCAGCAGATTCATCACACTGAAGATTTTGGCGACTACTGGCGGCCTACCACCATGGCAATAGCGAAAATGTTTTTAGAAAACGGATTAGAACCCTTGGTCATTAAATGCAACGATCAGCCGTTTGCTCCTATATATTGCTTCGCGATTGCCTCCCGGAATTCAGATAAATACAAAAACAAGTTTGAGAAAGATATTGATTTTGAGATTGGTCGATACAACTACGGCTCGAGTCTCAAGGAAGAGCATATACGTGATCTCTTAAATAAATGAAATTTATTTATCTGACTTCTCAAAAATATCCCTCCAAGAAAGCAGATCCCTTCTTTTGGAAATCGACGGCAACGGCTTTCGCTGAAATTTTAGATTTGAATTTTTTATTTGTAGTAAGGGGAGGCGTTTCAGAAGACTTAAAGGGGATAAATACTATTTCGGTAAGATCTCCAGGGCGTTTCAAAGTGGTGTTTTATTTTTTCTGTATGCCGGTTCTCGTACTGTTGAATACATGGAGTAATAAAGAAGCGGTCTTTTTTTCTTCGGATTCTTATCTCTTGTCCATTCTCATATTTTGGCGAAAGGCGTTCAGATTCAAATACTCTGTTTGTTCTGACTGGCATCAGCTTTTTGACGATTGGAGAGATAAATACATATCGAGAAACAGCGATTATTTGATTTCTACATCCGAGAGATTAAAAAGACTTCTGTCTTCTGTGTGCGGTATTGAGCCAAACAAGATATTGGTTGCTTATGGTGGAGTGAACACGAGTCCTTTTATTGAAAAATCAAAAATAAATAAAGTAGAACATCGGAAAAAGCTGAAATTACCCGCAGATTCATTTCTGGTCGGGTATGTCGGCGGTTTCAGGAGTGTAGGCATGGAAAAGGGGCTTAATACGATGATCAAAGCACTTCCGTATCTTGATGAAAAGATTCACATGATATTTGTTGGAGGATCAAAACAACATATTGATGAATACAGGGAATTGGCGAAGGAAGGGAGTATCGCGCATAGATGTATTTTTGTGGAAAAACAGCCGTTTGAGAAAGTCGTTGAATACGAACTTGCTGTGGATATTCTTGTCATACCATATCCGGACAAACACCATTTCAGAAATTATGGCTTTCCAATGAAAGTATGGGAATATATGGCCTCCGGCCGTCCGATAGTATATTCAGATCTTGAGATCATTGGAGAGATATTAGAAAAAAGAGGTGTTCCCTTTCAACCTGATGATGTGCATAGTCTCGCAAATGCTGTCTCGTTCATCTTTCAAGATATTGAGCCGGCAGAGAGAATTGCTAAAGAAAACTCTAGAGATGTTCAATTATATACGTGGAAAGCACGAGCCGAGAATATTATAAAATTCATACGAAGATAATATATGTGCGGAATATCGGGATTTAATTGGAAAGATGAAAGTAAAGTAGCGGCAATGGTGCAGGCGCTTTCTCACCGAGGCCCGGATGCCCATGGTGTTTTCGTCGATGAGGGGGTATCGCTTGGTCATAATCGGCTCAGCATTATTGATCTGTCATCTCATGCGAATCAACCGATGTTTGATAATAAAAAAGAACTCATAATTGTTTTTAATGGAGAAATTTATAATTTTCAAGAGATAAAGAAGGAATTGGAAAGAGAATATGAATTTAAGACCACTAGCGATACGGAAGTAATTCTTGCCGGGTATAGAAAATGGGGGAGGGATGTGGTGGATAAGCTCAATGGTATGTTCGCCTTTGCCATTTGGGATAAGCGGGATAACTCGCTCTTTTGCGCCAGGGATAGTGTCGGCATGAAGCCGTTGTACTACTTCTGGAACGGAGAGAGATTTATTTTTGCTTCAGAAATGCAGGCCATTCTTACACATGATGTGTCGCGCACATTGAATAGGAAGGCCCTCAATCATTATTTCCGGGTGCTTTATACCCCGGAGCCGATGACCATGATTGAAAATATTTACAAATTACCTTCATCTCACACGCTCACCCTAAGGAACGGCAGTTTATGTGTAGAGCCGTATGGGCAAGAACCGGTTGAAGCGACGAGTCTTTCATATCCCGATGCAGTAGCCACATTGAGAGAGAAAGTACTCTCCTCTGTTGAGAGGCACTTAGTGGGAGATGTACCGATCGGTGTTTATCTTTCGGGAGGGATCGATTCGAGTACCGTCCTCTTTTCCATGTCGCAATTCCGAGACAATATTCAAACCTTTACCGTCGGTTTTGACTTAAAAAACAAGGAAGAGGAAGGCAAATTTAATCACGACTTCGAGTTGGCTAAAAAGACCGCAAAATTTTTTGGCTCGCACCATCATACGGTTATGGTCTCGGAAAAAGATGTTTTGGATTCATTCGAGGAAATGGCGACTCATAACAGCGATCCGATATCGAATCCCACTTCTATCGCCATGATGCTTCTGGCGAAATTTGCCAAGAGCAAGGTCACTGTGTCTTTGACCGGGAATGCCGGAGACGAGCTTTTTGGAGGATATGACAGATATAAGATCGCTCTGGTGGCGCATTACTATAAAAAACTTCCGAAATTTTTACGTATGATCGGCAATCAGCATGAAAGGGTGTCCAAATTGGATTATAAAAGCACCATAGATCTCTTTGCCCAATTTATGTTTGAGAAAGACACCAAACTTTCTAAAGTTATTTCCTCGTCAATCTTTGTGGACGATTCACAGGTCAAGGAGTATTTTCAGGACAAATACATTTCTCATTGTACGAGCGACCCGGCCGAGTGCTTCATGAAAGTTGACCAGAAAAGCTGGTTGCCGGAGCATTTCTTCATGCTCTCTGATAAGATGTCCATGGCGAGCGCTCTGGAAGAGAGAATGCCTTTTGCGGACAAAGAACTTATGGCTTTTTCTCAATCCCTTCCTCGGAGTTACAAAGTCGATTTGTTTAGAACAAAGAAGATTTTAAAAGATGCCTTCAGGAAAGATTTGCCGGATTTCCTTTTTGATCAGCCGAAGCGCGGTTGGTTTTCGCCGGGGGCTAAATGGTTTCGAGATCCGGATTTCGAGAAATTCGCCAGAGAAGTGTTGTCTCAAAATTACTATGAAGGCACGAGGACGCTTTTCAATTGGTCCGCTGTAGAAGAAATGCTGGATAGGCATATCAGCAAGGAGAAATATAATTTGACCATTCTCTGGGCCATCCTTACATTTCAAGTCTGGGCAAGAAAATATCAGATAAAGATATAAAAATGGATAAATGAAAAAAATCATTTACATTGCGAATGCGCGGATTCCAACCGAGAAAGCTCATGGACTCGCGATCATGAAAATGTGCGAAGCTTTCGCTCGCGATGGAGTTGATGTTGAACTTGTGGTGCCAAGAAGGAATAATCCTATTAAGGATGATCCGTTTGAATATTATGGAGTTGAAAAGAATTTCAGGATACAGAAGCTTCCGGTAATAGATCTTATGTTTTTGCTTGGAAAGTTGGGTTTTTTCCTGGAAACATGCACATATGCTATAAGTGCGACAGCCTATTGTTTATTGAGTAGTGCGGACGCTTTTTACGGTAGAGATGAGATTTCGCTTGGTCTTATTAGCCTATTTAAAAAAAATGTAGTTTGGGAAGCGCATACAGCGAAGAAAAGATGGCTGGCGAGTGGTTTACTCAAGAGGTGCAAGTTTCTTGTGGTCATTAGTGGAGGATTGAAGGAGTACTATGTATCTCTCGGTGTTTCGGAGAGCAAGATTTTTGTCGCGCCAAGCGGGGTGGATATAGAAAAGTTTTCTATTGCAGTTTCAAAAGAAGATGCTCGTGCTGCAACAGGACTACCTAAAGATAAAAAGATAGTTCTCTACACAGGACACTTATATTCGTGGAAGGGAGTGGATGTTTTAGCTAAGACAGCTACACAACTTGGCTCAGACATCGTTACCGTATTTGTCGGTGGCACAGAAAAAGACCTCGCGGATTTTAGCAGAAAATACGGAGAGCATCCAAATATAATGATCGTAGGGCAAAAGACGCATGGCGACATCCCTCTCTTTCTTAAGGCGGCGGATGTTTTGGTTATTCCTAATAGCGCGCACGAGAAAATATCGCGGCTTTATACCTCACCTATGAAACTCTTTGAATATATGGCAAGCGGTACGCCGATGGTTGTTTCTGATTTGCCTTCTGTTCGTGAGATCCTCGATGATTCTATTGCTTATTTTTTTAAACCAGATGACGATGAGAGCTTAAAAGAGGCTATCAATAAAGCTTTAGTTTCGGAAAAGAATGCGAATGCACTTACCGATAGAGTGAAAGAATATTCTTGGGATACGAGAGCAACTAAGATAATTGAATTATTGAAATAAAAATGAGTAACGATTTCTATAAAGAAAAACTCAAGAACATATTTACGGACGGTAAAACCATTATTGATATTGGTGGCGGTCTAAGAATTTTAAAGGACAGAGGAAATTGGTTTTCAAAAAATAATGCGTGGATAGAGCCACTTCTTAAAAACGTTGAATATAAAATAATGGATCCGATGGATACATACAATCCTGATATAGTGGGTGACATTCACAAAATGCCGTTTACCAATGAATCCCAAGATGCGATTGTTTGCTTATCGGTTTTAGAGCATGTAGAAGATCCTATTCGTGCCGCTCAAGAGCTTTACAGGGTATTAAAGCCGGGAGGACAATTGTTTGTCTATGTTCCATTCCTTTATTATTATCATGCAGAAAAAGGATATTATGGAGACTTCTGGCGATTTACCGAAGACTCTTTGCGAGTTATGTTTAAGAATTTTTCCCAATTTGAAATTAGGC
>Ga0209541_10017409_pt1 | contig 10510 bp, 8 predicted proteins | sample RifCSPlowO2_01_FD_184027 | JGI IMG/M metagenome (GOLD analysis project Ga0209541, IMG submission 184027) | Groundwater microbial communities from Rifle, Colorado - Rifle CSP2_plank lowO2_0.1 (SPAdes) (version 2) | ecosystem: Environmental > Aquatic > Deep subsurface > Groundwater | place: Rifle... | reverse complement strand
ACAAAAGTGACAATAAGCAAGGCAATAACAGCCCACCACCAACTCGCCAGGAACTTACCCACAACCAGAACCACTTTAGTGAAGGCGGGTATGGGTACATTGGATTCCTCGAAGATTGGCTCAATATTCGGCAAAACCAATGTGGCCATTACGCTTACCACTACGAAGAAAAGAACTATCACAACAATCGGATAGATGAGCGCGCTTCTGATTTTGGATGTCAAAATAACTTCCTTTTCCAGATAATCGGCCAAGTAACTAATCGCCTCTTCCATGCGCCCGGTTATTTCGGCAGATCTCACAAGATTGATATAGAAGGGTGAAAAAATATTAGGGTATTTTTCCAGTGATTGTGATAAAGAGAGACCCGCATCAACATCGGCGATTATTTGGAAAGCCGTGTTTCTTAAATTAGCTTGCCTGGTCTGCCTCTCTAAAGTCCTTAGAGCTTCGGCTAAAGGAATTTTAGCCGATAAGAGTGTGGCCAACTGCCTGGTAAATATCATAAGGTCTTTGGCGCTAACGCGGTTAAATATATCCGTGAGACGGCTTAAATCAAACCAGTCTTTCTTTTCTTCAGAATCCAGTGATAGAAGAAAAAGGTTGTGGGAAGACAAGATACTAGCCGCCGTCTCTTTGGTGGAGGCCTCAATAGACCCAACTTGTAGTTCTCCGTCTTTTGTCCGAGCTTTGTAATGAAGCTTCATATTATATCCTCTCTAAAAGTATGCGTAACTCACTCGGATTAAGCGAATAGATTTCCGCATTTTCCAGGGAAATTTCCTTACGCTTCACGAGATCCGCAAGAGACCTGTTTAGGGTAACCATACCTTCTTGCAAACTCGTCTCAATTACCAAGTCAATCTGATAAGTTTTTCTTTCTCTAATCAGGTTTCTAACGGCGGAGTTTACAAACATAACTTCACAAGTGGGTATGCGTCCGCCTTCAATTCTCGGCACCAGTCTTTGAGAAACTATGCCTACCAGAGTTGCCGCAAGTTGCGACGTGACCTGGCTCTGTTGGGAAGCCGGGAAAGAATCAATTATACGGTCTATGGTTTGAGCGGCGGAATTGGTATGTAAGGTCGCGAACACCAAGTGACCGGTTTCGGAGGCCGTCATAGCGGTAGCGATGGATTCCGGGTCTCTCATTTCACCTATCATGATAACGTCTGGGTCCTGACGCAAGAGAGATTTTAAAGACCTATGGAAACTAGGGCTATCTGTTTTGATTTCACGCTGGGAAACAATACACCTGTCTTGGTTAAACAGATATTCTATCGGGTCTTCGATGGTAATTATATGATCGGTACGCTTGTGGTTAATTTCGTCCAGGAGCGCCGCCAAGGTCGTGGACTTACCGTGTCCGGCAGGACCCACTATCAAAACAAATCCTTGATTAAGTTTTGTAAATTCGTGGAGTATGGGCGGCAGGTTTAATTCCTCAACTGTTTTTATTTCCGCGGGAATTAAGCGGCAGGCTCCCGCCACAAAACCACGCTGGAAGAAAACGTTAACACGGAATCTGGCTTTATCTTCATAAGAGTAAGAAAAGTCAACGTCCCCGTATTTCAAAAGCTTTTCTTTTTGCTGGGGATTGAGCATAGCCATTATTATCCCCTGCGCGTCTTCGGGGGTAAGAATCGGCTCTTTCTGTAAACCGATGAGCACCCCGTCAACCCTTAAAGTAGGCCTGCGACCCACGGCGATGTGCAAGTCGGAAGCGTTTTGTTTGGCTGTTATTAAAAGTAATTCGTTCAGCTTCTCTTTGTAATCCATAATTGATGTTTTGATTTAATTTAATTATACAGTATTGGATTCGGGGTAGCTATCTACTAACTTGATGCTGTTTCTCTTAAAACCTCCTCGATAGAGACTACCCCCTCCAATGCTTTTAAAATTCCGTCTTGTCTTAAAGTAAGCATGCCTTGACGTCTGGCTTCATCGTAAAGTTTACCTTCGGTAGGGCCGGAACTTATTATATTTTCTATTTCCCTACTCATACTAAGTACTTCGAATAAAGCGATTCTGCCGGTAGCACCTTTACCTTTGCAAACCTTACACCCCGGAGCGTGGTAAAAACCGTAAGGCTCTTTATATTTCAAGCCACTTCTGGCTTCGGGACTAAGTTTGGCAAGTTCATCCTTCACAATAGTGATTATTTCTGGGGATACGGACCCTGGTTTTTTACAATTGTCGCAAAGTCTTCTAACCAACCTTTGAGACAACATAAGATTCAGTGATGACGGTAAAAGGAAAGGCTCAACGCCCATATCTATCAACCTGATTACCACGCTTATGGCGTTGTTGGTGTGTAAAGTAGAAAGTACTACCTGGCCGGTAAGAGAAGCGTGGACGGCGAGTTTTGCAGTTTCGGTATCTCTAATTTCACCTACCATAATTACATCGGGGTCTTGACGGACAATTTGCCTTAAACCCGAGGCAAAATCATAACCTATCTCCGGTCTCACTTGTGATTGATTAAGGCCTTCAACGAAATACTCTACCGGATCTTCCAAACTCAGGACGTTGGTTTCAACTTTGTTCAGTTCCTGAAGTAAGGCATATAGAGTTGTTGTCTTGCCGCTGCCGGTAGGACCGGAAACCAGTATCATACCAAAAGGCTTTTTAACGGCTTCTGCCACCAGTTCCGCCGAATGTCCTATGAGACCAAGATTATTAACGCCCTTCAGGCCAACCGTAGGGTCTAAAACGCGGATAGCTACCTTCTCTCCAACCGGAGTGGGGAAAGTAGAGACGCGAAAGTCTATGTCTCTTCCGAAAATGACTGTTCTGAACCTACCGTCTTGAGGAACTCTCGTTTCGTCTATCTTTAAACTGGAAAGTATTTTTACTCTTGAAATAATAGGCTGATTCAGCTCTAAAGGAAGAGAATTGACTTCTTGCAGCTCGCCATCAATCCTAAATCTAATTCTCACCCTTGTTCTCTGCGGCTCGATATGTATGTCCGACGCCCCCTCTTCAACGGCCAGTTTCAAAGTGGAAGCGACAATTTTAATAATCGGCGCTTGCTCGGAGGCATCTCCCTTCTCTTCAACCGAAACAGACCTTTGAGAAGGAGTTAAACCGCTACCCGGCTTAATATTCAGGGATCTCACGGCTTCATCCACTTCGGACCTGTAGGGAGAGAATTTCCTTAAGACCAACTCAAAGTCCGATGGCGTTATGATATAGACTCCAAGGCTCAGTTTGTTTTCTTTGGCAATAAATCTCAGGGCTTCCTGGGCTCTCACATCGTTAGGATGCAACATCCCAGCCACAAGTATTTTTTTATCGGCGCTTAAAGGGACAAAACCATAATTTTGAGCCGTTTCTTCCGGAATAAACTTTATTACTTCGGGTTTGATGTCGTCGGGATTTATTTTCTTGTAAGGAATCCCCAGGATTTCACTTTTAACCTGGGCCACAGAGACCTCTTCGGCCAAGCGCCTGATATAAAGTATATCTTCAACGGGCCTGTTTGTTTGCTTGCTTTCCAAAAGAAGTTTCTGGCCAAGCTCATCGGAGAGTAGAGTCTTTTTTATTAAAGCTTCTATCAGTTGCCTGTCATCCATATTTTAGAATGAGGCGAATGGATTAGAACGTCCGAAATTTTTCAATTCCGGTTGGCTGATTTTTGACATGAGCATTTTGTAAGCCACCGAGTCGGTCACTGTCGCCATGTCTAAATTAACTTTAGATACCTTAGAAACAGATTCCATATCGGGAGAGACCGTAAATTGTTCGATGCCGGGCACCGGCTTAAAGAAAAGGTAGTAAGTACCAAATCCCAAGAAACCTAAAACCAGCACTATAACGAGAAGGCTGAACCAGGGAGTATTCTTTTTTTCTTCTTCAACTATTATGGCCATAATTAGTTTTTAGTTTGTAGTTTTTGGTTATTGATAATATGTATCTAAAACAATGCTGTAAAGTAATGAGGTCGCGCCGGGAATGGCTCCATTCGCTACGCTTATTGAGTAGACATCAATTAATCTTATGTTAGTCTCCAAATCTTCCAGGTAGGGTTTAAGATCTTTATAATCCCCCGCCAAGCCTATGGTAACTCTAAGCGTACCTAACGGTTTAATTAAAGTTTCGTCCGTGGAAGATTTAAGTGGCGGATACTGCAAACCTAAAGACGCGACCTTCAGGTTATTCACAGTCGCCAACCCCTGAAGCTGATTAACTACACCCGGTACCCCTTCTTTATTGGGTAAAATCTGTGAAATATTTTCCTGTATTTGAGTAAAACTCTCGTAATCGCTCAAAAGTTTATTGACAGAGTCTACTGCGGCTCTTTGGTCAACCAAAAGTTTCTGCCCACTTTCTTTTTTATCCCTTAGTACTTGGATTTCGTCGTAAATCGGACGGACAAGATTGGTGAAAATAGAGATGTCTCCAATCAAGAGAAGGATGCTCGCCAGTATACTGATTAATCTATAATTTGATCGTTTCATCTTTAATGTTTAGCTTTATGCTGAATCTCACGGTTTTATCAGACACGGCGGAACTATTTAAGATAACCCTATCAACCCAAGTTGCCTGCTCATAAGAAGCAAGCTGGGCGGCGAGTACGTCATAAGAAGCCGCATAGCCATCTATAGCGAGAGATCTATCTTTAACCAACAAATTGATTGCAGAGTATGAAACTTGGGGGTGAGTACTCTGTTCCAGGAGTGGCAAAACTTTGGAAGTCTGAACATGAGAGGCCAAAAGGCTTTTTAGGTTAGCTACCTGGGAATAAAACTCAACGAAGTTTTTCTGATTCTTTGACTCTATCTGTAAAGACAGACTATTGAACTCTGATTCTATATTTTGGATGGAGCTTTCCAAATAAGGCTTGTAGCCAAAACTTAGGCCGATGTAACTTAAAACGGAGAACGCGAATATAATACCGACGAAAACAAACATCTTCCAGGGCCAACCGATTGATAGTGGTTCTTTTAGAAACCTGTCGTTGCCACTCTTTGTATATTGTGTGTACTGAGCCATAGATTATATAAATTGCCTCATACTTAACCCTAAGGCTACGGAAAACGATGGGCCTATATCTTTAATTGTAGGTTCCGTTTCCAGCGGACAAACTATCTTACTGAAAGGGTCGGCCTTCACAACCGGTATTTTAAACTGATCGCCCACATACTTCTCCAACCCGGCCAAACTGGAGCCGCCGCCGGCAAGCATAATTCTTTCCACCTTGCCGCGATAATTCTTTTCGTAATTATCCTTAAAACGAACTACCTCATTAAGTATAGCATCTAACATCGGCATCATTAAAGTGGATAGTTCTTGTTCTCCGCCCATAGCCAAGAGTCCTTTCTGTCTCTTAAGTTCCTCTGCTCGCCTAATATTTATATTCAGGCTAGAGGCAATAACTTGAGCAATCGAACCGCCTCCCCAGTCTATCTGGGCAGTTTGTTTCAAAAGGCCCCTTTCTGCTATAGAGAATGTGGTGGACCTCGCTCCAATGTCCACTATAAGGGTAGTGGTAGGGTCTCCCATCGTTAAAATTCTAGCTATGCTTAAACCCTCAATCTCCAGGGCCTTAAGATTCAAACCGGCGATTTTGAATATCCGTTTGTATTTTCTTACTTGTTCGTTGGGCACGGAAACCAAAAATATCTGTTGGTGTTTTAGACCCTTGTCATCGTCGTACTCGCCAACAGGGAGCCAATCTATACTAATTTCCGATATGGGCATGGGCACAAAAGCTTTCGCTTGATATTCCATCGCTTGCGCGGTTTCCTTCGGCGACATAACCGGCACATCCAGGAGCGTGGTAAAAGAGGAAAAAGTCGGCAGTGAAGCTACGGCATCGGTAGTGGTAATATTTAGATTTTTTAATAACAACTTCAAAAGATCGCCCGTTTCTTTCTCCAACACTTTCAAAGTGGATGTTTGAATCGCATCATTAGGCCTTTCGAGATGACCGTAAGACTCCAAAATGCCATAATTTTTTAAAGTTGGTTTGCCGTTTACTTGGGCGAGCTCCACCATTTTAATAGAGGCGGTGCCGATATCCACTCCCAGGGAGCTACCCTTACCCGCAAGTGATTTAACAGAGTTTAAAAAGTCGAACATTAGTTATATTATATAACGGAAATGACGCTCTGGCCAAAAATAAGTGGATTAGCGCTGGATATTTTCTTCCCGCCGATATGCCTGAATTGTAAAAGTTATTTGGAGCATTTTGAAAGGGATAATCTGGTTTGCGATAAATGCTTTCGCGCCATTAGAATCTACAAAACAGTTTTCCCTTTGGGTAGGGACATTACGCTTATGGCCGCAACCTCTTACGAAGAACCCACGGTAAAAGAACTGATCCACTACTTTAAATACAAACGGTTTCTCAAGGCTCAAAGCCCATTGGGTAAAATACTCATAAATTACGTGGAAGAATTGAATTTAAAAAGTGGAGGCCACTTAATCGTACCCATTCCCCTGCACCACTCTAAAGAAAGGCAGAGAGGCTTTAATCAATCGGAAGTATTAGCCGGGATTGTAGCTAAATATTTGGAATTGCCGGTAAGTAAATTACTCACACGCGCCAAAAAGACAAAATCACAAATTGATTTGCCGCAGGAATTAAGAACAGAGAACATGAAAGACGCATTTCAAATAAACACGAGCGAGCTGCCGCTTACAAATCAATCCGTAATCCTCGTAGACGATGTCTATACATCGGGCGCTACCGTGAGAGAAGCAGCAAAAATATTAAGAAAGGCGGGAGTAAAAGAAATAAAAGTTTTAGTACTGGCTAAGACTTAAAACCGATTAACTACTACGGGGCCGGCTTTATACTTACCGCCCCTATCGCCCATCTATAGGCGGCTCCAAACGTCCAACTCATTGTAGTTGTTGATGCCCCTGGCTCTACACTCCCCGCTCCGGCTGCCCATAGGCTGCCATCAGAAGTAGCATCAGACCATTTTTGTGTTTGCCCCGCGCCTACAGTATGGTCAGCGGTCGTCTGCTTGCCGTAAGAAACCGTGTCTTGAACTATCTCGCCTACAGCGCTAGGAATATTGACCGTAGCGGGGTTAGTGGACGTAGCGCTGAAGGCTGAGGCGAAAGCTCCTAATGGCGTTGTTTGGTTAACACCGGACCATGAGGTTGCTCCGCCAATTGGGGCAACCGCACCCGAGAAACTGGCAATTATATTAAAAGTCCCGGTTGGCGGATTCACCAAGTACCAGATATTTACAGTTTCGCCGCCGGAACCGCCCCAAACCGATCCTGATTTAACTAGAGACACACCGTTATAGGTAACCGAGTTTACGATTTTTTCCGGATTAGACCAAAAAGATATCCCAACCAAGAGAAGTCTATTACTGTCCGAACCCACCGTATGCAGCCAAGTGAGGCCGGTTGTGCTATTGGATTTGTATGTACTTGTGGAATCGGGAACTATTCCGGTTGTTGCTCCACTGTTAAGCCTATCGTTGATTATAGTCGGCACATTGGTAAACTTCGTACCTATCTCATAAAGCAAGTTGGTGTCACCGCCATCGTTACCGGCGGCATTTTTAGCGCCACCGTCATTATAGGCAAGAGACTCCATCCGGGCATTAAGTTCCCAAGATCCTTTAACAAAAGTGTAGTAAAGCCCGTCAGCTGGTGTATTTGTGGGGTCAACCGGCAAGACGCTAAGCGGCGAACCGTTGGGAATAGAAGTAAAATCAACCGGAATCCAGCCACTGCTATTTACTTTCCTGTAGTCTGCTTGGGTCTCACAGTTATAAGACCATCCTCCCGGAGGGGTGGGCAATGATGGGTCGCAATTGGGAGAAGTGGCCGATGGTAGTGATACGTAGATGATGTTATCGGGAATACCAAGCGCGTTCGGGTTATATACTTGGACTAAATTTAGGGCATCGTTCGTGGCCCGTAAGTCGGAAATTCTTGTAGCATCACGGCTTTGTTTCAGAAATTCAATGGGGTTTATTAAAAGTACGGTGACCGTGAGAATAACGCCCAAGACCCCTACAACCAATAATAATTCAATTAAGGTGAACCCTGATTTTCTTTTCATCTAATCGCTTGTTTAATTATAACACTAACTAGAAAATCGAGTTGATTATTAATAAGTTATGACCAACTTAGGTCTATTGGCAGCCGTGGCGTTGTCGGACGAAGCTATACTGCCATTGGTTTGGTTGTTCAGAGTTGGGTTCAATTTGACACCGAAGTTGGAGAATACTCCGTTTTTCCAGTCCTTATAAAGTTGAGTTATATCGGTAACAACCCAATTAGCCGTGGTCGGGAAAGCGGGCATGTTTGTGTATAAAACACTGGTAGGGTTGGTAGTTTTCGTTACGCCAACTTCCGTCCAAGCCGCTGTTATTCTATTTAACTGAATAGCGGGATTATTGGGGGCGGAGCCGTAAACCCATAATTCCGCCTTTATGGTTTGAGCTGCCGTAGGCGAGCCGGTAAGGTCAAATTCCATATAATCGTAGTAAAAATCTCCCCAACCGCCGATGGATAAGTCGGCACAAGTCGGGCAACCTCCGGTTGTAAAAGATGTACCGTAATAAGTATCCTTGCCTGCAACCCCATCAGGCTGGATTGTGTAAGTCGAAGCGGGGGCAGTGAAACTCCAGCCGCTTCCCGCAGTTGCAACTCCTTGGTTATTAACGCTGTTCACGCCAGCATACCAGGTGCTCGCTGGCGTAGCCACAGAGTGCTGAATATTTAAATAATCACTGGAAATAGTTCCGCCGCCTGACTTTACGAGATTATGAGTTGCGGTTGTGGTACTGTTTATAGTTTTCAGATTTCCCGCAGTTCCCGATACCGTGAACGTTGTAACGGTCGTGGTTGTGCCCGCGGTGAAAAGAATTGAATGAGCGGCGCTCCCATCATCTTTGAAATCAGCGAAGGTGTTGGAGCCAACTATAGTATTTGAAGCCGTACTGACTCCACGAGCAAACCAGACATTACTATATACTTGACCACTACCCGTAAATGTTATTGAGCTTGTAGTAGTATTGGTAAACTTTATGGTTGACGTGCCCGCATTAAATGTTAATCCTGACGCAGAGTTAATACTCCAGGCGTTTGTCCCACTACCGGTTATTGTTATCAAACCCGATCTCAATAAAATTGATCTCGTGCTACCGGAAAAGTTGGATCCAAAACCAAGCACGGTAACATTTCTATCATTCAAATCAAGCGTCCCCAGTTGTACCGAAAGTGGATTTAAATTCGTACTGGTATGGTTATCTTGTAAAGTATATGTTCCTCCAGGTGCAACAAGACTTATTCTTGGCTGCATAGTAGCGACACCGGAAGTAAAAGTGAAGCTTCCCCTACCAGATAGTATGACGTTGCGCGTCGTGCCCAGATTTATTGCCGCTAATCCGGAAGAAAATGTCATATTGCCAAAAACACTTATGTCTATACTTCCGGAAATAGTAGGGCTACCTGTTACGCCCGCAAAACTCACATTCCTACCGATTCTGGGCATATCCATAGTTATAGTTTGAGAAGCGGCAAAAGCGGCATTCACGACTACGTCATCTTGAGGTAACGGCACTCTCCCGGACCAGGCATTAGTAGACCAGTTTCCACCGGAAGTTCCGGACCAAGTTTGTGTCGCCGACGTTGTGAATGTTATCCCCGAGTTGCCACCAGCATTACCGGATCCGCCGGAAACAGCAGACAAATTCCAGTTGCCTGTACCGGCACCGGTGATGTCCTGGAAATCGGTATTAGTAACGGTTACGGTAGCTGCGGTTAAAGTACGGGCTGTGCCAATGATGCTTGATTGAATTGGTAAACGGTTTACGGCAGAATTGCCATTGAGCGTTAGAGTACCGGTAATTGTCTGATTAGCGGCAAAAGTATAAATCGTAACCTTATTGTTGTTTCCCGTAATAGTGAAATTATTAAATGTATTCGCTCCTGTAATAGCCCATGTCGCAAAAGCATTGATGCCGCTAATTGTTAAGTTATTGTAAGTTAGCCCACCACCAAGGAAATTTGTTCCACCTCCCGTGATACTAATGGTTGAAGTATTGGCATTAAACGTTAAGCCCGTAGTGGTAGTGAAATTCCACGCATTACTTGAGCTTGCTAAATTTATTATAGAAGCACCCAGCGTGAGGGTTCTCGTAGTACTGCCGGAACCGTTAAATATACTGGAAGTAATAGTTTTGCCATTCGTATTCAATGTTCCGCTGGTTAAAGTAATGGATTTGCCGGCAGTTCCATTATTCCACGTATCTTGAAGCGTCCAACCTCCGCCCACACCATTGAAAGTAGTGTTGGAGGCCATCGTAACGCCATTAAATGTTACGGTTTTCCCGGTCGTTGTAGCCGCGAAAGTAATCGCTCCAGTGTAAGTCCGGGTCATTCCTGAAGCAGCGGTGAAGTTGCCGTATATATTAAGAGCCGAACTGCCTGCCCATGTGAGAGCGCCCGATGCCGGATTACCGAAAGTTAGATTCGCGGTATTAGCTGCCGCAGTGATTGTGACTGTATAAGCCGCCGCATTGGAGGCGGT